>Ga0315268_10002764_pt1 | contig 19640 bp, 22 predicted proteins | sample C1_top_MG_FD_204535 | JGI IMG/M metagenome (GOLD analysis project Ga0315268, IMG submission 204535) | Sediment microbial communities from Yellowstone Lake, YNP, Wyoming, USA - C1_top | ecosystem: Environmental > Aquatic > Freshwater > Lake > Sediment | place: USA: Wyoming | collected 2017-08-01
ACCCAAGATTTCTACTGTAGCGCAGCTGTCAGTAGTAAGCAGGAGGAATTTTTGTCGTTTCAGCTTCAATTGTGCCACTGGTTTAGTGGCGCAAGGATGACGGCTGAGTGTCTAAAGTTGAGGCATAGTTAGGTTAGCTGATAATTGTTAGTTTTCCGCTCAGCAGCTTCGGCAGCATTGCATCACGCAGGGTGGCGAGGTTGCATGATTGGCGGGAGTTCGCTAGAACCATCTCAAACAGCGGGCCTACAGCAGAGTGGTAGGCATGGATGAGTGCGTGAGGCGGCTTAATAACCTGGAGTGTCTCGAACCTGCCTTTGCTGAGGTTCGTCAGAACCGATCCACCGCTTCCACTCGATGCAATCTCAGCCCCAAGACCAGTCATGACCCAATACCAGAAATAAGTTTCATCGTTTTCATGGGGGATCACGGACGTAATTACAACCAAGCCGGGGGTCGCTATGCAACTCACGCAGATACTTCCGGGGGGGGGTGTCTTGTTTGCCTGTGAGGCAGCCCCAGCGTGCGTCAACTTGCGACCAGTAGTAGCTGCGAAAACATTACCGTGCATATTAGGAATGGTGATGAACGGAATGTCGTTACCGTAGTAGTCGGAGACCGTTGTAGATGGTGTTTTTCCGCACACAACGTTTCCGATCTCTCCAACAGTTTTCACTTCCCACCCCTGCGGAATATGGCCGAGGGATGATTCTTGAAAGTGAGCTGGAAAGAGTGCAGCGGTGGCAGCATCGAGGCCAGCAGGTTTGCGGCCATCAAGTTTGGCGCGGACGGGGCCGAAATCCACGAACCAGCTCTGGAACAGCGCCCGTGCCATCTCCTCCAGGGTCGCGTTCATCCGCCGGTTCAACTCGATCTTGTCGTCCAGTGTGCCGAGAATGTGCGCGATGGCTTTTTGCTCGTCAGGTTCCGGCACGCACATCGGAATTGGATAAATGAAATTGCGATTCAACGATGGCTGTGCGCTGCCGGAGTTGTATCGGTCGAAGTCGATGGCCTTGAGAAAATAGTAGGCAAAGCGAGGGTTGTTTCCTTTGAAGTCGGTGACATAGAGACCTGTGTTGTGCGGCCAGTAATCAGTCGCGCAGTAATGAACTTGTCCGAACGACGCACCACTTCGCCCGATGACGATACCGGGACCTTTTGCCAAGGCGGTATCGTGAAAACCATTTTGTCCGGCGGAGCCTATCACCGGGACATGGCCTGATCTGCGTTCCGGTTCTGTTAGATCGTGCCCACGTTGGAGCGCAACGAAATCCCCGAGTGTCACATCTTTCCACTCACCCGCCATACCCCCGTAGGTTGGGTTAGCGGCCTCATCTCGTAACCCAACATCGCCATGCGCCGGTGTCGTTTGTCGGGTGAAAACCCGACCTACGTCTGCCACGTTGTTCGCACGCTTACGCATCATCGCCCTCGGCTTGCAACCGCAAAAAAACGACATACTCGTTCATCACATCCACAGCCACCACCTTGCCTCCCTGCAAAGCGGCCAGATGTTCTTTGCTCAGGGTCATAATTTCGCCTCCCCAGCGTTTGCCAAAAGGCTGTTCGGTTTCTTCCACGTCAAAGGGCGCATCGATGATGACGAGTGTGGGATTGAGTTCAGTCATTTTGTTCACCTTCCATTGTCCCCATATCACCGGCCAGTTCGGCTTCGATCTCTTCTATCGTGGGCAGACTGTCTTGCAGTTCTAGCGGCAGGGCGCGGGTGAGTTGGGTTTCCCATTCGGAGACGCTGATCGGTTGGGTGCTGCCGCCGAGGGAGTATTCCACCAGCACGCGATTTTTTTCGCGCACCAGCAGCAGGCCGAGGGTGGGTTTGTCGTCGGAGTGGGCCAGCAGGCGATCCACGGCGGTCATGTACATGCCGAGTTGCGCGCCGTCGCCGGGCTCGAATTTACGCGTCTTGAGTTCGATGACGATGTAGCTGCGCAGCTTGAGGTGATAAAAAAGCAGGTCGAGGTAGAAGTCTTCGTCGCCCAGTTCCAGATGCACTTGTCGTCCGACGAAGGCGAAGCCCTGGCCGAGTTCGAGCAGGAATTTCTGGATGTGGTCTATTAATCCTTGTTCGAGTTGTTTTTCCCGGCGTGGTGCATCGGTGCCGAGAAAGTCGAACAGGTAAGGGTCTTTGAAAATTTGCGCCGCCATGTCCGAGTCTTCCGGCGGCAGGGTGGCGGGGAAGTTGTTCTGCCCCTTGCCATGGCGCAGGTGGGCGCGGGTTTCGATCTGCATGGCCAGAATGTTGCGCGACCAGCCGTGCTCAACGGTTTGGGCGGCGTACCAGAGGCGCTCTTCGGGGGTATCCAGTTTTTCCAGCAGGGTGATGTTGTGATACCAGGTGACTTGTGCAAGTGCCTCTTGCACAACCTCCCGATCCGACCAAGCGGCGGCAAAGGCGCGCATGTATTTGAGGTTGCGCGGCGAGAAGCCTTTCATCTCCGGAAATGCTGCTCCCAGATCTGCTGCCAGGCGGTCGATTACGCGTGTGCCGTAACCTTGCGCAGTCTGTTTGTCGATGATGCTCCGGCCGATGTCCCAATACAGCAACACCATTGCGGCGTTGCTGGCCAGCACGACGCGCAGGCGTTCCCGATGAATCCGGGTTTTGATGTCGGTCAGCCAGTCGGCATAGCCGACAGGCATTTCAACAGTGCAGGGCGCTACGGGGAACATGGCGCTACGGTCGGTGCGACCGCGCTGCTTGCGTTCGGTCGCTTGGGGGCGCTGGGCGGGTGGGCTAGTTTTTTTGCTAGAGACCATATCCCAGCCTTCCCATGTTCACTTTGATGGCCTGCTCCAGTTTTGCCGATTCAGCGAATTGTTCATTAAGCTCGGTCACGAGGCGGGTCATCTTTTCCTCGAAGGGTTCGCCGTCGTCTTCGATTTCTTCAGCGCCGACGTATCGGCCCGGCGTGAGCACGTAGCCGTGTTGTTTGATTAGGTCGAGGTCGGCGGATTTGCAAAAGCCGAGAGTGTCTTGGTAAAGCAGCCCCTCACCCCCGCCCTCTCCCGCGAGGGGAGAGGGAGTAATAGTGTCGCCGCGCCAAGCGTGATAGGTGCTGGTGATTTTGTTGATATCTTCATCGCTTAGCTCGCGATGCACACGATCAACGAGTGTGCCGAGTTTGCGTGCATCGATGAACAGTGTCTGTTTGCGGCGGTCGCGGCGCGCACCCTCTCCCCCAGCCCCTCTCCCGCCTGCGGGCGAGGGGAGCTTGCTTTTCGTGAGGAACCACAAGCATACTGGGATTTGTGTGCTGTAGAAAAGCTGGCCGGGAAGCGCGACCATGCAGTCTACCAGGTCGGCTTCGATAATCGCTTTGCGGATGTCGCCTTCGCCGGATTGGTTTGACGACATGCTGCCGTTGGCCAGAACAAAGCCAGCGTAACCGTCGGGTGCCAAGTGATGGATGAAATGCTGCACCCACGCGAAGTTGGCATTGCCTTTGGGCGGCACGCCGTATTGCCAGCGCACGTCGTCATCCACTCGATACCAGTCTGAGTCGTTGAATGGTGGGTTGGCGATGACGAACTGTGCCTTGAGGTCTTTGTGTAAATCACGCCGGAAGGTGTCGGCGTGCTCTGGGCCGAAGTCAGCTTCGATGCCGCGAATGGCGAGGTTCATAACAGCCAGGCGGCGGGTAGTGGAGTTGCTCTCCTGTCCATAGATGCTTAGGTCGCCGATGCGTCCGCCGTGTTCGAGGACGAATTTTTCAGACTGCACGAACATGCCGCCAGAACCGCAGGCAGGGTCATAGACGCGGCCTTTGTAGGGTGCAAGCATTTCGACGATGACACGAACGACAGAGCTGGGTGTGTAAAACTGCCCGCCGTTCTTGCCTTCAGCGCTGGCAAAGCGGGTGAGGAAGTATTCGTAAACGCGGCCGAGCAGATCAACCGAGCGGTGTGATTTGGCATTATCACCCTCTGTTGCAGTAGCGATCAACGTGATGGTGCCGATGAGGTTGATCAGTTCACCGAGGCGATGCTTATCGAGCGCTGGGCGTGCGTAGTCTTTCGGCAGTACCCCCTTGAGGCGAGGGTTGTCGCGTTCGAGTGCTACCATCGCGTCATCCACCAGTTTGCCGATGGTGGGCTGTGTGGCCGATGCCATAAGCTGTGACCAACGCGCTTCCTTAGGCACCCAGAACACATTTTCAGCGCGATATTCATCGGCATCTTCGGGGTCGGAACCTGCGTAGTCGCCTTTTCCTTCAAGGAGCTTGCTACGCATTTCTTCGAAGGCATCGGAGATGTATTTCAAGAAGATGAGGCCAAGTACAACGTGCTTATATTCCCCCGCGTCCATGTTATTGCGTAGCTTATCAGCCGCGAGCCAGAGCTTGGCCTCAAAACCAATATTGGCGCTGGAGTCGTTATTTTTTGTTGCTGCTTTTGCCATCAAACTACCCTTTAATTATTTCTTTGAAGCCGCTCGTTTTGATACCGCTTAAACATGGTTGCTAGAAGGGAATACTAGCAGATTTCGGCGTACTCTTTTTAACGCTTCTGCTTGCTACCTCAAACCATCTCAAATTCCCCTGCAATCGCCTCCACCGTTTTATCCCCCAACCCCGCCTCTGCCGCAAACCTGAACCAGCTATCCTGCGCAGCACGCACATCGGCGATTAAATCCCGTGGCAACGCACGCCGAAGCTGAACTTTGACAGTCATTCCTTTACCAGAGGCAGTGTCGCGGCGCAGCAGGGTAACCAACGGCGTACTCCTTGCAGGTAAAAATGGGGTTGGGAGGGATTTTGAGCATCATGAATTACATGATACCCAATAACACGGTCTATTCACCCTGGATGTTAATCTCGAATATCGCTGTCACCTTCCATCCAGTGAATCCATTCCCTTGTTACAAAAACGACAAACGCGACACTCACACCCCACCACTCCACTGGCCGATCAGACCGCACATTTACAACACCATGAAAAATATAGATTAAGTGAAACATTCTTAATCTGGCACAAGTATTGCTCACTTTAGCTTGAGAAGATTTTCGATACTCAACCAATGAAAGCCACTGACATGGTCACGATCAACGATACAACTCTACGCGACGGCGAACAGACCGCCGGGGTGTCGTTCAGCGCGGACGAGAAAATCGCCATCGCCACAGCTCTCTCTGTTGCGGGTGTGCCGGAGATGGAGATCGGCATTCCGGTGATGGGAAATACCGAAATCGAATTAATCAGGGCGATCTCCGCATTGCATCTGCCGTCGCGGCTGATGGTGTGGGGACGCATGTGTGAAGCCGATCTGCTTGCCATTGCAAACTGCAGGGTGGATATCGTCAATCTGTCTATCCCCGTGTCCGACATCCAAATCGAACACAAGCTGGCACGCGACCGCGACTGGGTGCTGGCGCAGGTACGCGCCTTCGTGCCGCGCGCGCTGGAGCTCGGGCTGGAAGTATGTGTCGGCGCCGAGGATGCCTCGCGTGCAGATATAGAGTTCCTGCTGCGCGTGGCCGAAACTGCGCAGAATGCGGGTGCCAGACGCTTCCGCTTCGCCGATACGCTGGGCTTGCTTGATCCGTTTGAGACCTATAGCCGCATCAGCCTGCTGCACAAAACGGTAGATCTGGAGCTGGAAATGCATGCCCACAACGATCTCGGCCTTGCCACCGCCAATACCCTCGCCGCGATACGTGCCGGCGCAAGCCACGTCAATACCACCGTCAACGGCCTCGGCGAACGCGCCGGCAATGCGCCGCTGGAAGAAGTGGTGATGGCGCTGCGGCATCTCTATGGCATCGAAGCCGATGTCGATACGCACCATTTCCCGCGCATCTCGCAGCTGGTAGCTGAAGCCTCGGGACGGCCAATTCCGGTAAACAAGAGTATCGTCGGCGACGCGGTATTTACCCATGAGTCCGGCATCCACGTCGACGGCCTGATCAAGAATCCGCGCAACTATGAAACCTTCAGCCCGTCCGAAGTTGGCCGCGAACATCGCACGGTGCTGGGCAAGCATTCCGGCTCGCACTCCGTTATCGACGCCTACGCCAAGATCGGCCTGATCCTGTCCGATCTTGAGGCGCGCTCGCTGCTGGACATGATCCGCAACCACGCCACGCAGACCAAGCGCGTACCCAGCACCGATGACCTGAAGCGCTTTTATCTTGAGAACGCGGTTTGCACTGACGTCATGCCATCATGATGAAAGAGAAGCTGACCATGACCACCCTCACCCATGAAAGTATCGCCAAACCGGAGCAGTCTGCGGCAACGCAAACACCCGGACTATGGATGATGCTGCGCGAGGACATCGGTTGCGTGTTCAAACGCGACCCGGCGGCACGCAGCACGTTTGAAGTCATCACCATTTACCCCGGAGTTCATGCACTCGTGCTGCACCGGTTCGCGCATGCGTTGTGGCAACTCAGGCTGCGCTATGCTGCGCGCCTGCTCAGTTTTGTCGCGCGCATGCTGACCCAGATCGACATTCATCCGGGCGCAAGCATCGGCCGCCGTTTCTTCATCGATCACGGCTGCGGCGTGGTAATCGGCGAGACGGCCGAGATTGGCGACGATGTCACGCTTTATCACGGCGTCACCCTCGGCGGCACCTCGTGGAATCCGGGCAAGCGCCACCCGACCCTGGGCGACGGTGTAGTGGTTGGCGCCGGTGCGAAAATTCTCGGCCGCATGGTATTGCCCAGGCATCAGCGCCGCGTCACTGCCGACGGCATTGATCTCGACCATCACCGCATGCCCGATCCGGTGGGCAAAGCCATCAGCTGCCTGCTGGAGCGCATCGCCGGCATGGAACAACAGTTAGCCAGGCTGGCAGGCGACGACAGCGTTGCAGGCGTCTGCCGGAGCTGCGACAGCGACGACTGCGCGCAACCTTCTTTCGACGGCAGTCTGAAGCCGGAACCAGCCCCGTTATACCAGCATTCATAAGGAGAAACGCAAGATGAACACCATGATCCAGAAACTGACGCAGTTTTCCGCCGCCGAGGAATTCCTCGATTTCTTCGGCATCAGCTACGAGCAGTCGGTGATTAACGTGTACCGGCTGCACATCCTCAAGCGCTTCTACCAGTACCTGCGCCAGGAAAACCTGGGGGCGCTGGATGAAGTGAGCATGTTCAAGCAGTACCGCGCATTGCTGATGCGCGCGTACGAGGACTTCGTGAACTCGACAGCGGCCAAGGAAAAAGTGTTCAAGGTGTTCCAGGACGCTGATGCCAAAAGTTTCAATCTGGACAAGCTGAAATCAACGCTGCCGACAGCGGGTTGAGGAGACTGTTATGCACATAGTCGTCTGTATCAAACAGGTTCCTGACAGCGCGCAGATTCGCGTGCACCCCGTCACCAACACGATCATGCGCCAGGGCGTACCGGCCATCGTCAATCCGTATGACCTGTTCTCGCTGGAGGAGGCCTTGCGCCTCAAGGACAAGCATGGCGGCCGCGTGACAGTGATCAGCATGGGGCCGCCACAAGCCGAAGTTGCGCTGAAAAAATGCATTTCCTTCGGCGCCGATGAGGCGATCCTCGTCACCGACCGCGCCTTCGCCGGAGCCGATACGCTGGCAACTTCCTTCGCACTGGCATCGGCCATCCAGCAAATCGAGAAGGACATGAAAGTCGACATGGTGTTCGCCGGCAAGCAGACCATCGACGGCGACACCGCGCAGGTCGGCCCCGGCATCGCCAAACGCCTGAACATGCAGTTGCTTACCTATGTTTCGCAGATCGATGCGCTTGAGCTGGATAAAAATGAAATTCAGGTGCAGCGCCGCGCCGAAGGTGGCGTGCAGGTTTTAAAAACCAAATTGCCGTGTCTCATCACCATGCTCGAAGGCTCCAACGAGATGCGTTTCGCCACCATGGAGAACATGTTCCGCGCCGCGCGCTATCCGGTCAAAACCTGGAACAAGGATGCAGCCGGTATCGAAGACGTCAGCAAGATCGGGTTGAAGGGTTCACCCACGCTGGTGAGCAAGGTGTTTGCGCCCAAGCCGAAAACCGTCAAGGCCGAAATGATAGATACGGAAAGCCACGAGCCGCGCGACATCGCGCTGACACTGGTAAGCAAGCTGTTCACCCAGCATCCGAAACTGCACGACAGCATCGTCAAGCGGGTTGCCTGAAACAGCAGGAAGCAATATTCCGGAGAAATAAGTTATGAGTGAGGTCGACCATGAGTGAAGCAACTGCACCATCAAAAGCACCGGCAAAGAAACCCGCCGGGCGCGGCAATTTCGAGCTCGACGAGCGCCTGAAGGCCTACAAAGGGGTGTGGGTTTTTATCGAACATGAACGCGGCGAAGTTCACCCCGTGTCCTGGGAACTGCTGGGCGAAGGTCGCAAACTCGCCGACCAGCTCGGCGTCGAGCTGTCCGGCGTGGTGATGGGTGCGCCCGGATTGCCGACACGCCGCTTTTGCGAGGAGGCGTTCTTTCACGGCGCCAACATCTGCTATTTGATCGAGGACGCGGTACTCGCCAATTACCGCAATGAGTCCTTTACCAAGGGGCTCACCGATCTGGTGAATAAATACCAGCCCGAGATCCTGCTGCTGGGTGCCACCACACAGGGGCGCGATCTCGCCGGCAGCGTCGCAACAACGCTGCAAACCGGGCTTACCGCAGACTGTACCGAACTCACTATCGACGCCGACAATCGCGGTCTGGCAGCGACGCGGCCCACCTTCGGCGGCAGCCTGCTGTGCACCATCATTACCAAGAATTACCGGCCGCAGATGGCGACCATCCGCCCCCGCGTGATGTCCATGCCCGACCGCGACAACAGCCGCAACGGCCGTATTGTCACGCATACCCTGGGCATGATTGAAACAGACATCATCACCAAGGTGCTCGAATATATCCCGGACGACACCCGTGACAAGCCGCAGCTTCCTTTCGCCGACATTATCGTTTCCGGTGGCCGCGGCATGAAGCGGCCGGAAAACTTCCAGCTGATATGGGACTTGGCCAAAGTGCTCGGTGCCGAGGTCGGCGCCACCCGCCCAATCATCCAGGCAGGGTGGGTGGAGGCCGAACGCCAGGTCGGGCAGTCGGGCAAAACGGTGCGGCCAAAACTGTATATCGCCGCCGGCATCTCGGGGGCGATCCAGCATCGCGTCGGCATGGAAGGCTCGGACGTAATCATTGCGATCAACAGTGACGCCAACGCGCCGATTTTCGATTTTGCCACTTACGGCATTGTCGGCAATGCCATGACGGTGTTGCCGGTGCTGACGGATATTTTCAGGCAAAAGCTGGCGACAGCGAGGCTCGCCGGTTAGGGCGGTTTATTATTGATCTTTTCATAACTCATGACAGATACCTTTACATTGACCGTCATTCCCTCGCAGGCGGGAATCCGGGCACATACACCACCTGCCACGCAGTGGGACAACAAGCAAAACATGGTGTTGTCCGCTACGCGGAACTTATATAGCAAGCTGGATTCCCGCCTGCGCGGGAATGACGAAGTGGTCGAGTGCGCAGGCTTCTACACTCGTTTAAAGCGTTATCTTCGATTATGGCAAGCTTATAAAGGGACAGGAGAATTCTCATGACTGAAAAATTCGATGCAATCATCGTCGGTGCCGGGCCTTCCGGCAATGCTGCCGCCTACACCATGGCAAAAGCCGGCTTGAAAGTGCTGCAACTCGAGCGCGGCGAATATCCGGGCTCGAAAAACGTGCAGGGGGCCATCCTCTATTCGGACGCGCTGGAGCGTATCATCCCGGATTTCCGCGACGATGCGCCGCTGGAGCGCCACATCATCGAACAGCGCATGTGGGTGCTGGACGACGAGTCCTACGTCGGCATGCACTATCGCTCGGACGATTTCAACAAGCCGCCGTACAACCGTTACACCATCATCCGCGCGCAGTTCGACAAGTGGTTCTCGCAAAAAGTGCAGGAAGCGGGTGCGCTGCTGATTTGCGAAACGACCGTTTCCGACCTGATCATGGACGACAAGCGCGTAATCGGCGTGCAGACCGATCGCATGGGTGGCTCGATCTATGCCGACATTGTGATCCTCGCCGACGGCGTCAATTCGCTGCTTGCCAGCAAGGCCGGGTTTCACCCCGAGCTGGAACCTAAAAACGTGGCGCTGGCGGTGAAGGAAATCCATTTCATGCCGCAGGAAACAGTGGAAGCACGCTTCAACGTGAGCGGCGATGCCGGCGTGGTAATCGAGATGGCGGGCAAGATCACCAAGGGCATGATGGGCACCGGCTTTCTCTACACCAACAAGGAGTCGGTAACCCTCGGCGTGGGCTGCATGTTGTCCGATCTCAAGCTGCAAAAAATCTCGCCCAACCAGTTGCTGGAAGAAATGAAAGGCCATCCTTCGATTGCGCCGCTGCTGGAAGGCGGCGAGATGAAGGAATACACCGCGCACCTGATCCCTGAGGGCGGTTACAAAGCGATTCCGCAACTGTGCGGCGACGGCTGGATGATCGTCGGTGATTCCGGCATGTTCGTCAATGCGATGCACCGCGAAGGTTCCAATCTGGCGATGACCACGGGCTGCCTCGCCGCCGAGACGGTGATCGAACTCATCGCGGAGCAAAAATCCTGCTCCGCCAAAAACCTGGCACGCTATCGCGAAAAGCTCGATGCCTCCTTCGTCATCAAGGATCTTAAAAAATACAAGAACATGCCCGACGTGTTCCATTCCAATCCGTACTTTTTCACCACCTATCCCGAGATGCTCAATCAGGCGGCGCACAAGATGCTGAAGGTTGACGGCGTCGACAAGAGGACCAAGGAAAAGCAAATCATGAGCAATTTTAAACAGCAGCGTTCGTTGTTCGGCCTAATGGGCGACGCCTACAAACTATGGAGGGCATTCGAATGAGCACCAGTCCAAAAGTCGAAGAAAAACTGTTCCAGAACCGCTACCGCGTCGATTCCGGGCATCCGCACATCGTCATCAAGGATGCGGATATTTGCTCGCTGCAATGCGGAACCAAGCAGTGCACCGTGTGCTGCCCGGCGGGTTGCTATACGGAGGAAGGCAACGGCCGCATTGTACTGATCACCGATGGCTGTCTGGAATGCGGCACATGCCGCATCATCTGCAACGATTTTCGCAATGTGGCGTGGGAATATCCGCGCGGCGGTTACGGCATACTCTTCAAATTCGGCTGACATCATGTCCGGGCTAGACAATGCGGCTGAACCGATGGCAGTGACCGGACGGGTACACTGGATCGGCGCATTCGACCCGAAGATGCGTACCTTCGATGTCATCCTCAAAACGCCTAACGGCACCACCTACAACTCCTATCTGGTGCGCGGATCGGAAGGAGTGGCGGTAATTGATACCGTCAAGGCGGAGACCGCCGAGCAGTTCTTTACCCGGCTTGAGGCCGTCGCCGACTATGACGAAATCAAGGTCATCGTGCTCAATCATCTGGAGCCCGACCACTCCGGCGCGCTGCCGGAACTGATGCGCCGCGCGCCGCAGGCGACGCTGTATATCTCGGAAGCGGCGCAGCTCATGCTGAAAGCGCTGCTCAACAACAGCGACATTACCTATACGCCGGTGACCACCGACGACCGCGTGAGCCTCGGCGACCGCACCCTGCGCTTTCTCAACACCCCTTACCTGCACTGGCCGGACACGCAATGCACCTATCTGGAAGAAGAGGGCGTGCTGTTCTCCGGCGATGTCTTCGGCTGCCACTACTGCGACGAACAGTTGTTCAACGACCGCGTGGGCGACTTCCGCTTTTCTTTCGAGTACTACTACTCGCATATCATGCGGCCTTTCAAGAGCTATGTGCTGAGCGCACTGGCGTTGATCGAGCCGCTGCAGATCAATCTCATCGCACCCACCCACGGCCCGATTCTGCGCGACCATCCGCGCTATTACGTTCAGCGTTATCGTGAATTGTCCACACCGCATCTGCATCTGCATCTGGAAATCGAACACGGTGTAAAAACCATGCTCATTTTTTATATCAGCTCCTATGGCAACACCATGCACATGGCCGAAGCGATTCGCGACGGCGCGGCCGAAGTGAGCGGCTTCCGTATTTCGCTGTATGACCTGGAAGGCGGCGAAGTGGAGCCTTTTGTCGATCTGGTCGAGGAGGCCGACGCGATTCTGGTGGGCTCGCCCACCATCAACGGCGATGCGGTGAAACCGGTATGGGACCTGCTGTCCTCTTTTGCGAAAATCAATGTCAAGGGCAAGGTCGCGGGCGCCTTCGGTTCCTACGGCTGGTCTGGCGAAGCGGTACGCATGGTCGAGGACCGGCTGCGCGGCCTGAAGATGCGCGTACCGGTAAGCGGTCTGCGCATCAAGCTGATACCCAGCGAAATTGAACTGGAGAACTGCCGCGAATACGGCCGCGATATCGGCAGCTTCCTGATGGGCAAGCCGCGGGCGCGCGAGATTGACATGTCGCAACTCACGGCAGGCTGAATACGGCGCGCGTGAATCGGATGGCGGACTCAGCCTGGCTGCCCCGCGGTTTAACCTGGTATCCGAATTAATAATCTAACCTATGGAAAAATATCATGGCTAAAGCGAAAGTGAAATTTGCGGATGTCAACGTCACCGTCACGGTGCCGGTGGGCACGCGCATCATCGAAATCTCGGAAAAAGTCGGTTCCTATATTGCCTATAACTGCCGCGAGGGCGATTGCGGAAGCTGTTTGTTTACCGTGCTCGATGGCGCAGACAATCTGTCGAAACCTTCGGCTCTGGAAAAAGCCACGCTGTTCGCGCACTTTCAGGAAGTGCTCGACGGTTGGCGTGGCGCCAAAGATATCGAATCGCTGCAGGAAATGATGCAGCGCGAGAATTTTGCCGGAAAAAAATGCCGCCTCGCCTGCCAGACCCAGGTGTTCGGCGATGCAACGGTGGCGCCGCTATGAAGTCGCCGCTGATAAGCAGGCACAGCCTTAATAACGTCCCCCATACCCAAGGAGAACTATCGTGGCCAAAGCAAAACTGACCTTCGCCGACATCGGCGTGACGGTAACGGTGCCGGCCGGCACCCGCATCATTGAAGTCTCCGAAAAAGTCGGTGCAGGCATTGTCTACGGCTGTCGCGAAAGCGATTGCGGCACCTGCCTGACCGAAGTGATCACCGGCATGGAAAATCTTTCCGAGCCCTCCCCTTTTGAACGCGCCACGCTCGCGGCAAAGAAGGCAGGGCCAAAGATGCGGCTGGCCTGCCAGACTCTGGTGCTGGGCGATGTGACAGTCAAACCGGGAGCATGAACGCAGTTTTATTATCGTAGAAAAAGCAGTTGTCCGCAGATTACATGGATTACGCATGATTAAACAAAGAATTATCGAAATGGGCTAATTAACCAATTGGGGGTACGATCAAATATTCGTAAGTGATTCAAAATCTGTGTACCCAAGGGCACAAAAACCCACTATTCACCCGCTTACGCAGGCATTCGCGCGAGAACCTGCAAGCAGGTCTCCGAGGTGAATCTGCGAAATCTGCGGATTGAACTTCGGTTTTTACGATTATTTAACCAAAGGAAAGTAGTATGCCCAAACCAGTCAAACATGTTTTCGTCTGCTCGCAATCCCGCCCTGCCGGGCATCCGCGCGGCTCATGCGCGCACAAAGGCGGCAGCGAATTATTGCAGGCCTTCTGGAAGGAACTGCAAAATCGCAACGCTTATGACCGCGTTGCGATCACCTATTCCGGCTGCATCGGCCCCTGTGATCAGGGCCCGAACGTGCTGGTCTATCCGGATGGCGTGCTCTACGGCGGCGTAAGCAAGGATGACGTGGCAGAAATTTTCGACTCGCATCTGAACGGCGACGTGCCGGTCGAGCGGCTGCGGGTATCAAGCGGAATGTGGTGATGAAAGGCCTGGAAACCGTCGGTGATCCCCTGGCATTGTACGGTGGCGATGCCAGCCCGGTAATCGCGCAACTGCTGCAGAACGCCATGGCGGCTTACCAGCACACCAGCCGTGCCGAAGCGATATTGTGGAGCGCCCAGGCCATCGACCCCGCATGCCTGCCGGTATATTTCGCGTTGTACAAGTTTTATTTCTACAAATTCCGTCTGCCGGACGCGGAAAAAGTTGCGCTGATGGGATTGAACACCGCCGCCCGGCAAGGCGGCTTCCCGGCCGAATGGTCGCTGCTGACGCCGTCAAGCGCCAGTTGGCATTCGGCGCAGGGAGCGCAGCATTTTTACCTGTTCACGCTCAAGGCGCTGGCTTTCATACGCCTGCGCATGGGCAAGCGCGAGCAAAGCCTCGCGATGCTGGACAAGTTAAGGGAGCTGGATCCCGCAGATTCGGTGGGAAGTTCGGTGATACGCGATCTGGCCAACGAAAGAATCTGATTTTAATTTCCGGAAAGCTGTTTACTTCAAACCCAGTACATCCTGCATATCGTACATGCCGGCCTGGTTGGCTTTCAGGAAACGCGCGGCACGCAGCGCCCCCAGCGCAAAAGTGGCACGGCTGCTGGCCTTGTGCGTAATTTCAATACGCTCGCCGATACCGGCGAACATCACCGTGTGGTCGCCCACGATATCGCCGCCGCGCACGGTGGCAAAGCCGATGGTGGAAGGGTCGCGTTCGCCGGTTACGCCTTCGCGGCCGTACACCGCACACTTGTCGAGGTCGCGCCCCAACGTTTTGGCGATGACTTCACCCATGCCCAGCGCGGTACCGGAAGGCGCATCCACCTTGTGGCGGTGATGCGCCTCGATAATTTCAATGTCATAGCCATGCGACAGCACCCTGGAGGCCATTTCCAGCAGCTTGAAAGTGAGGTTTACCCCCACGCTCATATTGGGCGCAAACACCACGCCAATTTTTTGCGCTGCCGCACCCAGCTGTGCCTTCTGCTGCGCATTGAAACCTGTCGTGCCCACCACAATGTTTACAGCCAGTTTCTGGCACGCGGCAAGATGCTCCAGCGTGCCTTCGGGGCGGGTAAAGTCGATCAGCACGTCCGCGCCGTCCAGCGCCGCATTTACATCTGCACCTATCCTGATACCGCATGACCTGCCCACCAACTCGCCCGCATCCTTGCCAATATGTGCGCTGCCCTTGTGATCCAGCGCCGCGTGCAGCAGCAGATCTTCCGACTGCAGCACGCCTTCCAGCAGCGCATGGCCCATGCGCCCGGTACACCCGGCAATCACGACTTTGACTTTGTTCATTATTTTTCCTTGCGAAATTGTTTTTATTTTACCGGCGCGGGCGGCGGCGTAATTGCAGCCTGGCTATCATCGATGCGAGACACAAAATCACCCTGGAAAAACAGCGTGTAGCGCTGGTGCTCAACCAGCTTGCCTTTCGATTCCAGGTAGTAAATATAGTCCCAGCGATTCGAGTGAAACACGTCCGAAACCAGCGGCGAGCCCAGGATGCTGCTGACTTGCTGGCGCGACATGCCGATCTTGATTTTATTGCGCATCTCCGGCGTTGTGTAGTTGCCCTGGCGGATATCCATTTTATAGGGTGAAAAGGACGTGCAGCCGCCAAACGACAGCAGCAAGGCAGACAGGAAAAACAGTATGAATTTATTGAACATGGATTATTTTACTTTCTCAAAACAGGCGGCATGATACCTCAACGGCGGCTCAGGCTGACAGACCCAGCATTTCAGCCGCGTGTTTGAGCGTGGTGTCAGTGATCTTTACTCCGCCCAGCATGCGCGCAATTTCCTCGACGCGTTCTGCCGGCTTGAGCACACGAATATGGCTCAGGGTGACGCCATCCGCTGCAGCCTTACTGACCTGCCATTGCGCATCCGCCATCGCCGCGACCTGCGGCAGGTGGGTTACGCACATTACCTGGTAGCGTTTGCCGAGTTGCTTCAGCAAACCGCCGACTATCTCGGCGACGCGCCCGCCTATGCCGCTATCCACTTCGTCGAAAATCAGTATCGGCACGGTGGCAGCCTGGCTGGCCGCAACCTGGATCGCCAGGCTGATGCGTGACAATTCGCCACCGGAGGCAACCTTGGCGAGACCGCGCAACGGCGCGCCCGGGTTGGCTGCGACCTGAAACTCGACCGTTTCAAGTCCGTGCGCATTGCCCTCCTGCAATGGCGCCAGCACTACCGCAAAGCTGCCGCCCTGCATCGCCAGCGTTTGCATCGCGAGTGTAATTTCCCGCGAGAGTTTTTCTGCCGCCTGCTTGCGCGCCGCACCCAGCTTTCTGGCCGCGGCCAGATACAACTCGTGCGCGGCTTTATCCTGCTGCGCCAGTTCGGCCATATCGGCATCGCCGCCCAGTTCGTGCAAACGCGCAACGATGCCGTGCAAGGCTTGCGGCAACTGCTCCGGGCTGACGCGGTATTTGCGCGATGCTTCCACTATCGCCGCCATGCGCTGTTCCTGTTCGCGCAACTGTTGCGGGTCCGCATCCAGATCCTGCTGGTAATGGCGCAGCGCATACGCCGATTCCTGCAACTCGTTCTGCGCGCTTTCCAGCATGGTGAGGGTTTCCTGCAGCCTGGGATCAAATTCGACTCCGGCACGCACCCTGGCAAGCAATGCATTCAGTTGCGCGAGGCAGGAAGTATCGGCTTCGCTCAATACTTCGACGCCAAATTGCGCGGTTTCCAGCAAACTCGCTGCGTGCGACAGGCGGGCATATTCAGCCTGCAACTCTTCCCAGTCGGCCACGCTGAACTTCAGGTTTTCCAGTTCGCGCCGCTGAAACGCCAATAACTCCCGCTCTGCCAGCACAGTGGCAGCATTCTGTTCCAGTTGCAGACGGCGGTTGTGCAGCTGTTGCCAGTCGCGGAACAGCAGCGCCATGGCACTGGCATCGCGCGTTAGATTGGCATAGCTGTCCAGGATGTCGCGCTGCGCATCGACACGCAGCAGGGACTGGTGCGCGTGCTGGCCGTGGATATCCAGCAAATACTCGCCCACTGCGCGCATCTGCTGCTGGGTTGCGCTGCTGCCATTGACGAAGCCGCGCGAGCGTCCGTTTGCGTCCAGCACACGGCGCATCAGGCATACCCCGGCATCGCCTTCGAGGCCTTGCTCCTTCAGCCATGCCTCAACATGCGGCAGTTTGCCAATGTCGAATTCCGCACTGATTTCCGCACGCTCGCAACCATGGCGCACCATCGCGGCATCGCCGCGCTCGCCCAAAGCCAGCGACAACGCATCGATCAGGATCGACTTGCCCGCGCCGGTCTCGCCGGTGAGCGCGGTAAAGCCTGCGGCAAAATCGAGCTCGAGCGATTCGACGATGACAAAGTCACGGATACTTAAATATTTGAGCATTTACAGAGACTTATTCCACAGTAGTTTTTCGCGCAGGGTGTGATAGTAGCTGTGCCCCGCAGGATGCAGCAGACATACCGGTTCCGGATAACGCGTCACCTTCAGCGTATCCTGCAAATGCAGATCAAAATGGGTGTGGCTGTCGAAGCGCACCCGCACGTCTTCAGTACGATGCATCAGAATCTCTATTATTGACTCCCCGCCCACTACCACCGGGCGATTGCTCAGCGTATGCGGACATACCGGCACCAGCGCAATCACATCCAGTGAAGGGTGAATGATCGGCCCGCCGGCGGAAAGTGCATAAGCGGTTGATCCCGTCGGAGTGGACACAATCAAGCCATCGGCGCGCTGGGTATATAGATATTCGCCATTAATGCGCACCTCAAATTCGATCATGCTGCTGACATTGCTGCGATGCACGACTACCTCGTTAAATGCCAGCGAACTGAACACCCTCTCGCCGTTGCGCATTACCCGTGTCGCTAGCAACATGCGCTTTTCGGTGACGAATTCACCTTCCAGCATCGCTGCGATACTCTGCTGCATCGAATCTATCGACAAATCCGTCAAAAATCCCAGGCGCCCCTGATTGACGCCTACCAGCGGTATTTTGAAGGGTGTCAGGGTTCGCGCAATATTCAACATGGTGCCATCACCCCCCAACACAACAGCCAAATCAACCACCCCGCCCATTTGCTCCAGCGGCAGAACACGGTAGGGGTTTTGCGTGATGTGCTCGGCGGTGAGATTATCCACCACTACTGTCACGCCTTTCTCCGCAAGGAAAAACGCGAGACGCAGTAACGGCTCGGTAATCTCCGGGGTTTTGTATTTGCCGATCAGGGCAATGGTTTTAAACGAACGTTCCATGGGGTGCGATTAAACCATATCGGGGGTTTAATGACAAAGTGAAATCCCCAATTGACAGACAGGCCTGTAATGTTGGCCGCCAACTCAGTTAGGATCTGTAAATAAACAAAGGTATCAAGTTGATGCACTCTAAGCTCATAAGCATGTAATCAACCCGGGTTATCCATTAGATCGAAAACAGCGTCATTCCCGCGCAGGCGGGAATGACGCTGGTTGAATAATCCCCTCGTAGCGGGACAAGGTCAATGTATTGTCCGCTATGCGGAGCATTTGTCCCGCTGGATTCCCGCCTGCGCGGGAATGACAAAGCTAATGGATTAGCTGGGATCAATAGCTCAATATGACACGTTAATTTATTTACAGCTGCTTATCTTTAACCCACTCCAGTTTGCCTATCAAATCCAGATGGGTCAAATATAGCCTCAGGTCGAATTCAATCTGGTGATAATCAGGCTCCATGCTGACGCATAGCTTATAAAATGCCTTGTTATGGTCTTTCTCTTTCAGGTGGGCCAGCTCGTGCACGGCAATCATCCTCAAGAACTCAACAGGTCCTTCCTTAAATAACGACGCGATTCTGATCTCGTTTTTCGCCTTGAGCTTTCCACCCTGCACCCTGGAAATTGCGGTATGCATACCCAAAGCGCGCGCTACCGTGCGGATGTCATTGTCAAATATAACCTTGTCAGGCATCCGCGCATTACGAATAAAACTATTTTTTAGATCAAATACATAGCTATAAAGCGCTTTATTCGTCCTGATATCGTGCACATCCGAATATTTTTGCAACAGAACTTCCGAAAGCCTGTTGCGGCTGATTAAATACTGTACTTGCTGTTGAATTTCTTCCGAATAAGCAATTAGATAGTTCATTTCCAGCATTTTTGGCTATTTATTTGTAGAAATTGTTATATTAATAAACTTGCATATTAATTTTAATACATGCTAATATACTTCACATGGATAGCGATAAGCCATCCCCCGTTTCTCCTCCCTGAGCGGGTGTCTTGACCTTTTTGGTAAGACTCTTTTGCCCCTGACCTCCCCCTTTGGATCAGGGGTATTTTTTTGCCCATAGATAGCCGATCTGTCGCTGTTGTATTTCCAACTTGAATTATCCTAGAAACCGCAGTTGACCGCTCCCTGGAAACCGCATCAATATGTTTATAAAAGAAAAATGTACAATATCCACGCGTACCTTTTGGGTGAGGTCGCTACAGGACAATTGGCGCATTTATTTTCCCGCCCATCTGCGTTGCTCCTCATTGAATAGAATGACTATTCTGCGCACCCGTAAAGGGTAGGCCGGTGCTGTAAAGCCGCTAAAGCGTCTACAGCTCCGCACTCGTCACGCCTTGCTGGACAGAAAAATAAACGCACCACTTGCCCTGTTCAACTGGTCGCGGTAGAAATGCTGGTTGCCCAACACCCCCCGCACAGATCCCTGCGAGCGGAATTACCGCACAAGGCTCCTGCCTCGGGTTAGTGACGTAAAACGTTCAGGCGGGTAAGGATGCAC
>Ga0315268_10002765_pt1 | contig 19635 bp, 18 predicted proteins | sample C1_top_MG_FD_204535 | JGI IMG/M metagenome (GOLD analysis project Ga0315268, IMG submission 204535) | Sediment microbial communities from Yellowstone Lake, YNP, Wyoming, USA - C1_top | ecosystem: Environmental > Aquatic > Freshwater > Lake > Sediment | place: USA: Wyoming | collected 2017-08-01
TCCCTTGATCTCAAGCTCACCGGCGTGAGCAGGAAGAATGTTTGTGGTTAATGCTGGTAATAGCCCTAGTATCATTACGAGTACTAGTGTAGTTGCAAATACTTTCTTATTCAATTTTCAATTTCACCTATTTCTAACATAGGTACACACACTCGCGTATGCGTCGTGTGCGTACCATGAAAGGAACGACAGCTCCCCAACCATATATAAGGCGAACACTCGGACCCGGACATATCTCCCACTCGACGGCCTTCGTAAGTTGTGAGGCTATGACCTCGATACCTGCGTCGCCGGCCCGGCGTGTTCTATGAAGGGATGAGTTGATAGGCACTCTCCTTGCAGTTGCTTCACTCCAAGTCGCAGGGCAAGTGGTCCACCGCTGACCGGCCGTCATCTTCGCCACCTAATCCGCTTGGGACGACCCTGCCCGAGTAACTTAACCGCTAGCTGTAGACGCGCTTTCTGAGATCAACATCATAGAAGCCATACACTGACAAGCTAAAAAGGATCTGTAAACGACATGTAGATATGCTCGCGTGCAACAGAGGAAACGGATTGAAAATGAGTCAGCGCACCTTCACTGTTCGTCTTAGGAAGGATGAGGAAACGGGTTACTATGCAGCTAGATGCGTCGAGCTGCCTGAGGCCATCAGCCAAGGCAAGACCGAGGAAGAGGCCGTCACGAACCTAAGAGAAGCCCTTGAACTTGTCCTCGAAGAGTACGAGATCGAAGCAAAGAAGGAAGGCGGCAAGCTGATGCGCATCATTGTCTAAGAGACTGCCAGTCCTATCAGGAAAAGAAATCATCAAGCCCTGGCTAAGGTAGGCTTCGTCCCTGTCAGAGAGAAGAGCAGTAACGTCTTCCGGGTATTTTGCGGAAAAATCCTAAACTGAGTCTAGGCTGCTCGTTGATGGTCGAGTATCGCTTGATAATCGTCTTCCCCGAGGTGCCAGCCCGCTCTGCGCATCTCGCCAACTTTTCTCATCGCTTCATCCTTTGAGATATGATGTTCCTGATACATTCTTCCAACCAAGTACCCCGTCCCGTGAAGTTCAGCGTTAACGAGCCTTGCAGTGGACCTTGCGACATGATCATCTGAGATCACAACGCCTCCGAGTTCCATGGACAGGGCGATGGCCTCGGCCTCAGCTCTATGCAGAGGCTTCCCTTCATCTTCTGCTGCGAGCTTGATGAGTCTGTGGACCACAGACGTGTCGGCAGGCCTGCTGACTTTCATCGCGCCCTCGTCAACTAGCTCGCGTATCACCGAAGCTTCAGGTTTGCCAAGACGTTCGCCCTTCAGAAGCTCGTCGTACACACCTTGCGGCAGAAACTTCGGGTCGCGCAACCTTCTCAAGGACTCAGCCATTGAGACCCTGATCACGTAGATTAGCGGAGTCGTATCGAAGACTAGAGGCTTGGTCAACCGGTGAGCCTATCCTTTCCGCGCGGCTTCAAAGTCTTCTGCGAACTCCTGTGCTGAATAGTGCACCGGGATCTTCCTTCTTTCCAGTTCTTCGATGAACTCCCAAATGGAGAGAGTCGCAAGATCGGCGGCCTTCAGGGCTGTGACCTTTCCCTCTTCGTAGAGTCTTAGTGCCCTCTCAAGCTTCCAGTGCCTAATGTACACGTCAGTTGCACGAGCGAGCACGGAGGACTTGTCGAGCTTCTCCTCTGCCGCGATCCGCTCGATCTCTCGCACAACATCGATTGGCAACCTTGCAGCTACCGCCTGCATAGCTCGACTCTTTGCCAAGGCTAGACCTCGTTTACACGAGTAAGAAACGTTTACATCCCTTTAAGGGCTTCGCTGCCAGTTCTCAACAGCGGTTGCGCACCAGGAGCAAACGATCATGTGGCGTTTCCAAGAAACATACCGGTAGAAGTAGAGAGGAAGAATACGAGCAAACTTAGTCCTGTTCTATCCGGAAAGGGAACTATCAAAGCCTTAGCTAAGGTAGGCTTCGTCCCTGTCAGACAGAAGGGCAGTCACGTTTTCCTGAGACATGTAGATGGCAGACGCACCGTAGTACCTCTTCATGAAGAGGTAAACAAGTCCACGATCATGGACATAATTGAACAAACTAAGTTGACTCGACAGGACTTTCTGAAACTCATCAAATGAATTGCTCGATCCTCCTTCGCCTCAGCCTCACAGCCAAGCCTAGGATCCCTTGGAAAGGAGACGGCCTGCAGATGATCGTCTTGGGTTCATGTGGAAGTAGTCTCACTCATCAGTAGTCGAGATTGGGCACACAGGGCTCATTAGTTCCTCCCTCTTCCGACCGGCGGGGCAGTGTAAATTCTCTTGGCGCATGGGCGAGGACTCGCGGATTTGATTCCCAAGGTTCGCTCGTGGGCGAGTCTACTTGCTTCAGAGAGTCGAGATCCTCGCTGGATACGGGACGCCTACGTCGTGCCTGCCGAGGTGGATCATCTGTCAACTCAACTGCAATCCCTTCACGGTGCTCTGATTGGCTTAGTCGGGTTTCAAGGGGTTGGGAAGAGTAGCGCCCTGCTCGCTTTGAGCACTGGCTCACGCGAACCAAAGACGGCAGAATCACAAAGTTTGCAGACCATCCTTTTCAAATGGCGCAGAAGCTCCGATCTCTTCCGATCACTGATGGAGTACGACCATGAAGCGTCAATCGAGTTCCGGTCGGAGTATGAACGCAAACTAGAGGGGGTATCTATCGATCGAGCCGAACGGGTAGGCGGAGCAAAGATAGCACGAATTCGCAAGTATGTCTGGCACAATCTTCTTCGGAGTAAGCATACGATCTTTATTGATATGCCTGACTACTCCAAGACGGATCGGCGTTTGATGACGAAGGATCTGGACGAGATATACTGGCTCTGGAACTCGCTGCATCTGACCGACGCAACGCCAGGGCCGAACCTTGTCATCGCTATTCAGAAGGAGATGTTCAGCGGACATTTCTTCTTCGACAAGATGAGTAGGATAGAGCTGGAACCTCTGCAGCCTAGCCAGATGGTTGAAGCGTATGTGAAGAAATTCAAGATGACGGAGCCGTTCACTGATGACGCCCTCCTCACGGTCGCTCGCATGAGTCGCGGCATATTCCGTCGGTTCCTCCGATACATCTCGCTAACGCTTGATCTGTGGTCAACCGGATCTCAGCCTCGTGGACAGATCGACACAGCAACCGTGAAGAAGGCCGTGACAGCTGAGCGTTTGGCGGAGGACATGGAGCTTGAGCTTGTGGAGCTCTTTCCGAAGCACAGTGATCTCCGACTCCAAGCCGTGCGACTACTCATGCATCTCGAAGAATCAGGCCCGACGAGGCAGAGTCGACTCGGCGAGCTGCTTGGCATCGAGCCTTACGCAATGAGCAGACTTCTGACGAAGCTGGAACTCCACCGGTACGTGATCCGCGAGAGAGAAGGAGCCGACAAACTCGCCAGACTCGCAAACCCAACAAACTGATCGAGTGATAGAGAAAACGCTTGCTGCCTAAAACAGTTAGCAAGCGAACGACAGAAGCTGCCCCTCGGAGCCAACGGTTCAGTTCGAATCCCCAAGCCCCAAAGTCAAGCGTGAAAGATGAAATACAAGTACGCTCATGCGCGCCACTTTCCTAGCTCGGTCAAGTTCAAGGTCATTAGTGCTGCAATACTGCAAAACCCGAGGAAACCAGCTTCCAAGACCGCTGTCGGTTCTTGGCATGGGAGCTGAGGCTTTCTCGTTCCGCAGGTACTTGATCCTGGCTCTTCGGAGCATTCTCAACCGGATCGGTTTCCGTCTATCTCCGCGGGGCGTACTCAAGGGTGAAGCTCGCGAAGGCCGCGTAAGAGTCGGCGGGAAGAACCCTCTTCCTTGTGCCCGCGACGACCGTATCAATTGTCATCGGAGCCAACGTCGCTAGGGTGATCGCCAGACTGCTCAGCCCATCAGACTGTGGCCTCTAGACGCGAGCGAAAAAGAACGCAGAGAGAAGAGGAACCGGAGCAGACAAGGTAACAGAGTTCGAAACCTCAATGGATATATCGGGACGCGTGATCTAGCCGGCCGGAAGCGTCACGGGTCAACAGCAGTCGCAGGCAGAGGAGCGATGAAACGGAGTATTCTCTTCTTCGTAATGGGAGCGTGTATCTTGGTCGGGCTGTTAGTCTCAGCCTACCTGACCTTTCTGTCCTTCAATCCTCCGTCCAGTTGCCCTGTCGGTGACTTCAGCGTTTTTTCATGTAATGAGGTCATCTGGAGCGAGTATTCGCACTTCTACGGTGTGTCAGTCGCGTTGCTCGGTCTGATCTGGTTCATTATCGCAGCCGGTTTACTTGTGGTGGCTTGGAGGAATGAGCGGTTCGTTAGAATCGTGTTTGCGTGGTCGGTGCTTGGAGCCGTTGGAGTTGTCGTCTTCGTGTACACCGAGATCTTTCTGCTTGGCTCCATTTGCCCACTTTGCACGATTGCGCACCTTTCAGGTCTGGCGATATTGGCGCTCTCAGCATTCGCCCTTCGCAGACCGCTCGTGGCAGCTTAGTCAACAGTCCTTGCCGGCTTAGCAACGATGTTACGCACGACGCTCGCGTGTAGGGGCCTCCATTCAAGATTGCGTATAGTCGGGAATCGGAGACCAGAGAACCCTCAAATAGAACCAAGCTGGCAAACCAGCAACATCCATTTCGACGAACGAGGCTCGGTGAGTAGGCGCACAAGATGAAGAGACAACGGATGAAACTCGGCTCTGCCGCAGCAAGCCTTCTGCTGCTCCTCTTCATCTCGGTTCTCCTGCAAGGGACACCAGCAACGGTGCACGCCAATGGTCAGTGTCATCTAGACAAGACGGGGAAGCTTTGCGGGGTTTTTCTCCGCCCCGGCGTGCGAGACGAATTCAAGTCAACTACTTCAGCCGCTTGGAGTCACACGCTTGACACACTTCGAGGCACACAGGGAGGACAGCCTCAGCAGCAACAGTTACTCGACCGGTACCAGGACTATTCGATCCTCGCGAGCATGTCTGATAGCATCGGAGACTTTCAGTTCGACATCTGGACGGTGGTGAACGTGCACGATGTACGGATCTATTTGCCGTCGAACTTCACGTTCGCGTACGTTTCAAGCGGATACAGTGACGCAACAACATCTGACAAGATCTATTCCATATGGACCGACATTACTGATGACTACTCATTCATCTCTGTTGCCACACTCGCGAAAGACGACCCGATCGCACCGGGTTGGAGCCGGATCGAGATCGGTCGAATTCCCTCGCTCACCTCGCCTATTCCCTCGTTCACGATCATCCCTGGTCTCCATCATGTTCGACTCTTTCAAGTCCGGGCTCCGTTCACAGCTGGCCTCTACCATTTCAAAATCTACATCGATGGAAGCACAATTGGGGACGGCAACTTCCCGATTGTGATCGTGAAGTCAAGCCTGCAGCCAGCGTATGTTACCGGACGCGTATTGCTTCAGGGACTTCTTCCTCCCACAAACGCATCTGGCAGAGTGACGGCAACAGGTGTAACCGGTCAGGGCAAGTATGCAGAAGCAGTCGGCTACTTCGGCCCGAAGGACTTGGAGACATCCAGCACTCGCGGTAGCTACTATCGGTATTGGCTCTTCGGGCTACCTGCGGGAACCTTCGACTTGACAGCTTCCGCGTCAGGTTTCCTCAAGACATCATCGCGCATCACGGTTGACCCGGGACAGTCGCTGAGAAACGACTTCGAGCTTGAGATGGGAGTTGGTATCAGCGTGATCGTCTGGTCGAAAGACCAGAACGGCCTGATCCCTTGGGGAAATCTCTGGCAGCCGCCTTACGGCACAAACAACCCATACCTCCCGATCACTGACGCAAGCCACCGCAGAGACATCCTGTTCAGGCTGCTCGATCAGTACGAGGAGACTGTGGGCTATTGGGCATCGGATGATATCGATCCACCATACGGGCCGCCTTGGAATATCGCCACGATTGATGGAAAGCGTAACTATTCTCCACTCGTATTGAAACCGTCAACCGTTCCTTCACATAATTCATACTCCGTGATGCTCACTGACATTAGGGGATTACCAGCAGCGAGACTCGATGGTCATGTGCCGGCCGATTCAGCGGACTTTGTTGAAGGAATCGATACAGGCTCCTACACTGTTGAAGTCCAAGTGACCGGGTACATAATGCGGGAGGCTGACGATTGGCAGAGAACATTCACACTACCATCGAACACCAAGAACTACTCGCTCCAAGTTGATCTCAGACGAAGCGGCTGGGTCAATGCGTCCGCGATAATCCGCGACAGCCAACATGCGCCTCTCTCAGACTGCACGTACGTCGTCGTTGCGAAGAGCACCGACAACTTTGACAAGGGAATCGCCGCTTGGATCTTTAAGGCCGGGGCTCAGGAGGCGTCGATCGTTCTGGAAGGATTCAATGCCGCGTACGGTTACGGTGGATTCACGGGGACACAGTCCGTAGCGTCAACAGCATATCAGGACTATGGACTTGAGCCGGTCGACTATACGCTCGAAGTCTACATGGCCGACATGGGAATTCCATGGAAGCGCATCAACGGTACGGGCTGGTACTTGGTCGAGGAGGAAGAAATCCAAGTTTTCCCGCCCTTGGGGACCGGTGGTGTTGAAGTCTCATTTCACCTCAAGGCTTGCTCCATTGAGTTTGCTATGAGATCAATTCAGATCCAGGTACCACCGCAGGTTGTTCCGTGGACTTTTCCCGGGGCGGGGATACGCCTGTCGATTTTTGACGAACTTGGGAACATGGTGGCAACTCTGGATCCGTCGTTCTACGGCTTGATCCAAGACGCGGGAACAACAAACGGCACGATAGGATGGGCGATACCGGGAGCGCCCGCGTTGCCGGCGGATTCATTCGGTGTGAGCCCATATGACAACGACAACGTTAACCCTGCCGGTAGACACGGATTGCTGCTTGTACGATTTACAGGAATCGACTGGGGACCCATCCTCGCGCTCAGTGGTCTCTACCCGACGCGTATTGAGGAGGGAAAGTACTCGATATTCGCATCTACGTTCGGCTACGTCCAACGATACGACTACTCAGTCAACATTGTTTCCGGCGTTGGCAATGACCTCCAGATGGATCTTGTTCAGGGAACGCAAATCCGCGTCGAAATAGATTTCCAGCACGAGAGCGTGCCGACGAACTTCAACGGTTTCGTGCGAGTCGAGGTCTACAACTCGGAAGACCAGCTTGTGGGCGCATCGATTTACGGTCAAGCTCAACCCAATTACTACACGCTAACGGGGGTTCTGACCGGCGGCGGCTATCTGAACTACAGCAGGACCAACGATTTCATGCAGATTCGGGGACCAGCCGAGGCCACCGATTTCGGCCTACCGAACGCCACAAGACTTGAAGCACCCAACACGTTTCCGTCGAGCACGGGGAACATAGGAGATCCTCTGTATCCTGCTAATACCGGATTCATCAACGGGCAGAGAGCGGCTAAGAGTAGTTACCTGTACAGCAGCAGAGCCGCGCGACGAATCCCAGGCGGCAACGGAACCATCGGAGCGCTCTACACGTGGGCGCTGTGGCCTTCGATGATACGAAGTGACGCGAACAGATTATCCGTGCCCGCAGGTGATGTTGCGGCGTTCGACATCTTTGGATTCAACTCATACTACGGAGGTCCAGACAGCCGAATGGATGGGCTCTGGGCGAACGGTTGGGACACAACAAACGGAGCGGCCCAAGCAGACTCGGGAATCCGCGGCAGTAGGGACGCTCTCGAGCTCGACGGTGCAGGCACATTTACGATTCGCGTGTGGGCCTTCGATCCATACGGTCCGAATGGCGTGTTCGACCCTGCCGGTCACGATGGAATCTTCGGAACAGATGACGATTACACTTCGCCCGATATGATTGATGCAGGACTGAGCGACTTCAGAGCATACGCGCAGACGGCTGAGGTTACGGGCCTCGAGGCGCCTTGGGGAGGCTCAGCCATCGTTCGTGTTACGCTTGAGGAACAACCAAGCTTGGTCGGCACGGTGTCCTGGATCGACATGTACGGCGATCAGCGACCTCTCGCGTGGGCTCAAGTGATTGAAACGTCTCCGGGCAGCCACTGGGCTTCGTCAGCGACCGGAAGCTACAGGCTGTGGCTCTCTGAAGGCTCATACAGTTTCTTCGTCACAACAATCGGAGAGGAACAACTCTGGGAGCCATACAACTTCGATACCGTCTTCAGTAGGCCCGGCGTCCACGTCTCCAAGGACGTGACTCTCACAGTCTCAGGCACAGCTACGCCAGAGTTCACGAATCTCGTATTCACCGCAGCAATCCCAATGGTCGCCCTGCTGATCATGTCCTCAAAGAGACGCAACGGTAGAAGTCAGACCAAGCGATAGAGAAGCAACACTGAAAACGACTGTACGTAACTATCCGTTTCAACGCTGACAGCGGTCCGCCAACGGAGCTAATGAGACAAGAAGACCCGCCGACTGCGTGAAGGCTCTTGGAATGGGAGTTCAGGGAGAGCGTATCTTCAGCTCGTGACGACCGTAGACAACTCTCTTGAGTGCCAAGAGCGCTTTGTCGAAGGTCTGCAGACGCGAAACCGACGATGACATGTAGTTTGCGAGTATCAGTGCATCTCTTCCTCCGAGCGAATATCGCTCCGCGAGCGCAAGCCCCATCCTAGTTGTGTCTAGTGTTTGATTGAGAAACAGGTTGTTTCTGTCATCTAGGGCCTCTCTCAGCGCCAGTCCCGCTTCCTCTGGTGACCATTTCAGTTTGAACACCAAGGCATGATACGTTTCGTGAATGACAGTTGGGTTGAGAGCCACCCGTTTCGAAGCGAGAGATTTCACCCTTTCGTGCTGCGGGTGATCTCGGTCCAAGTAAGCAACGAGTATGTTTGAGTCTATCGCCAGATATCTTTGATCTCTTCTGTTGTAGGCCATTCTGGTTTGCCCGTCCTCTCTGGGGCCAGGCCGCACAATTGTCTCCACCCTCGCTTGTGTTTCCGAAGCGGTTTGATTACTACAACGTCCTTAGCCTTCTCGATCGCGACCATTGCTCCACTCGTCAGCCCCGCACTCTCTCTGATCTCCTCTGGAATCAAGACCCTGCCACGTTGATCTACGATGGTCTCAGTCATGAGCTTCTTTCCCACCAAGTCGGTGGGAATAGTCGCTAAAAAGCCTTCTGTGCAAACGACGGAGACGAGACCGGTCTTCATCCTGCCAACTATATGGCCTTTCGTCGCTTCGGATTGCTACTGCAACGACGCAGACATCGACTACGCGCTCCTTGCCCATTCTCGTGAAAGAACGCACATACCTTTCGAGTTCTCAGAGACTAGCGACCGTCTTGTCGCGAGCTCGTAATATGTGAATTCTGATTCGGCTGCGACCTGTCAAGCGTTGCGCTAGTTTGCGGCGTTAGTGTCAAGGGTAAGCGAGAGCCATTCATGATGCTGAACGTATTCGTGCGGCTAATGGCTTTATCAAAACTGGCCCGAGTTGTGCCCAATCATGCTTGCCTTGTTCCCGGCTGGTTTGTTGGCGCACAAACTTGAGACATAGAAGATCCGTGGCACTGCTGTTCATCACGATCTTTCTGAATTTTGCAGTAACGGGGCTTGCGACAACCGGGTATGCGGCAGGCGCGCATGAGCGGGCGTATCAGCTCGTGCCGCCAATGCCACAGTTCACAAGCGAAGCCCCTTCACTGAACTTCACGATACCATACCCTGTCCCGAGGCCTAGTCCGATCTCCGGGCAGATCAACGTGCTTGTGATTGCGGTCGAGTTCAAGGACTACAACCATACGCTCACAACCGAACAAGTTGCGAATCAGACGATCAAACCACTGAACGACTACTACAGTCGAGTGTCGTACGGAACGGCTTCGGTTGTGGGTAAGGTCGTTGGATGGGTAAGAATGCCGTACCCAATCGCCTCATACGGAGCGGATAACGGCCCCTTTGTCGATGATCAGGATGGAGACGGGGTTCCTGATACTTGGCGACTGCTGAGAGACGCGATTCCGACTGTCGCAAAACAGGTTGACGTGGCAGCGTATCAACAGATCATCGTTCTTCACGCTGGAGTCGGACAGGAGTCAAGCAGAAGCACCTATGACATTTGGTCAGTCACATACCTAGGCTGGCCTGTGAACACTGCGCAAGGCATCTTCGAGCGGTATGCTATTGTCCCGGAGTTCGAAGCGAGCGGACTTGCGACAGTTGGAGTCTACACGCACGAGTTTGGACATCTGCTAGGCCTGCCGGACCTCTACAGTAACACGATCGAACAAGTGGGCCCGTGGGATCTGATGGCTAGAGGTGCTTGGAATGGACAGCCAGCCGGATCGAGCCCCGCTGAATTGGGTGCGTGGAACAGAATATTCCTCGGATGGTTAACGTCCGATCACGTCCTCAACATAACGCGGCAAACCAAGGTGAACGCAACCATTGATCCGATTGAGCTGCCATCATCTGGTCTCCAAGCGGTAAGAGTTCCGACATCATCCCTGGACTCGAAGCACTACTATCTTGTTGAGGTGAGACAGAAGATTGATTACGACAAAGCTCTCCCGTCGAGCGGCGTCCTGATAATGTTCATTGACGAGACGAGTTCAAACCCTGTCAAGGTCATTGATGCGGTGCAGACAACTTCGACGCTCAACGACGCTCCGTTCCAAGTGGGACAAAAATACCTGGATGGCACGAACAATCTCGTCATCTCAATCGCTAGCACGAACAACTCATCATACTCGATCGTTGTGGATACTCTTGCTCCGAGCGTCGATGTTGCCGTTGAGCGTCTGGCGCTGAATCCTCCGACGGTTCATCCGAATGCTACCGCGTCACTTGACATTCAAATCGGGAACGAAGGGACTCTCAAGGCAAGATCTTTCTTCGTTGCGATATATCTGAACAGTACGCTCTTCGCGTCCCGAAAGATCTCTTTGGGGCCAGGAGAGACCCAACCGATCCAGCTGTCCTGGACGCCGAAGAGTGGGGGAACCTATTTCTTCGAAGTCGTTCTGGATCCGGAGAAGATACTCGGAGAGAACAACATCGATAACAATGTTGAGACACTGAGAGTGGTCGTCGGATACACGCTCACGCTCGGAATCAGACCACCGAACGCCGGAGAAGATCTTCAATGGTGGATCATCGTGAATGGAAACAATGAAACATATGCCGGCGTAGGCGATTTCCAGATCGGAGTTCTGCAAGGCTCCAATACCGTGCAGATTCAACCGATCATTTATCTCAACCCGAGCTCCCGTTTCGTGTTTCGTCAATGGAGTGACGGGTCTGTCGCAAATCCTCGAACTATCCAAGTCTCCTCAGACATGACCCTCGGTGTCGATTTCGATGCGCAATATCTGCTCTCGCTTGAGCCAAGTGGAGGGGCAACTAGTGGATCGGGATGGTACAATTCAGGTACTTGCGTGACGGCGACGGCAACTTCCCCGTCGACCGTCGTCACCGACCAGACGCAACTTGTCTTTCTGACCTGGTCAGGGGACCTGCAATCGGATTCGACATCTATTGTAGTCAACATGACGGCGCCTCGTAGCTTGAAAGCGAACTGGAAAACCCAGTACTACCTCAACATACAATCGCCGTACACTGCTATTGGGGGCGGGTGGTATGATGCGAACTCTCAGGCAGTTGTCTCACTAAGCTCCCCGGTTGCAACTGGAGATGGCGAAAGGTATGTCTTCGTAGGCTGGTCGGGCGACCTGTCTGGGGCGAACCAGAACCAGTCGCTCATAATGTCGGGGCCGAAGCTTGTCTCAGCCCTGTGGGCGACACAGTATGAGCTGAAAGTGGAATCCGAGTACGGCCATGCGAGCGGTACAGGATGGTACGATCCGAGCACACAGGCCGTATTCGGAGTAGACACACTGACCATTGATACAGCAAATGATACGCGCCGCGTGTTCACGCAATGGTCCGGGGACGCCATTGGCAGCAGTCAACAGGGAACCGTTACGATGGACGGTCCCAAAGTGATACGGGCAAATTGGAAGACTGAGTACCTAATTGCCTTTATGACGAAAGGAGTCCGCAACGGAACAGTTCTGACGATGGTTCTGAACTCCGTGCCTCACCAAGTGAAAGTCCCGGAAACTGTGGAGCTCTGGCTCGACGCGGGATCATCCGTTTCATTCTCCAGCAACGCGACCGTGAGCGAGAACTTCCGGCGCTACGTTTTCCAAGAGTGGAAGAACAGTACAGGAGACACGATCAAGCCTCCGCAGAGCGTCCTCAAACCGGAGAAGTACGTTGCCGCCTACAGGGAACTGTCAGCCTTCCCATGCATAATTGCCACAGTCACATTTGGTTCAGAGGCGACTCCTGAGGTTCAGCTTCTCAGGGGTTTCAGAGACAATCTTGTCCTCTCGACTCATGCTGGATCTGCTTTCATTGACGCCTTCAATTTGTGGTATTACTCATTTAGTCCTCAAGTTGCTGATTTCATCGTTCTGCATGATTCTGTGAGGAGTCCGCTGAGGGCTGTGCTGTACCCACTGCTTGGCATCCTTGAACTCTCGTCCGCGACCTACTCCGTGTTCCAGTCCGTGCCTGAGTTTGCAATCACGATAGCGGGCATTTTGGCAAGCGCATTGATCGGTCTCGTCTACCTGACTCCGATCAGCGTCGTCCTGATTCGATTCTTGAGAGTAAGGAGGATTGGGGCTAAGCGCACACTGAAAGCTTTCTCGATTTCGCTTCTTGTTGCTGTGTCCATGCTCTTGCTGGGTGAGCTAGCCGGATCGCTTGGACTGCTCGCTACTGCTGCCTCTACCTTGGTGCTGACCACATTGCTCTCGACGCCAATATTGTTCTCATTCGCACTGGCCTCACTCGAACGCCGTCTTGGACTGTGCATGAGAATGAGAACCGTGCTGCGGATCTAGCGAGCGGTTTGAGACTTTCCAGTAGCCGAGTATTCTACACGTTGGAACAACACCGGATCACTACCTGACGGCTGGTTGGTCAGATGCCGCTTCCCGATCGAAATGTCAGCTCGTTTCTTTCCTTGGCGTTGCCTTGAACTGTGGTAATGTGTTCCACACTCGCTCGAAGAGCTCGTCATGCGCTTTCACGATCAGCCCATGCGTGGTCCAGAGAGCGACATCGAATCCGCGATCAGTCTTGAGATCATCAGGCTTGCTCTCCACTACCACAAGCTGCCGCGTGTCAACTGAGACAAAGCTTGGACCAAATGGCTTATCGATCTCCCTTAACTCCACAACCTCAGCGAATTCCTTAGCGACGGCAGAGTTCTCTGATGAGATCGGCGCAGCCAGACGCACGATCACACCGCGATTCTTCGCCTCTTCCAGCGCTTCGGAATGCGTCTTGTAAACGCGCACTAATCCCCAGAGGCTTGTGGCGTAGTTGACTGTCTTGGTTGCGTCGTTAAGTATCTCGGTCAGCTTTCGAAGTATGTCCTTCCGACCGTCTATCCGCCAGAACTCCTTGACATCCTCCGGGATCGCGTATTGCTTCGTGTACTTGCTTGATTCGAAGAGTACAGCGAGTGACTGAACGATGGTTTCGGACTCCCTTACTTCGCGGTTCAACTTCGTCACTACGGGTAAGAGAAGCTCGGTCGGAGAAGTGGCTGCGTACAGTTCCGGCTTTCCCGGTATGATGCGCAGCAGGCCTTTTCGTTCGAGTTCCCTGATCGAGCCGTAGGTTTTTGTTCGCGGCACTTGGCCGAAGTAGCTGACTTCGCTCGCTTTCTTTGGGCCCATCCTGATCAGGGCGAGATAGATCCTGGCCTCGTATTCGGTTAGGCCTAGACGGCGAAGTGCGGCGACCTCTTTGTCCTCAACAGCCAAGCGATTCCTCAACCTGTTCCAGTAAGTGCGGTTGTGATGCGTGAATGTCTGATGGGTGATAGAGGTTATGTTATTATCGTTGACGGCGTTTCTAGAAGACTTGCGCCCGATTTCTGTCGCCTAACCTGTTCTCATCCGATCGAGGCTCTTGATATGGGGACTTGTCCGGGCGCAAGAAAAACGGGGGACCACGCGGTCCGGATGGGCACGTTTTGTGGCATGTTGGCGCATATGCCGCTTGTTCGGGGGTATTCGTCGGAATTTCTTTACCGTGTTTCTAGGGGGTGTTTGAGCCTGGCTGAGCGTCAGCGACTCTCGCCGTTACTCTGAGCCTCTTTCCGGTGGCGCGTGAGGATCGAAGCTCATGGTCACTTTCGGTGACCTCTAACCCTGAAATCGGTGGCGCGGTGAGCCTCGACATGATGTGACAGTCGTGAACCGCAAAGCTCGACGACGTGAACGTCCCGTGAAGCGCCGCGGGAAACGGTCAACTCGCGTGGTTCCACATCGATTCACCGAAGCGACCGCTAGTGAGACTGTTACCACACGAGCGAGGTTCACGCACGAGTTGGAAGCAGAGCTGATGGTGACGACGATCTGCGACTCAATCCTCGGCCGACTTGACGAAGCGAAAGCGAGCAGGGATCGAGACTCACGGAGGAGACAGGAGAGGCGACCAGCCGGTTGAGCATGCCGCCGACGACCGAAGATACGAGCGTCCCAACGCCTGCAGCTGAGGAGCAAACGCGTCAGTGGCTACTACAACGGTTACGCGAGATAATGGAGATCGCCATGCAACGAGTAACGAGCTCCAAGACGCCCGCGTCGGATCGAATCAAGTGGTCACGTATCGCCATCGGTGCCGGGCAGGCATGCAACGCGATCCTACGCGACGTGGAGATCGACGTGCTGAAACAGCAGATCAACGAGTTGAAACATCTCACGCTCGCGAGGCTGAGCGAGGATAAGGACTCGGACACAAATGAGGATCAACGAGATTAAACGAGAAGCTCACAGACTCAAACGAACAATCGAGAAACAACCGCGCATCTGGAAATTCCATGGAAGACGCGTCGTCCACGCCGGGGAATGGAAATGGGGAGACTGGACGAAACTGCCTGACAAGTACTGCATCCTCATAGTCTACGGGAAGAGCGTGCCAGAGGACTACCTACGCGACTACGCCACCCTGATGGAAAAACTCAAGGACCCAACCTATGGCAAAACGGTCTGCTGGGGCTGCGTGATCCAACGAGCCCAAGATGCGAAGAAAGAACTTGACCGCCACAACCGCTACTGGCAGGAGAACGGAGGAGAAACCGCTAAGGAGAGATGGTACCAGGAAGCAGGCGAACCATACACGTCAAGCTTCCGCAAAGATGATGCCATGCGACAAGTGCAATGGCGAATCTACAATGAACTCGCCGAAGCCAACAACCGCACATGCGAAATCATGAACTTCTTCCGTTGCCCCTACGGTGACGGATGGCGTCAACTCCTACAGGACGGACACGATGCACATAGGTTCTGGGAACAAATCGAATGGTATGATCACCATTGGAATCCTAGCCACACGTCAACTCCATCGGCAAGGGAGCTCAAATGGTACCACTTCGACGAGCCATCAATCATCGACGTTACAAGCTATGACGACATTGTGAAGGCAATCGATGACGGTAGACTCGACAAGATCATAGACGAGCACATGCGCTACATGAAGGAGACGGACCGAGAGATCTGGGCGCTCTAGGAGAACCACTATCGAGCTCTCATGCATCGCGGGAACGGCGCATCCGAGTTTCTCAGGAACGCGCCTGGCTAATAGGAATCAACTTATAGGGTAGGATTGCCTCCTCCGGCAGTGGGGCCTCTGTTGGGAGTCATTGTGAAAGTCACGAGAAGGGGTCAGACAACCCTTCCCGTCGAACAGAGGACGAGGCTTGGCATCAAAGAGGGCGACCACTTGCTCATTGAAGAGACCGCACAAGGACTTCTTGTCCGTCGCGTGCCTGACCTCACGGATCTAGCAGGCGTAGACGCGAAGCACGGCACCATAGAAGAGGCCAAGAAAATGGTCGAACGAATGAGGGAGGAATACTAGAGAGACTTGGAGGTAATCGACTCAAGATTCCTACTGGAGTACTTCCTCTCCGACAACGAAGAGACAAGATCGAAAGCCTCCAGGCATCTCAGAACCCTGATCGAGAAGAGAACCGGTATCTTACCCACAATAGTTGTTACCGAAATCGTGCGCTACGTCTCCGACAAACGCGGAAGAGAAGAAGCGACGATCAGATACCTGTCTCTCAAGAGAAGTGGACTCGTAATCGTCAACCTTACGGCCGAAATAGCAAGAGAAGCAGGCCTCTTGAAGAGCCGCCATCCGAACATACCAACGGGTGACTGCATAGTCGCGTCCACCGCCCTGGCGGCAAAAGCCAAGATTCTCTCAGATGACAGACATTACGACGAGATCAAAGGCATGACAAGAACCTGGCTCTAGAAGAATTATAGACGAGCACAGGCGTTACATGAAAGAGACCGACAGCGAAATCTGGGCACTATGAAGGGCAAACTCCGATCCTCACGAAGACCCATTATTCCTCCCACAACCATAGTGAGCCTGTCTATGACGACCAAATGAGTTGCAAAAGCAGATCGGACAAGACGTGCCGACCGACGCACAGCCGCTAGAAACCCGCAGGAGAAAACGAGTAGCTGAAACCCGGCCTGCCCTTGTGGATTAGTGTGTGAGCTTAGTTGCTGCCCCGTGTTCACATTAACCCGAATGTCGAGTTCTCGTGAGGATCAGTCTACGTCCCACTTCTTTCAGCGCCGAGTCTGTACTGTCTAGCGAGTCCAACCAAAGCGAGCCCAACCGTGAGCACAGTTAGCGAGATAACGATGGGGGTAAGTCTGATTCCCCAAGGCGTGTAGTTGAGCAGCAGACCCACCAACGGAACCAATGCCAGACTCAGTCCAACGCTCAACGCGAACCGTTCGATCGAATCCAGCTCACGGCCTCTAGGAAACAGTGCCTCAACTGTCACATAACCGGGAATGAAGAGGACGAAGACCGAACCGAACACCCAACGTAGAATCACAAATGGAAACGCGGTCGGCATCAGATAAATCACGAACAATGTCGCAAACGAGACCGACAATGAGACGTAAAGCCACAGGTTCCTCTCCCAGAACCTCAAGTATTCCGCCAAGGACTTGGCAGCCGGCGAGACATCTTCCAAGGCCACCTTGTCCTGCTCAGCCAACCTCCAAACCAAATCCGCGACCTCCGTCTTCGTGAGCGAAGGATTCCTCACGGTGAGCGCATCGTGCAGTTCTTGAACACGTGCGGTGGCATTCTTTTCGAAGTATCTCAACGCTTGTTCGTCCAAACTCGTGTCCTGCGATTGAGGATTGCCGGTTCTTCCATGCTTCAATGAAGACACGCTCTTGGCCGCTATCGCTATATGGTCTATAACCGCGACTACTTGAATGAATCCGAATTGCCGCGCATCCAAAGCAAGCTGGCCATAATCGCTATGCTCGCAATACTGGCCTTGATCGCGATCGAGCCATTCGCGGCGAGATCTCAGACTGTTTGGCCTCTGGAGCCCCGGTTCGGCCAAACGCTCGCTAAGCTGCACCAATCCGAGACCGCGGGCGCAACATCAAGCGAAGTCGCGGAATTGGTCGCCCTTCTGAACAAGGCACTTGAACTGGACGGTGAAGCCGTGAAGCTGGACGCATCTGACCAAACGCAGAAGCGAGCTGACTTACGTGCACAAGTCGATCAGATCCTGACGACCGTGGAAGACCGAGCCGCCGAGCTTACGGTCGTCGCGTCTCAAAGGTCATACACGAACAAGGTCCTCACCTATGTGGGGGGAGCAATAGCGGCCGTTCTCGGAACCATCGCATACGCCTTCATCGTCGCGTTCTATCAGAAGTATCGTGTCAAGCGAACGTTCCAGATGAGGGTCACTCGGAAATGAGTTTCATGTCTTCTCAAGATCGGCGAACGCTGATTGTGATCTTCATCACCCTGGTTATAGTCTGTGAGATGGTTGCGTATGTGGCCACGACGCCGCGCCCGCGTGAGCAATTCTTCCAACTGTACGTCTTGGGCGCGAAACATATGGCAGCGGATTACTACCCGAACAACGACACGGACATCCGCCTTGGAGAGCCAGTCACATGGTATCTCGGCGTCACCGACGACATGGGCTCGGTACAGTTGGTGTCGATTCGCGTCAAGATTGGGAACCAGACCATCAAGCCGCCTGATGACCAGCAAGCGTTAGAGTCACCTGCGCCGGTTGTGACTCAGTTCATGCGTTTCATACAGGACAATGAGACTTGGGAAACTCCATTCGCGTGGAGCATATCAGACGCAGTCTCGAGCGGCAACGCGACGCACATTCTCACGTTGCAGATCAACAATGAAACATACCAGATACAGGATTGCTCAGCAAGCAACGGCCACAACTTTCGACTGATCTTTGAACTCTGGACATGGCAGACAGACGCGAACGCGTTTGAATTCGGCTGGACAGCGGGGGGCGAGCATCGTGTAGCCTGGTTGCAGGTGTGGTTCAACATGACAAGCCCCCAGGCTCGCCTAGAACTGAATGGATAACGGAACAGGCTGTCCTGTTGCTCTCATCCGATCGGGGGTTGGGCTCTCGATAGGGGGAGTTTGTCCGGGCGGAGAAAACGGGGAGCTACGCCGTCTGGATGGGCGTGTTTTGTGTCAGGTTGGTGGATCTGTCGCATGTTCGGGCTTGTTCGCGGAATATTCTCCGGGACGTTTCATGGCTCTCACGCCGTCTTAAATTAGTCAGACGAGCAAGGAAGGATAGGGGCCGCAAAGTTGGCCAAATCCATTCTCTCCGCACAGGAGAGGAAGCTGCTGTCAGAAACACGGGATATTCTTGAAGAACTTCTGGAAACAGAAGAAGTTCTCAAAGACAAAGCGCTGACGAAATCCATCGGGAACTCCCAAGAAGATGTGAAGGCGGGCAGGCTCTACACAATTGAGCAACTCAAGACTAAACTCCGCAGAGAAGGCAAGCTATAGCCTTGTGTCCACGCGAAGCTTCCTGAGAGATCTGCGGAGACTGGAGAAGCCAAGCGTTCGACGCATTCTGCAGATGGTCGAACTGCTGAAGAATGTTCCATACCTCGGCAAGAATCTGCGAGGACAACTTGAAAGATTCCGATCCCTGCGGGTCGGGGGTTTTCAGAGTAGTATACTCAGTAGATGAGCCTAGTCGAACGGTCACGCTGCGAGCCGTAGGCCATAGAGGGTCGATCTACAGATAATGAAACCGACGGTAAGGGTCCGTCAAATTTGTGGCTGGTTTGACTAAGTGCTGCGACTCCAGTCTCATTATTATCGCACGGACTTGACGCGGTCACGTTTTCTATCGGCCAGTCCACGCCGTACGATCTGTACGACGGTTGGAGCTAGGAGAAGAAGTGAGATGCCTAATCCCTCGGCGGTGAGTAATGGTGCATCAAGCCACGATGCGGGGTACCAGACCAGCACTTCGCTCCACATATGGAAACTAGGATTCGGCCAGAGCGAGACGGACTGACTCGTGAGCGGCCAGAATAGGGGCGTGGACGTCTGAAAGAGATCCAACAGCAAGTGAGAGAACACGCCAAACGCAGCCAGCAACACTAATGGCCGTGCTGTCTTCCGCTTCCAAGTCAAGACAAGAAAGGCGAGCAATACGAGGCCAAGCACGACCACCGAGTGCGTCGGAGACCTGTGAGTATTGAACACCACATCCAGATCCGGTGTCA
>Ga0315268_10002766_pt1 | contig 19630 bp, 15 predicted proteins | sample C1_top_MG_FD_204535 | JGI IMG/M metagenome (GOLD analysis project Ga0315268, IMG submission 204535) | Sediment microbial communities from Yellowstone Lake, YNP, Wyoming, USA - C1_top | ecosystem: Environmental > Aquatic > Freshwater > Lake > Sediment | place: USA: Wyoming | collected 2017-08-01
CTCCTTGGCCGCATCGTTGCTGAAGAAGACCCCGCGGTTCGACAGGATGCGCGCCAGGAATCTTTCCGGAAGATCGATGAGAAGCGGGACGATGCCGCCGCTGCTGCTGACGTAGCGGGTTCGGCAGACGCCGTCATTCTCGACCATGGCGATGAACGACCGCCGGAAGCCGAGGAACTCCGCCGCCCGCAGCACGAACCGCTTGAGGAACTGGTCAAGGTCGGTGACCGTGCCGAGTTCGCTGGATATCTCCAGCAACTGCTTGAGCTCCAGCGCCTGGTCCCGGCTGGTCGCAAAGAGCTGCGCGTTCTGGATCGCCAGGGCGCCGACGCCGCAGATGGCGCGCGCCAGGGCGATGTCCTGCTCGCGAAATTCCCGTTCCGCTCCCCCGTAGATCACCACTTCGCAGGTGCCTTCGTGAACATTCATCGGCAGCACCAGCACCTGTCCGCTGGTCGCCATCGGCAGCTCGAAGTCGTCGTGCTTGAGATCGAGGATCAGCGGATAATCGCGGTCGGGGTTGCCGAGGGCCACGGCGGCAAAACGCGCCAGCGCCGAAGCATCTCCCAGCAGCGGGGCCCGCTCGCCTTTGAAGGCAATCGCCTCCAGTTGGAATCGGTCGTTGACGTTGTGCAGCAGAGCGACCAGGTCCGCGTCCAGCGCCGAAAGCAGGCGATGCGTCAAACCGTCGCGCGCCGACGCCGTGTCGAGGCGCGTGTAGAGGGCGGCCGCCGATTCAATCATTGCGTCGGCACGCTGGCGTTGTTCGCGCGCCGCCCGCGCCAGCCGCGCCGTCTCGATCAGGTTGCCCAGCTGCGCCGTCAGGATCGACGCCCGCGTTCGCAACTGCTCCGTGATGTAGTGGGTCTTGGAATTGTGGATGAAGACCACGGCGCCGATCACATCTCCGGCAACGATGATGGGAATCGCCAGAAACGAGACGGCCGGAAAGATCTTGAAACTTGGGTAGGAACACTGGTTCGGAACGTCGTCGTACTGCACGGTCTCACGCGTTGTCACCGCGTGTAACACCGCCGACTGGGAGGTATCGGAAAAATAGGTGCCGAGGAATTTTTCAGCCTGTAGACCGTCGGCGGCAATTCCGACCACGCCTCCCGGCTCGCGCCGCCAACAATAGACCCCGTCGAGCTCGAAGGCCTGACGCGCCAGCCGGCAGAAATCACTGACCAGGACCAATGGCTCGACACCTTCTGCCACGGCGGAAGCCAGCTGCAGCAGGACTTCTTCAAAAGAAGGCACCGCTAGGGCGGCACCATGCGCGGGGTTCTCGGGCTCGATGGCTTTCATGGTCGAGTAGGGCTTTCTAAGGGGGACGCTGCTCACAGTAGCTGTCGTCTCAAAATGAGTCAATACGTTTCTTCGCGGATGAACCGCGCGCCATAGACCCTGCGTCTCACATTGACACTTAACCCGACGCCAACCTCGCCGGGAAGTGAGACACGCCCCCAACCGGTCACCAATTGATCCCTTGCGAGAGCAGCCTGTCTCAGTTATAAACATCCTGAATTGTTCTACTTACATTCAAACTCTGACTTTGGTAACCGGCACGATCCGATTGGCACCCGCCTTGCAAAGTAAGTAGCGAGTTCCCAACTCTTAAATTGTGTTTACGGAGGATTATTCCTTGAGTTTGTTCGTTAAAGTAAAGCAAACATTAGTAGTTAGCACTCTTGCCGTGTTGGTTGCGATGGCCGCCATCGCCTTCACGCCCGTCTCGGCCGTCGCGCAGAGCTCGGGAGACCGCAAGGTCAAGCAAAAGGTTAGCCCGACTTATCCTGAACTGGCCCGCCACGCCAACATCTCTGGAACCGTGAAACTGGAAGCCACGATCAGCTCCAACGGTTCGGTGAAGAGCGTGAAGGTGCTGGGCGGACATCCGCTCCTCGCCGGCGCCGCCGAAGATGCTCTGCGCAAGTGGAAGTACGAGCCGGGCACGGGCGAAAGCACGGAAGTTATTGAGTTCCATTTCAACCCAGGAATGTAATCCATCGAAGTGACTAGGACCGCGGCGTTGTAGGTCCGGAGGCACCATGCAGCAAACATCGATTCGCAAGAAGTTGACACAGGGTTTTTACACCATACTCGGCATCCTCACGCTGATCTTCCTCGCCAGCATCTTCTCGATGTGGCGGGAAGCTTCGGCGCGCACCGAAACCTCGCACTCCCTGGAGGTCTCACAGGCGGCGGAGCAAATCCGCTACCAGATGATCCACAACCGGCTTTCGCTCAGCAATTACCTGTTGAGCGGCGACCCCCGCGAGGCCGACGCGGTCCGCGAAGGAACCGCGCGGTTGATGGATTCGTTGCGCGACGCGCAGGCCAAGAGCCTCGATGAGCAGCAGAAGAATGCCCTCAAGCGTCTCCAGGATATGGAGACCGATTGGGATTCCAACTTCTCGCAGAAGATGATCGACAAGCGCAAGCAGGTCGATAGCGGCAATGCCACCGTGGCCGACCTGCAGATCGCCTACTTGCAGCTTGAACCCGCGAAATGGATGAACAACGCCAACCAGGTCATCGACCAGGTGGAGAGCGAAACCACCAAGCAGCTGCGGGATCGCCGCGATTCCGACAGCCGCTGGGCCTGGTTCACCGCCATCGTTACCATCATCGGCTTCCTCCTGGCGATCGGCTTCGGCTACTTCATCGCCAACAAGACGGCCAACGAGATCACCCAGCCGCTCAGCCACCTCATCGGGGTCGCCCGTGAGATCGGCGAATCCGGCGACCTCGAACACACCATCGATATCGAGCGTGATGATGAGATCGGCGAACTTGCCCGCACCTTCACCAACATGGTGAGCTACCTCAAGGAGATGGCGGCCGTATCGGAAGCCATCGCCGGCGGCGATCTCACCGTCGAAGTCGAGCCGCGCTCCAAGCGCGACACCCTGGCCCTGGCATTCTCCAAGATGACCAATGGCCTTCGCACCCTGGTTTCCTCGGTGCGGGACGGCGCGGCGCAGGTTTCCTCCGGATCCAACCAGGTCGCGGAAGCCAGCGAAGAGTCGGCCAAGATCAGCGTCCAGGCTTCTTCGGCGATCGATGAAGTCACCAGCACCATGCACGAGATGAGCATCAACGTGCAGAACATGGTGAAGAACACGCAGATGCAGGCCTCGAGCGTCAGCGAGACTTCGGCCTCGATCGACCAGATGGTGGCCAGCATCCAGCGCGTCGCCGATACCGCCAAGGTCCTGCTCGATATCTCCAACCGCAGCCGCGAAGAAGTTTCCAGCGGCATCGGCACCATGCAGAAGGCCACCGACGGACTCAGCCGTATCAACGACTCCATCGGCTCTTCCGCCGGCATCATCGCCGACCTCGGCCGCCGCGCCGACGATATCGGCAAGATCATCGAAGTCATCGACGACATCTCGGAGCAGACCAACCTGCTCGCCCTCAACGCCGCCATCGAAGCGGCGCGCGCCGGCGAACACGGACTCGGCTTCGCGGTCGTCGCCGACGAAGTCCGCAAGCTCGCGGAGAAGTCCGCCTCCTCAACCAAGGAGATCTCGGAACTCATCCAGAGCATCCAGAAGGAAGCCCGCAAGGCCGTCGACAACATGGACAAGAGCACGTCCATCGTCAACGAAGGCCTCACCCTCGGCACCGACCTCAGCACCGCGCTCAAGAAGATCTCCAACGTCGTCACCGAGGTCTTCAAGTTCGCGCAGGAGATCGGCGCAGCCACCAACGAGCAGTCGCATGGCTCCTCGCAGATCGCCAAGGCCACCACGCGCCTCAATGAGATCACCCACGAGATCAATTCGTCGGTCGAAGAGCAGGCGGGCGGAGCCCAGGCCGTGGTTCGCGCCATGGAACGCATGCGCGAGATGATCCAGCAGTCCACTTCCGGCAGCACCGAACTCGCCGCTTCTTCCGAACAAATGTCGAAGATGGCGCGTTCCATGCTCGAGTCGATGGATCGCTTCACCCTCGACAATCGCAACCGGCTCCAGTCCGGCGACCAGGGTCGCCGCGATGGATCCAGCAAGTACGCACTGGCAGGTCGTAACTAACCGGAGGTCGCGATGGCGAAAGACATACAAGTCGTCGGCTTCCGCGTAGGCAAGGAACACTTCGGGGTGCCCATCGAGCTCGTTCACGAGATCGTGCGCATCATGGAAGTCACCTCGGTCCCCGACGCTCCTGATTTCATCGAAGGGGTCATCAATCTCCGGGGCAAGATCATCCCGGTCATCGACCTGCGCAAGCGTTTCGGCGAAAAACAGATCGTTTCCAACAGCAAGAAGAACCGGATCCTCGTGGCCGAGATCATGGGAAAGATCGTGGGCCTGGTCGTCGATGCCGCCAGCGAGGTCGTCAAGATCCCGCCCACCGACATCGAGCCCCCGCCCAACGTCTTTGGCGAGAGTGATCTCAACTACGTCACCGGCGTCGGCAAGATCGGCACCAAGCTGATCATCCTCGTGGACCTTGGAAAGATCATGCAGCGCGGTGACCTGCGCCGCATTGAAGATTTCGCCGCCGCTGCCTCGTCGGCCGAAGCGGTCTAAATCGACCTGCCCTTTCGGGCTAACGTCGCGCTCTTCATCCGGCGCGGCAGAGTGGACAGTGAAGAGATGGCATCTCCGGGAATTCCGATTGCATTGACCGACGCGGAATTGAAACTGTTGCAGACCCTGATCTACCAGGAATGCGGCATGTATTTCGACGAGCGTCGGGCGCACTTCCTCCACGACCGCCTGCAGCGCCGCCTGCGCGCCACCGGCTTGGATTCGTTCTACGCCTACTATCGGCTGCTCACCAGTCCCCAGGGCAAGACCGAGCTCAGCGCCCTGCTCGAGAACCTCACGGTCAACGAGACCAGTTTCTTCCGCAACAAGCCGCAGCTCGACCTCTTCCAGAAAGTGGTCCTGGAAGAACTGCTCCACCGCAAGCAGGCGCGCCGCGACTTCACCATCCGCATCTGGAGCGCCGGTTGTTCCACCGGGCAGGAGCCTTACACCATCGCCATGCAGTTGTCCGATGCATTGGCTTACTACTATCTACGCAATCCGCTTCCCTTTGAGATGCCCTCCCCCAAACCCTTGATCCCGCCCCCCTGGAAGGTGGAGATCCTGGCTTCGGACATCAATTACTCCGTGTTGCGCGCCGCCCAGGAAGCGATGTATCCCGAGCACCAGATGGAGCCCGTGGAATACACCTACCGGCTGCGCTACTTCGACAAGGTTGGCGACCGCTACGCGATCAAGAAATCGGTCAAGGAACTCGTACACTTCGACTTCCATAACCTCAAGACCGAGTTCCTTCCCGCGCGCAACGACGTCATTTTCTGCCGCAACGTGATGATCTATTTCGATTCCGCGGAACAGAAGCGTCTGATCGAAAAGTTCTGGCGCTGTCTCAACCCGGAAGGCTACCTCCTGGTCGGTCATGCCGAGAGCCTCTTCGGCCTCAGCGATAAATTCAAGATGATCCACCAGAACAACGGCACGGCCTATCAGAGGAACGAGGTTTAGGTGACTTTCTTCTCCGACGAACGGGCGAACGAGCTACGCAATCTCTTCTTCGAGAGCGCGCAGGAACTCCTGCAGTCGCTCAACGAGGAAGGGCTGTCGCTCGAAAGCGATCCGTCCAACGCGGAGGTCGTGCGCACCATCCGGCGCACGATGCACACCCTCAAGGGCGATTCCGCCGCCTGCGGCTATCGCGAATTGAGCGAGCTGGCCCATGCGTTGGAAGACGCGCTCACCCCGGAAGTCGCGGCCCGCGCCGGCTCCATGCTGGCCGACCTGGTCCTCAACGCCGCCGACACCTTCGACGGCATGTTGTCGGCCTACCGCGATGAGAAGCAGCCTGCCTCCGGCGATGCCCTGCGCGCCATGATCAAGAACGTCGCCAATCCGGACGCCGCACCGGCCACGGCCTTCGCGCCCAAGTTTGATTGGAACGAATACGAGCGCCTGATGATCGGCGCCAATACCCTGCCCGACCAGCATGTCTTCAATGTCGGCCTCCGCATCGACTCCAACTGTCCCATGCGCCAGGCCGCGTTGCAGCTCATCCGCAACGTCATGTTCGAGGTCGGCACCATCCTCGCCATGCGCCCGGAAGAAGGCACCGTCGATCTTCCGGATACCGTCGAGGTCGCGCTCGCCACTCACCACCCGCAGGATTGGGTGGCCAAGAAGTGCAAGGTTCCCTCGGTGGTCTCCGAGATCGCCATCCAGCCGTGTACCGTCGCGCCGGCCGCTGCCGCTCCATTTGCCAGCGAAGCGCCCGCGGTGCAGGAGGATGAACCCAAAGCGCCTCCCACCTCGGGCAAGCCGGCTTCAGCAGCGAAGGCAGCCGCACCCAAAGCCGCGCCTGCTCACGAACCAAAGACAGAAGCCCCTAAGTCCGATCGCAAGGCCGACAAGTCCACGGCTTCCCAGACCCCGCAGGCGATTGAGAACCTGCTGCGGGTGGAAGCCGACCGTATCGACGCGGTCCTCGATCTGGTCGGAGAAATGATCATCGGTAAATCCATGCTCGCCGATGTTCTCTCGTCCTTTGGGCGCGAGTTCCCGAAGCATCCCCTGCGCAATCAGTTTCTCGACGCCATGGCCTTCCAGGCGCAGGTGCTCAACAAGCTGCAGCGCTCGGTGATGAAGATCCGCATGGTGCCGGTCGAACAGCTTTTCCGCCGCTTCCCGCGCGTGCTGCGTGACGCCGCCCGCTTCGAGCAGAAGGACGTCGAACTCGTCCTCCACGGCGAAGATACCGACCTCGACAAGAGCATCCTCGATGCCCTCGCCGAACCCCTGACCCACCTGGTTCGCAATGCCGTCGCCCATGGCATCGAAAAGGCCGACGTCCGCAAAGCCGCGGGCAAGCCCGAAAAAGGTACGGTCAAACTCAACGCCTATCACCAGGGCAACCAGGTGGTCATTGAAGTCACCGATGACGGACGCGGCATCGACCGCGACAAGGTCGTCGCCAAGGCCGCCGAAAAAGGCGTGGTCACTCCCGAAGAGGTTCTCCGCCTCAGTGATGCCGAAGCCCTCAACTTGATCTTCCAGGCCGGCCTCAGCACCATGGAAAACGTGACCGAGGTGGCCGGACGCGGAGTGGGCCTGGACGTCGTCAAGACCGTGATGGACCGCCTCAAGGGCACCATCACCATCCATACGGAGCTTGGCAAAGGGACCACCTTCCAGCTCAAGCTGCCGCTCACCCTGGCCATCATCAAGGCCTTGCTGTTCCGCGTGCGCGACCGTCTCTACGCCGTGCCGCTTGGCAACGTGTTGGAGATCACCCGCGCCGCCGAATCCGAGATTCACATCGTCGACGGCCACGAAGTCATCCAGCTTCGCGAGGACCTGCTGACCCTCGTCCGCCTCAGCACCATGGTGGAAGGCGCGGCGATTCCGCTCGGCAAGAAGGTCTTTGTCATCGTCGTCTCCGTCGGACATCGCAAGTACGGTCTCCTCGTCGATCGTCTCGCCGGTGAGCAGGAACTCGTCATCAAGGCTCTCGATGACATCCTGATCTCCACGGAACTCGTCAGCGGCGCTTCGGTACTCGGCGACGGACGCGTGGTCCTCATCCTCAACATCAGCACCGTGGTCGAGCGGGTCGGGCGTCATGCCATGGCCAAGCGGGGGGTGAGCGTATGAAGCAGATCATTCGCACCCTCGTCGTCGACGACTCCGCCCTGATGCGCAAGCTTCTGCCTCAGATCATCGAGAGCGAAGGCTCCATCCAGGTGGTGGGTACCGCCATGGACGGCGAATTCGCGCTCAAGAAGATCGAAGAGCTGCGGCCCGACGTCATCACCCTCGATCTCGAAATGCCCCGCATGGACGGCATGGAGACCCTGAAGCAGATCACCCGGCGCTTCGGCATTCCCGTGATCGTCGTCTCCGCCCACACCACCGAAGGAGCCGCCGCCACCTTCCGTGCCCTCAACCAGGGCGCTTTCGACTTCGTGGCCAAGCCCAAGGATGCGCTCTCGGCGCACATGGAAGAGATCACCCGCGACCTCATCACCAAGATCCGCGCCGCGGCGATGAGCCGCCTCGTGCCCCGCAAGGAGATCCAGCTCAGCTTCGAGCGCGTGCAGAAGGCCTCCAAGGTCCGCCCGCTGGCGCGCAAGATCATCGCCATCGGCATCTCTACCGGCGGCCCCAATTCGTTGCAGTACGTGCTCGCGCAGTTGCCGGCCGATTTTCCCGCCAGCATCGTCATCGTCCAGCACATGCCCGAGGGATTCACCGAGCTCTTCGCCCGGCGCCTCGATGAGTGCTGCGCGGTCGACGTCAAGGAAGCCCAGACCGGCGACCTGCTGCTCGCCGGCCGCGTCCTCATCTGTCCGGGCAACAAGCATGTGAAGGTGCGCCGCATGCCGCAGGCGAGCGTCGCCATCTTGAATGACGACTCCCCCGTCAACGGCCATCGCCCGTCGGCGGACCCGCTCTTTTACTCGGTGGCGGCGGAGTTCGGCTCCGATTCCATCGGGGTGCTGATGACGGGAATGGGGGAAGACGGCGCGGAAGGTTTAGGCGCGATGCGCCGGGCAGGGGCTCTCACCATCGCGCAGGACGAACAGTCCTCGATTGTTTTCGGAATGCCCCGGGCTGCTATCGAACGAGGATATGCCATGCGGGTTGTCTCGCTGGACGCCATGGCCAATGCATTACAAATCAACAGCGCGGCGGAAAAGCCGCGTGCTGCAACCAAGGTGTAGTTCGCAGCTCTCCTCAAGGGAGCTGAGAAATGGGATGTGAGGGACGTTATGGACCAATTTCCGGCACTGCTTCGAGCCAAAGATCGTCAACCGATCCGCTACCTCGTCGTGGATGACTCGGTGTTCGCGCGCAAGAACCTGATGCGAATCCTCGAGACATTCGGCGGACAGGTAGCCGGAGAGGCCGGCGACGGTTGCACCGCGATCACCGAGTACGATCGCACCCGTCCTGACATCGTGCTCATGGATATCACCATGCCGCAGATGGAAGGGATCGAGGCCGCCGAGCGCATCGTGCGGCAACATTCTGACGCTCGCGTCATCATGGTCTCCTCGGTGGGTTACCAGGAGAACATCGTCGCCGCCCTGCAAAAGGGGGCGCGTCACTTCGTCCAGAAGCCGGTCAAGCCCGAGCTCCTCTACGAAGTCATCAAGTACGTGCTCGGCGAAGATGCCACCACTTTGGCCGGGGCCGCCACTGCAGGAGATTCCGCGCAATGAAGATGGAATTGATTCAGCCCTTTATCAACGCCGCCGACGCGGTCATCGCCGATATGCTCAAGTGTTCCACGCGCATCGGGGACGTCAGTATGGAAGAGGATTCCTATCGTCGCAAGGGCGCCGCCGCCTCGGTCGCCATCTCCGGCGATATCGAGGGGCGCGTGATCTTCGACATGGAAGGTCCCACCGCCGCCAAGGTCGCCAGCGTCCTCGCCGGCGTCGAAGTCAGCGAGACCGATGAGATCGTCCGCGAGACCGTCTGCGAGCTCGCCAACATGGTCATCGGCAGCGCCGTCACTTCGCTCAATGACCAGGGATTCCGCTTCAAGATCCACACTCCCGAGGTCCACGAGTCCGAGCAGGGCTACAAGGGCTCGGAAGACACGGAAGCGCTCGTGATGTGCTTCGACACGCCCTCCGGAAGCGTGTATATGAACATCGCCATGCGCTATAACCGGCGTCGTCGCGCCGACGCGACCACCGCCAGCTAGTTCTCTCCCTCACTCCCATGGAAAAGGGCGGGTTTCCCCGCCCTTTTTCATTTCTACTCGAAATCTCCCGGCTCGAAACGACTTCTAGCGTCCGCCGAGGAACTGCTGCGGCTGTTGCAATGGGCAGCTGGTCGTCACCACATTGCAGTTCGGATCCTGCTGCGGCGACTTCAGCTGGTTGACCACCACTTCATCGGTTGCCCGGATCACGGTCACCCCGTTCTTCAGGTTTCCGCTGGTCACCGTGGCAGCGTAGATCTTGGTGCCGTCTCGTGACGAAGCCACGTCGGTGACGAGCGCCGAAGCGTCGCTGCCCACCGTGATCGCCTTGGTCGTGAAGTTGGCGGTATTGATCTCGGTGAGGGTGTTGTTGCCGGAGTTGGCCACGAACGCGCGCGTCCCGTCCGGCAGCACCGTCACATCCACCGGGGTCGGTCCTACCGTCGCGCCGCCCACCGGGGTCAGCGTGTTGTAGGTCAGCGCATCGAACGCCGTCACCGTGTTGCTGCCCTGGTTCACCACGTAAAGGCGGATCAGCTTGCTGTCGGAGAAGGTCTTCACCGGCCCGCTGCCCCCGGTCGGGACCGTCTTCACCACGCTGAGCGCATTGACGTCGACGATGCTGATGTCGCTGCTGCCCTGGTTGAGAACGTAGAGAAAGTTGGAATCGAAGCTCAGGCTCGCATACACCGGCGTGGTTCCCACCGGGATCGAAGCGATGAATGCCAGCTGCTGCGTGCTGAAGACGTTGACCTGGTTCAGGGTCTTGTCCAGCACAAACAGGTTGTTGCCTGCCTGCGCGGCATACGAAGGATTGCTGCCGATGCAATAGGTCGCCGTCACCGCCAGCGTCGACGTGCTGACCACGCTGAGGTTCGGACAGACCGTCCCCGACCCGCGGTTCAGGATGTACTCCACCGAGCTTCCGACGATGGCCGCGACCGGCGCGGAACCCTGCGGCAGGGTGAGGGTCGTCGGAACGGTCAGCGGATTGATGGCCGTGACCGAATCCGTCGCGGTGTTGGGAATATAGGCGAAGGAGCGATTGACGTCGAAGGCGGCATACGCCGGCCCTACCCCGACGTCGGCCGATGAAGTCACTGAATCGCCGGGAACATTGATCGACATCGAGTTGGAGTGCGCCGTCCCCGCACAACTCGTCAGCGGACCCGCCTTGCTCGTGGTGCCATTGCAATTGATGAGCGTGACCGTATCCGCGGGGCTTGGATTGCCCTGGGGCGCAATTACCGGGGTCGCGATCGGGCGGAAGGTATCTCCACATCCCGTCTGAAAGATGAGTACCGCACCGAGGGTCACCCGTACGCTCCCGCGCACCATTCTGGAAAGGAAATTCATCGGCAATTGCCACAACTCTCGTAACTACAGGGATTTGTGCAGGAACGCTCTATTGTAACGTGCCGCCCGCTGGCTCTACAAACCCAACCGATGAGGGAACCATTCGCCGCAACCCCGAATTCTCTTCGCCTCGTCTCACCCATTTCAACGGCCACGTGAAGGCCGCGATCTCCCGACCCAAGCCTCCCAATCTTCGTGATGGAGAACCCGCGGTTCACCAGCGGCATCGCGGAGGCCGCCCTCGCTGCCAACCGATCCTCTCTGTTACGATGCCTGCATAGGTTGCGATGCCGCCAATGCCGTTCGCGCCGCTCCTGCAACCGCTCAGACCCATGGCAATCCTGGCGCTCGCAAGCACCTGCCTGCTTCATCCCTGGAGCAACCTCTTCGCCTTGGGCTTCGTCGAACCCCCGCGCCTGCTTCCCGTCTTTTCCGTCACCCTGGCCTTCGCCCTCGCGGCCTGGGGGATGCGTGCGGTCACCTTCTCCGGCGCCTTCGCCGGATTCCTCGTCACCGGCCTGATGTGCCTGGCCGCAGGATTGCCCGCGATCTTCACCATCTTCACGGTCTTCCTGCTGACCTTCATCTCCACCCGCCTCGGCTACTCCCGCAAACTGAAGCTGGGAGCCGCCGAGCATCACGAAGGCCGTCATGCCAGCCAGATCTATGCCAACCTCGGAGCCGCCGCCCTGTGCGCCGCCCCGCTGTTGCTCTTCCCCTCCATCCGCGGACTGTTGCTCGGAACCACCGCGGCGCTCGCCGAAGCCGCCGCTGACACCGTCTCCAGCGAGCTCGGACAGGCGTTCAGCCACCGCCCGCTCCTCATCACTTCCTTCGAGCCCGTGCTTCCCGGCACCAACGGAGGCGTCAGTGCGATTGGAACCGCCACCGGCATCGCGGCCGCCTGCATCGTCGCCGCCATCGCCGTCTGGACCGGGCTCATCTATCCGCACTGGTTCTGGCTGATCGTCGCCGGCGCCACCATCGGAATGTTCTTTGACAGCCTGCTCGGCGCGACCGTCGAACATCCTGACGGGTTGGGCAACGACTCGGTGAATTTCGTCAGCACCTCGTTCGCCGCGACCTTCGTTCTGCTCACGTGGCTCTTCATCCAGGTCCGCGCAAGATAAGCAGTCGGCATTCAGCATTCCACCAATAAAGAAAGGGTGAGGAATCATCCCCACCCTTTCACGGCTGAATGCTGATTGCTAAATGATGACTGCTTTTTCTTTATGCATCTCCTGCAAGTTGAAGATCTTGACCTCGCCGCGCTGCAGCACCGGGATACCTTCGGCCGCCGCGCGGGCCGCCGCCAGCGTGCTCAGGATCGGGATGCGCGCGTTGATCGCCGCCCGCCGGATCGCCTGCTCGTCAAACCACGGCTCCACCCCGTGTGGAGTGTTGAGGATCAGGTGGATGCGCTGCGCCTTGATCAGGTCGACCACGTTCGGACGCCCTTCATTCACCTTGTAGACCCGCTCCACCTGCATGCCGGCGCGTTCCAGCACCGCGGCCGTGCCATGCGTGGCCACCAGCTTGAATCCAAGGTCCACAAACTTACGCGCCACTTCCGCCACCTGGGGCTGGTCGCGGTCGGTCACGCTGACGAACAGCGTGCCCCGCTCCGGCAACACCTGTCCTGCCGCGAGCTGCGCTTTGGCAAAGGCCTCGCCGAAATTGTCGGCCACGCCCATCACCTCGCCCGTCGACTTCATCTCCGGGCCAAGCACGGCGTCCACGCCGTGGAACTTCACCCACGGAAAGACCGGCGACTTCACGAAGTACGAGTTCCCCACATCGAGATCGGTGGCGTTCTTCACGTTCTCCGGCAGGAACTCGCGCAGCCTGCGCCCGGTCATCAGCCGCGCCGCGATCTTGGCCAGCGCGATGCCCGTCGCCTTGGAAACGTACGGCACCGTGCGCGACGCCCGCGGATTCACTTCGATGACGAAGACCTTGCCCGCCTGGATCGCGTATTGCACGTTCATCAGGCCGATGACCTGCAGCTTGCGCGCCAGCTTGAAGGTGTATTCGCGGATCGTATTCAGCAGCGCCGCCGGAATATCCACCGAGGGCAGCACGCACGACGAATCGCCGGAGTGTATGCCCGCCTCCTCGATGTGCTGCATGATGCCGCCGATCACCACATCTTCGCCGTCGCTCAGCGCGTCGACGTCCACTTCCGTCGCGTCCTGCAGGAAGTAGTCGATCAGGATCGGACGGTCCTGCGAATATTCCACGGCCTGCGTCATGTATTGCCGGATCGCCGCCTCGTCGTGGGCGATCACCATCGCCCGTCCGCCGAGTACGTACGAGGGACGCACCAGCACCGGGTATCCGATGCGGCTGGCCACCGCCAGTGCCTCTTCCACCGAGGTCGCGGTACCGCCTGGCGGCTGCGGGATGTCCAGCTCTTCCAGCAGTCTTCCAAAACGCTTGCGGTCTTCCGCCAGGTCGATCGACTCCGGCGAAGTGCCGATGATCTTCACTCCCGCGGCCTTCAGAGGCAGCGCGAGGTTGAGCGGAGTCTGCCCTCCGAATTGCACGATCATCCCGATGTCGGCGCCGCTGCGCGATTCATTCTCGTAAATATGCAGCACGTCTTCCAGGGTCAGCGGTTCGAAGTACAGGCGGTCGCTGGTGTCGTAATCGGTCGAGACCGTCTCCGGATTGCAGTTCACCATGATGGTCTCGTAGCCGTCGTCGCGCAGCGCAAAGGCCGCGTGGCAGCAGCAGTAATCGAACTCGATGCCCTGCCCGATGCGGTTCGGACCCGAGCCGAGGATGATGACCTTCTTGCGCTCCGTGACCGCCGACTCGTCTTCCTCTTCGTAGGTCGAATACATGTACGGGGTAAAGCTCTCGAACTCCGCCGCGCAGGTGTCCACCCGCTTGAAGACCGGGCGCACGCCCAGCTTCTTGCGGTCGGCGCCGACCTCCGCCGCCGTCAGCTTCTTGTCCGCGGTGTTGAACATGCTCGCCAGCTTGGAGTCGGAGAAACCCATGCGCTTGGCTTCGCGCATCGCGTCGGCATCCGCGGCAAGCCGTTCGTAGCCGGTCTCGTGCAGCTGGCTCTCGGCGTCGGTGATCTCCGCCAGCTGCGAGAGGAACCACGGATCGATGCCCGTCAATTTCGATACCTGGTGGACGCTGTACCCGTTGCGCAGCGCGTAGCGCAGGTAGGGCAGGCGCTCCGGATGCGGCGTCACCATGCGCTTCATCAGGATGCGCTTCTCGATGACTTCGCTCTCGATCTTCTTGCCGGTCTCCAGCGAGCGCACGCCCTTGAGCAGCGCTTCCTTGAAGGTGCGGCCGATCGCCATCACCTCGCCGACGGACTTCATCTGCGGACCCAGGCTTTCATCGGCGCCCGGGAACTTCTCAAATTGCCACTTGGGGATCTTTACCACCACGTAGTCAAGCGTCGGCTCAAAGCATGCCGGAGTCTTCCGCGTGATGTCGTTGGTGATCTCGTCGAGGGTGTAGCCCACCGCCAGCTTGGCCGCGATCTTGGCGATCGGGAAGCCGGTCGCCTTTGACGCCAGCGCCGACGAGCGCGAGACCCGCGGATTCATCTCGATCACCGTCATCCGGCCGGTCAGGGGATGCACCGCGAACTGTATGTTCGAGCCGCCGGTCTCCACCCCGATCTCGCGGATCACCTTGATCGCCGCGTCGCGCATGCGCTGGTACTCGCGGTCGCTCAACGTCTGCGCCGGGGCCACCGTGATCGAGTCGCCGGTATGCACGCCCATGGGATCGAAATTCTCGATCGAGCAGATGACGATCACGTTGTCGTTGAAGTCGCGCATCAGCTCCAGCTCGTACTCTTTCCAGCCAAGCACGCTCTCTTCCAGCAACACCTCGTGCACCGGCGAAAGATCGAGTCCGCGCGCCAGCAGGTCGATCAGCTCTTCGCCGTTGTAAGCGATGCCGCCGCCCGAGCCGCCCAGCGTGAACGACGGACGCAGCACGGCCGGAAAGCCGATCTTGGTACAGAAATCCATGCCATCTTTCAGGTTGTTGACCAGCGCCGAGCGCGGGACGTCCAGCCCGATGCGGGTCATCGCGTCCTTGAACATCAGCCGGTCTTCGGCCTTCTTGATGGCCTCCAACTGCGCGCCGATCAACTTGACGCCGTATTTTTCAAGCACGCCTTCGTCGGCCAGCTCGACGGCCATGTTGAGCGCCGTCTGCCCGCCGACGGTCGGCAGCACGGCCATGCCCTTGCCGACTCCGCGCGCCACTTCCTCGCGGATGATCTCTTCCACATATTTTCTGGAGATGGGTTCGACGTAGGTGCGGTCTGCCATCTCGGGATCGGTCATGATCGTGGCGGGGTTGGAATTCACCAACACCACTTCGAAGCCTTCGGCCTTGAGAGCCTTGCAGGCCTGCGTTCCCGAGTAGTCAAACTCCGCGGATTGTCCGATGACGATCGGCCCGGAGCCAAGGACAAGGATCTTGGAGATGTCAGTGCGACGAGGCATTTTTTCCCTTTAGCAGGTTCGCAAATGGAAGCCGCGAGAGTGATCTGTACTCCAAGACCGCCGGAGCATCCTTGAGCGGCGTGCCGCTCATCGGCTCTTGCGATGGCATCTTGTACCAGTACTCGGTGCGCTTCGTTTGTTTCCCCTGCTCGTTGCCGGCGACAGCATCGGCGTAAGCGATTTCCGTCGTGCGTCCGCAGGCGCAGTTCGGAAGATTCACGTAATGTTCAGAGACCTTGCGGAGAGAACCCTTCGGCGAATAACACGCCCGCGACATCTGCACGGCGTTTCCCGTCGCGTTCGATTTACTGAAATCCACGACGCGGATATTTCCTTCCGCATCCTTCCACGCACGCGCCACGTTCGTGTCCCTGGCGTCGCCCTGCGAGGTTGGCGAGACCTCGCGCCACTTTTCATCCACGCCGCTTACAAAAACCCTCACCTCCGACATCTCGGTCACGCCACACTCGGCGGCAAACGTCTTCAACGACGACTTCCCCTGCCCGTGCGGGTTTCCCGACTGCGTCACCGTCATCTGCCCGTGCGGCGAGGCCGGCTGCGTCGTCGGATGCGAGGGCGCCATCTGCGCGAACATAGCGCCGCACATCATCCCCAGCGCCACGTGGAGGCGCAGGCGCCCTCGCCTGCGCGAACTCCGGCGTTCCGATGGCTCGACGGCGCGGTGGCACGATGGCGATCTCATTGTTTCCTCTTCCACGCGTCCATCGTCTTCACGAAATCTTGGAACAGGTAGTGCGAGTCATGCGGCCCCGGCGAAGCCTCCGGGTGATACTGCACGCTGAACAACGGGTACGAGCGGTGCCGCATCCCTTCCAGCGTGTTGTCGTTCAGATCGATGTGCGTCAATTCCACTTCGCTTTGCTTCATGGAATCGGGATCGACCGCGAAATTGTGGTTATGCGCCGTGATCTCCACCTTGCCGGTCAGCAACTGTTTCACCGGATGATTGCCGCCATGGTGGCCGAATTTGAGCTTGTAGGTGCGGCCGCCGAGCGCCAAGCCGATCAGCTGGTGTCCAAGGCAGATGCCGAAGATCGGCACCCGGCCTATCATCTCGCGGATCGCCTTTTGCGCGTACGCCACCGGCTCGGGGTCGCCCGGTCCGTTCGACAGGAAGATGCCATCCGGCTTCATCGCCAGCACATCCTCGGCCGTTGTCTGCGCCGGAACCACCGTCACGTCGCAGTACGTGCCGGTCAGCATGCGCAGGATGTTGTGCTTGATGCCGAAGTCGTACGCCACCACGCGGTGCCGCTTCTCGGGGATCGCCACCTCGTGGCCGGGATCGATGATGCCCTTGTCCCACTTGTAGCTGTGCGGGGTGGTCACCACCCGGGCCAGGTCGGTGCCATCCATCTTGCGGATGGCGCGCGCCTTCGCCACCAGCTTGTCGGTGTCGCTCTCGGCCGTGGAGATCACGCCGCGCTGGCAGCCGTTATCGCGCAGGTGACGCACCAGGGCGCGGGTGTCGATGTCGGCAAGCACGGGGATCTTGTAGCGTTCCAGGTATTCGTCGGCCACCTGGTGCGAACGCCAGTTGGACGAGACCCGCGAAAACTCGCGCACGATCAGTCCCTCGATGTAAGGCTTATCCGCCTCGTTATCTTCAGGATTGGTGCCGTAATTTCCGATCTCTGGATTGGTGAGAACGACGATCTGACCGCTATAGGAAGGATCGGTGGCGATTTCCTGATAGCCGGTGATGGAGGTATTGAAAACTACTTCGCCCGAACACTCGCTTTTGGCTCCGTAGCCTTTGCCGCGGAAGATTCGTCCATCTTCCAGAGCAAGAATAGCTAGCATTGGATCTCCGGTGGGTGGATTTTACAAATTTTATCAGCTATCCGCCCCGCCGTCCTAACGATTACGAAATGTTTTTCGCCCTTGCATATGCGGAGGGCCTGGAGGTGCTGGTCTTTGTGGACGACGCACCGGGTTTCGGCCTCGGAAACTGGAAACGGGGAACGGGAAACGCTGCTACTCCAGCTTCCCTACTTTGCCGGCGGGCCAGTAGGCGAAGACCGCCTTGCCGTAGACGAAGTCTTTGCCAACCGAGCCGAAGTCGCGGCTGTCGCTGGACATGTTGCGATGATCGCCGAGCACGAAGTAGGCATTCGGCGGCACCAGCATCTCCGGCATCGAGCGTTCGTCGGCGTACGGCTCGGGGACGTAGGGTTCGAAGAGCCGGCTTCCGTTGACGTAGACGCGGCCAAAGCTGATCTGCACGCGGTCGCCGGGGACGCCGACCACCCGCTTGATGTAGCTCTTGCTGGGATCGTTGGGGTAGCGGAAGACGACCACGTCGCCACGGTCGATGGCTTCGTAGCGATAGACGAACTTGTTGATGAAGATGCGTTCCTGATCGCTCAGGCCCGGCATCATGCTGGTGCCTTCGACCTTCACCGGTTGGTAGATGAAGATGATGATGAACGCCGACACGGCCAGCGAGATCACCAGATCGCGTAGCCATAGGACGTAACCGCGCGCTTCGTTGGTTGCGCGCGGGGAGAGAGGTTCAGGGACTGTTTTCTGGGCTTCGGGCATCTTCTACTTTGATTCTATATTCAACCCGCGGGGTTCGGATTGGTTGCAGGATCGATTCCAAATCGGATCTTCGGCCGCGCTTCCGGCCCATAGCCTTTTGGTGGGCTTTAACCTTCTCAACCAGCCCTAGTTGACGCTCCTGCAACCAGCAAGGTATAAAGCTACGTTCGAGCACTGCTTCGGTTTCTGTCGACGAAACCTGCCTCGCGGTGCTCTTCCTATAGATTTTGCCGAAGACGCGCGGCGGATAGTTCGACCCGAGTCCCACGCCGTTGAGATCTTCCCGGATGCGAGAATGGCCACGAAGAAAGCTACAGGAAAAGTTAAGGTAAAGCCCCCTAAGTCAAACAAAGAAAAGACTCCTGTGGGCAAGAAACCCCAGCCGTCTTCGGCCGAGACCTCGCATGCTCAACAGCGTGCCCGAGAGGTTGTGGAGGACAAGAAAGCCTTCCAGCTCTCGCTGCTGTCGTATGAGCAGGCCCTCAAGGCCCTCCAGGCCCAGAAGTTCGAGAAGGCCAAGCCGCTGCTGGAAAAGGTGGTTGCGACCGGTCCCAAGGATCTCGCCGACCGTGCCCGCATGCATCTGAGTATTTGCGACCAGCAGCTCACCAAGGCGACCAACCGCTTCAACTCCGTCGAGGAGCACTACGATTTCGCCGTCTCGCTCATGAACATGGGAGACTTCCTGACCGCCCGCGAACATCTGGAGAAGATCGCCAACCAGAGTCCGAAGCTGCACTTCATTTGGTATGGACTGGCGGCCCTCGAATGTCTCACCGGACACACCAACGAGTCGCTGCAGCACCTTGCGGAAGCCATCAAGCTGAACCCCCGGGTGCGTTTCCAGGCGCGGAACGATTCCGATTTCAAGAACATGTCGGACGACCCCCGGTTCACCGAGTTGCTGTACCCTGAAGGAGCGACCGCTTAAGGAATTCCCTCGGCCTCTTGGATGACTGCTAGCCGAAAATCCGCCGATCCCTCGCTCTTCAATGTCGTCGCCATCGGCGGTGGTACCGGTCTATCCACGCTGTTGCGCGGGCTCAAGCTCCACGTCGTCCACGAAAACTCCGCCCTCGATCCCGCTCTTGCCATCGGGAACCTCACTGCCGTCGTCACCGTCAGCGATGATGGCGGCTCCAGCGGCCGCCTGCGCGAAGATTTCGGTGTCATCCCTCCCGGCGACATCCGCAACTGCATGTGCGCGCTCTCCGAAGATGAAGCGCTGCTCTCGCAACTGTTTCGCTACCGTTTTTCCGGCGGACAAGGCCTCGAAGGCCACAATTTCGGCAACCTCTTCCTGGTCGCGCTCGCCGAGGTCACCGGCGATTTCACGGAAGCCGTCAAACTTTCCTCGGCGATTCTCAAGACGCGCGGCGACATCTTCCCCGCCACCACTTCCAACGTCCAACTCACCGCCCAGATGGATGACGGCAGTTGCGTGCGTGGCGAGACCAACATCACGGCCAGCAAGCGGCGCATCGTGCGGCTCAATCTCGTGCCCGCCGATG
>Ga0315268_10002767_pt1 | contig 19625 bp, 18 predicted proteins | sample C1_top_MG_FD_204535 | JGI IMG/M metagenome (GOLD analysis project Ga0315268, IMG submission 204535) | Sediment microbial communities from Yellowstone Lake, YNP, Wyoming, USA - C1_top | ecosystem: Environmental > Aquatic > Freshwater > Lake > Sediment | place: USA: Wyoming | collected 2017-08-01
CACACGGCAGGAGTTGACTGGACAATGCCGGCAACACCCGGATGGGATAACAGCGACATGTGCATGTTCACAGGTGACTTTGAAATGATGGCCCGGCTGAAAAAAGTTCACTATGAGTCGGCAGCCAGACTGAAAGTAAAAAAAATCGTCATGGGAGAATGCGGCCACGCTTTCCGCTCAGTTTATGACGTGGGTAACAGGGCCCTGGGATGGAAGATGCCTCCCATACCCGTAGTGCACGCCATCGAATTCTTCTATGAATTAATCAGGGACGGAAAAATAAAAATAGCTAAAAAATATGAAAAGCCTGTTACATTCCATGACCCGTGTAACACGGTTCGGGGCAGAGGACTCCATGAAATGGGACGATTTGTTACAAACGCAACATGCGAAAAACTGATTGAGATGCACCCTAACCGCGAGCATAATTACTGCTGCAGCGCGGGAGGAGGCGTTATCAACTGCGGCCCGCCTTACAAGAAAGCGCGCGTCGATGGAAACAGGATAAAGGCCGAACAGCTTTTTGCGGCAAAGGCACGAGGGGCAAAAACGATCATTGCTCCATGCCATAACTGCCACGGAGGGCTTGAAGATATTGTTCATCACTACGGACTTGATATGGACATAAAATTCCTTGGCGACATAATTTACGAAACGATGGAGAAACCGGAATAAACTTTTGATTTATCCTTGTAAATCACAAGGGGGTTTTACATGAAAAATAAAATATGGACTCTATGTTCGATTTTTGTAGCGGCAGTTGCAGTGATTGTTGTAACCGCCTATTCCCAGGAGAATGTCAAATCCGTTCAGGACAGCGCTTTCAAAACGAAAATGAGGCCCGGTGCAGTTTTTTTGCATGACGAACATAACAAAAAGGCGGAAATCGATGATTGCGGAACCTGTCATCATTTATATAAAGACGGCGTGAAGGTCGAAAAAGAAACATCTGAAAATATGGAATGCTCCGAATGCCACAAGATAAGCGGAAACCCGGTGCCTCTTGTCGCAAAATATCATCTCCGGTGCAAGGGTTGCCACGAGGAGAAAAAAGCTGGTCCGGTTATGTGCAGCGAATGCCACGTAAAGTGATTTGTTGCGGTCTTAATTATGATGGACCCGTAAAAGCATAATAGTTTTTATATGCCAAATATAAAAAAGCGAGGTGTACCATGGCAAAAAAGATTCTTGTCATTGATGATGATCCGATTATCGTGAAGTATCTTGTGAGCCTTCTTAACGACAATGGCTATGAAACCTGTACGGCTGATGATGGAGTGAGAGGGTACGAAGTTTTAAAAAAGGAAAAGCCCGACCTTATCACCCTCGATCTTCAGATGGCTGAAGAATGGGGCACAAATTTTTACCGTAGAATATCGAAGAACAAGGAGTTCAAGGATATTCCGGTTATAGTTATCAGCGGAATGGCCGGCCGGCACCTTTCCATAAAAAATGCCGTCGCTTACCTTCCCAAACCATTTGATCCCGACAAACTGCTCGGTATACTCAAAAGCACAATCGGATAGGCCGCCCTTTCGTAACGGCGCCCAAAACGGACAAAATGGAAACAGGCAAAAAAATACTCCTGGTTGATGACGAAGAAGGAATCAGAAAGGTTCTCGGCATATCTTTGTCCGATATGGGTTACGATGTAGTGACCGCCGAAAACGGCGAAGAAGCCCTTTCCATTTTCAAAGAAATCTCCCCGCCGATAGTTTTAACTGATATTAAAATGCCTGGAATGGACGGTGTTACCCTTCTTCGCACAATTAAAGAAGTAAGTCCCGATACCGAAGTAATCATGATCACAGGCCACGGCGACATGGATCTCGCCATTAAAAGCCTGAAATATGAAGCAACCGATTTTGTCGTAAAGCCTATAAACGATGATGTCCTTGAAATAGCGCTGAAAAGAGCCCATGAAAGAATCAACATGCGGCAGCAGATCAAGGACTATACAGAAAACCTTGAAACAATGGTGAAGGAGCAGTCTGCGAGGCTCATTGAAGTTGAAAGGCTTGCAGCAGTCGGCCAGGCAATTGAGGGGCTTTCTTCGGCAATCTGGAATTTTGCAGGAGGATATGAAGGCGGAATTCAATATTTCAATGAAATGCCGTGCCTTGTCGCCATACACAACAGCGATCTCAAAATCGTCGCAACAAACCAGCTTTACAGGGAAAGGCTCGGGGACAGGGTTGGCGGGGATAGTTGTGAAATATTCGGCAAAAAACCATCAGCCCACTCAGAATGCTCCGTCGAAAAAACATTCAGGACCGGAAAGGGACAACGAAGTCAGGAAAAAATTAAATATCTGTCCGGCGAAGAAGTCCCGGTTATAGTGCATACCGCTCCGATCCGCAGCAAGGATAATCGAGTTGAACTTGTGCTTGAAATATCTGCCGATGCAACAGAAGTCAAGCGCTTAAGAGAAGAGCTTGAAACAACAAGGCAGAGGCACAAGCAGCTTTTTGATGAGGCTCCGTGCTACATTACCGTCCAGGATAAAAATTATAATGTAACTGCTGCCAACAGGCGGTTCAAGGAAGATTTCGGTGACGACACCGTCATGAAATGTTTTGAAATCTATAAGCAGCGGCAGACCACGTGTCCCAGCTGTCCCGTTGAAAAAACATTTAAAGACGGTAAATCCCACCAGGCTGAAATGGTTGTAACATCCAAAACAGGCGAACAGATTAATGTTCTTATATGGACGGCTCCAATTAAAAATGCGACGGGCGAAATTACCCAGGTTATGGAAATGTCGACTAATATAACTCAGATACGAAAGCTTGAGGATCATCTCTCTTCTTTAGGACTTCTTATAGGCTCAATTTCACACGGCATAAAAGGCCTTCTCACAGGCCTTGACGGTGGAATGTACCTTGTTGAATCCGGCTTTTCCAAAGAAAACCGTGAGCAGGTCAAGGAGGGCTGGGATATAGTCAAACTCGTGGTCAGCAGAATAAGGGGCATGGTTCTTGATATTCTTTATTATGCAAAACACAGGGATCTTAAATGGGAGCAGGTTAATGTTCTGAGCTTTGCAGAAGACGTTGCTTTTACAATAGAACCCAAGATACGGATACAGAACATAAAACTTATCCGTAAATTTGACCCTTCAATGGGGGAATTTGAAGTAGACCCCGGTATTGTACGTTCGGCTTTGATCAATATTCTTGAAAATGCCATCGATGCCTGCACGGAAGATAAATCGGAAAGACCTCATAAAATCACGTTTGGTGTGATACAGGATAAAAACCATATTATTTTTGATGTATATGACAACGGTACCGGGATGGACAAAGAAACAAGGGATAATCTCTTCACTCTTTTCTTCTCATCAAAAGGAAACAAGGGAACAGGTCTGGGTCTCTTTATATCAAACAGGATAATCCAGCAGCACGGAGGAGTCATCAAGGTTGATACTGCTCCCGGCAAAGGCTCTCATTTCCGCATTATGCTGCCGAAATTTTTGTCAGAATCCTTAAAATCCCCCCATATTGATGACGAAAACGCATCCGCAGACAACTTATGATGTTTTATTCACAAAAGCCGTTCCCATGGAAGAAAAATAAAAAATGAACAGATACCGACTTGAAATAGTTGTATTTATCACAGGCGCTGTTGTAATGGCGCTTGAACTTGTGGGATCCAGGATCGTCGCTCCTTATCTCGGAACTTCCATTTATGTCTGGACGAGCCTTATAGGAGTGATACTTGCCAGCTTAAGCCTCGGTTATTACTGGGGAGGGCGGCTTGCCGACAAAAAACCGGATTACAGAACTTTTTCACTCCTTATCCTCTCTTCAGCAGTCTTTACCGGAATTATCGGCATCATAAAAATTCCGGTTCTTGATGCAGTATGCAGGTTTGTTCCCGATATCAGGGCCTCCGCTGTTATAGCGGCAACTCTCCTTTTTGCCCCCGCAAGCGTTCTGCTCGGAACGATATCTCCTTATGCCATAAGGCTCAGAATGGAAAACCTTGAGCATTCGGGTGCAACAGTCGGAAGGCTTTACGCCATATCTACAGTCGGAAGCATAATCGGAACATTTGCCGCAGGTTTCTTTCTGATCTCGTTTCTGGGAAGCCGGAATATCCTGATCTTCCTTTCCCTCATCCTTTTTGCCGTTTATTTTCTTGCATGCCCCGGCAATAATTCACGAACAGGAAAGGTAACCGCGCTTTTTCTTGCAGCCCTGCTCCTTTCGGCGCATTTTTTTCTGGCCTCGGGCTCAGGCGGTACAACCATTGACATCGATACAAAGTACAGCAGGATATTAATCGAAGATATGACGGCCACCGGAATCGGGAAAAAAGTCCGCCTTCTCCGTGTTGACAGAAACTGGGCGCAGGGAGCCGTTATAATAGGAGAACCTGATGAACTTTTTTTCAGATACAGCGGTTTCTACCGCCTTGCCGATCATTTTTATCCCGGGAACAGAAATGCGCTTTTAATCGGCGGAGGAACATACACGCTCGCAAGAGATTATATAAAGCGGAACCCCGGCAACCACATGGATGTGGTTGAAATAGATCCTGATTTCACACGGCTTGCAAAGAAATATTTTTATCTGGAAGATGACAAAAGAATAACGAGCATACATGAAGACGGAAGGACTTTTTTGAAGCGTTCGACCGATAAGTATGATGTAATGTTCATAGATGTTTTCAAATCCTCGGCATCGCCTCCTTTTCAGATGACAACAGAAGAAGCCATTCGCTCAGCGGCAAATTTATTGACTGAAAACGGAGTTCTGATGACCAATATTTACTCGGCCATACAGGGAGACAAGGGGAAATTTTTCCGGGCAGCATATGCGACCATAAAGTCTGTTTTCCCCCAGGTTTATGTTTTCCCTGTCCAGTATCCTCTATACGGTGAAAAATCACAGAATATCATCATAGTCGCCATGAAATCGGACATTCCCCCAAAATTTGAAAGCGCCGACCCTGAACTGCAAAGCTATATGTCTCACAAGTGGCAATATGAAATAGACTGCGACCTTCCTATCTTAACCGATGAATTTGCGCCTGTCGAACATTATCTCGTAGAAGTTATCAAAGATTTTTAAAATGGGACATAAAAGTGTTTGGGTACGGAATATATTTATGACAACTGCTATAACGCATCATTATGCCGATATAAACTCTGAAGCTGTATTTAATACATGCGTGTAAAAAAATAGGCCTCTTCCATGAAAAACAATCAAGGCGTTTTGGCGGTCATCGGCAGCGCTGCGGCCATCTTCTGGCCCGGGGCGTTTATTTTCGGCTACCCGGGGGTTATGGGCCCCGTGTGGCAGCCAATGTTCGGGGTAGGCCGGGGGGCGATCGGGAACACCCTCTTTTTCGTCCTCGCCGCCGTGGGATTGTTTATGTTTTTCGTCGGACGCTGGCAGGAACGCTGGGGCACCCGAAAACTGATCACGTTGGGGGCCGCGCTCTGCGGCCTGAACGTTTTTCTGCTGGTCTACGCCGATCGGCTCTGGATGCTTTATCTTTGGGCTTTTCTCAACGGGGCGGCCTCCTGTTTCATCTATATTCCGGGTCTGACCACGGTTCAACGGTGGTTCCCGGAAAAACGGGGTCTGGTATCCGGCCTGTTCAACATGGTATTCGGATTGTCCGCCGCCATCATGGCACCGATATTCGGTTATCTGCTTAAAACCTTCGGCTACCTGACCATGAACCTGTGTTTGGGCGGGGCAGCTTTACTGTTGGGTCTGGCCGCAGCGCAATTCACGGAAATGCCGGGTCGGAGTTTCCATCCCACGGATAAAAAGCAAAGCGCGGGTCCCCCGGAGGCCGCAACCGGTCCGGGAGTCTCCGTGCGGGAAGCCGTCCAATCGGGGTCTTTCTGGTTTTTGTGGTTGACCTGGGCGCTGATGGGAGCGGCCGGTATCGCCATGGTCTTCCTGGCCGTTCCATACGGCCTCGCCCGAGGGGTTGGATCCGCTTCGGCGGTAATGATCCTGACGGCCTTCAATCTTGCCAACGGCTTCAGCCGCCTTATCATGGGATATGCCTCGGATAAGATCAACCGGACCACCGGAATGAGTCTCACCTTTCTGGCCGCCGGGTTGGCTTACCTCGTCCTTCCTGTGGTGAACGAATTGGTGCCGTCGGCCCTGTTGGCGGCGGTCATCGGCTTCGCCTTTGGGACCCTCTTCGCTGTTTCCGCCCCCCTGGCCGTGGATTGCTTCGGGTTGAACAATTTCGGCGCCATTTTCGGGTTGGTTTTTACCGCCTATGGCTTTATCGCCGGGATTCTGGGGCCGTCCTTAAGCGGCTATCTGCTCGACTCCTCCGGCTCTAACTTCTCAATCGTTTTTTCCTACCTTGGTTTCTTCTGTTTGATTTCCTCTTTTTTGATCCGCCGCGTCCGACCGGTGATTCGCTGAGCGGACTGGAATTGCGGGACTTCCTTGACTTCTGAAGTTTCTTTGATACTCTCTGGGGGACGAGTTAGGTGACGCATTAAACTTACAAACTTAATTATCAAAAAACGAATACTTCTTCGCCTTTGCGAGTTTTCGCCGCGTATTACAGCTTTACCAATTCAAATATTTTTTGCCTGTCAATTCTTATATGATGCAGGACTCCCGGAGCATCTATTCGTGATTTTCTTGGCATGAATTCCTGATAAAATTACCGGATATTTTTCAAATTTAATTGTTTAATACGTCCCCTATATAGTCCCCTCTCTATAAATCTTGTCGATGGTGTCTGTTTATTTATCTCGCGGCCAAGCCTGCAGAATCTTAATCCGCTCCTTAGTCTTTTCGGAGTGACAATTTAATCTTAGTGTTTCATCTGTCAGGTCTTTACAAGCAGATTCTCTCTGCTTGATCCAGTCAATCTCATCCTTTTTCAGAATACTCTTTTGTTCTGGATTGAGGCTGGACATAAGGGTTTTGTAGGTTTCATTGAGTTCTTTATCTGCTCCGGCAAGAGCCTGGAGTGAGGTTTGTTGCTCGGGTGTTGGCATTGCATTGCCCTGAGCAGGAGTTGTTTGGGAATAGAATTGCGGCCTTAGGACATCCTTCAAATCGTTCAGATTGATATCTATGGTAACCAGACTATATGGCAGTTCGCCCATCTCGTAACCCATATATAAGAGTACCAGAGAATTCGATTCATCAGAAAGATAGAATTCTTCTGATCCATGTATGCCCTCGAATGGCTTGTCCGAAGAGAGTTCTTGATCTCTAATCTTCTTTTTTACTTCCTTTCGGGCCAGATCATCTAATTTATTAAGCCAAGGAGTATTCGATTTAAAGAGATCACTGAGATTAATAATTTTTCCAGTTTCTACGTTCAACGTGTAACTTTGATGGCTGGGGTAACCATGCGCAGCGCCATGTGCGTAGAAGAAACTGGTTATCAAAAGACTGACTATACTGTTTCTGTTCCAATGAAGGGTAAAGTCTCCTGAATAGTCAGTACTACTGTCCGAAGCATCCATGGTATACAGGCTCAGCATCTTTTGATTCAACTGCTTTTGTAAAGCGATATCAGGCATGCCTTCGAACTGGGGATATGTGTTATCTACCGTGCCTTTCTTGAATTTCTTGATAACGATTCGGGGTTTGGCTGGGCCTGAGTCTTTGGACATATTGACCATAACATAGCCTTTTGCCCAAGGATCTTGTTTGCCGGTATCCCTTTTCTCACTATAGACAAAGTGTCCACTTTTATCGATCAGCCCCTCTTCACTTGCCAATACCTCACCAGTCCTGTCTTTCCTGTAGACTTTTGTCGCTCTAGAATAGGGACCGTAATAGAAAGATGTATTTACAAATTCTGGTTTTATTAAAAATGTGCCGGTTTTATCGATATATCCTTCGAGGGTCTCATAACTATTTTTAGCTGTATCATTCTTGACACGAATACCGACGGAAGCCAATCCATTTTGAAAAAAATGGGCTTGTTCATATTTGGGTGGGATTTTGAAGGTGCCGGTCTTGTCAATAAAACCAACTTTACCAGGAATTATTTCCCCGGTCTTAGTTTTCTCATCCGGTAATTTGACAACAGTTAGGCCTTCAAAGAAACCATTAGCCTCTTGAAACTTCGGCTTGATAATCATTTTCCCAGTTTTATCGATATATCCCCATTTGTTATGCAAACATACGGCTGCTAATCCTTCAGAAAACCTTGAGGCCCCTTCAAACTGTGGCTGTATGACTATATTACCTGAATAATCTATAAAACCTCTTTTCCTATTAATATTAACTTCAGCCAAACCCTCACTGAAAGCACCTAATGAAGCAAACTGGGGCTGTATTACAAATTCGCCTTTTTTGTTGATGAAACCATATTTACTTCCTGAGAAATGACCAAAACGGGGGTTAAACATTCCTCCCACAGACACCTCTGCTCTGCCATCCTTGAATCCATATGCATAATCAAATTTCGGAGAAATTATGAACGTACCATTCTTATCTATGAACCCATATTTTTTTGTTTTACTATCTTTAACAGCGGCCAGGCCATCATGAAAAGACACTTGATTATTTCCTCTGCAGCCAGATTCATCATAGTATTCAAAATTTGATTTTATAACTCGTTTTCCAGTTCTATCAATATATCCATATTCCCCTTCGCTGTTTGAGAACTTAACTTGTGCCAAGCCTTCACTAAAAGGATTGGCATCTTCATAAATTGGCTGGATTATCATGTTCCCGGACCTGTCTATATAGCCCCATTTTCCGCCTTTTATCTTGACAGATGCTAACTCTTCAGAGAAAGAATCGGCTTGTTCATATATCGTAGGTATGACAAGCTTTCCTTTCTCATCTATAAATCCGAAGCTCGCATCAACAAAATCGCAACCTTTCTTGCTAAGCTTCCCTCCCAACCTGACCACCGCCAAACCCTCGAAGAATCCTCTTATAAGATCGAATTGTGGTTTCAGGATAATCGTGCCATCAGTACTATAGATGCCATACTTACCAAACACATTGAAGGTGTGTAGTCTTGTTTCCTCATTGTTGGCGAAGACAATTCCATACTTCGTACATAATGGCGTGATTAGAATATTAAAAATAAATATCAAGATGAAAAATAAGCTTGTCCTTTTCATTCTGACTTACCTCCTAATATCATGTCTTCCTTGAAGGGGTAAATGGGGACGCCCACGCCCATGATTTTACGCGTTTCTATTTTTTCTAACATCAGGAACACATTTGATATGCCCCTTTTTTTGGAATTACTTTGCCCCCATAGCAAAAAAAAGTTTATTATTAAAAAAACAACCTCCCAGCAGCTTTCTGCTTTGTTTAGATCCGGATAATTTTTCAAATTGATTATTGGAAAAATGGAAAAACTTATCCGCGCTCATCGGAATGTCCCCTTAATTTTTTTCTCAAACTAACCGGCGGCAGGAAATTTTCACCGGTCACCACTTTCCTTCCGGTTTTCTGCTCCAATTCAAGACGAGCCCCTTTGGCGATTTTACCACCTTTTTTACCTGCTTCGGCATTTTCAACCATACCGGTTGCGTCAACGCTCTCGGCAATCTGCCGTGTAGAAAGCTCCGCAAGAGCGGTAAAAATAAGTTCTGCCTCACTCATATGGTCGCGCAGATTCTGAGTTTTTAGACTTTTGATTTTCTTGTGTTTTTTAACCGAAACGCCGCTCCACTCCCTGTGAATAATATCGGTAAGAAATGCATATTCGTCTTCGTTTTTTATCTCATGATCTTTCCAGTAATCGGTGAGTTTATTTCGGGTTTCCTGTCCCATCATTCGCTGCTGAATCCACTTTTCGCTTCTGCCATGCTGTTGCCAGTATTCCCGGGCGCGGTCAAGGGAACGGGCCGGATCGCTCATGTCCTGAATGCGTTCGTAGCCGACTTTGGCAAGCCAAAGCTTGATGGGTTCCGCCTTGGGACTGGGCACGGATTGAATAAGCCGGAGAAGCGTTTCAGGATCAGCGGCATCTGTAAGATATTCTTTGCCATCGGCGGCTCTCATTTTCAGTCGGTTACATTTTGTAACCGACTCGCTGCCTTCTTTTTTTAGCCGATTTTTCAGGACTTTCCAGTAGTTTCGTGCCGCCTGATAATCCGGCTGCTGGATCAGCGCCGCGATGATATCCACCACGGAAAAAAACCATATTTCAGATTCTTCATCATAAATTCTGCGGATTTTATGCTTCTCAAAAGCAACAAGGGATCGTTCGCTATTCATTCTCAGCCTCCATAGGACGGACTTTGGGGGGGCACTTGGATATAAAAAAAACTAATTTATATATGTAATGCGTCCTGCCGGACGAATAAGATCTTGATGGGACTGTTGAAATGCGGGTTCAAATAATCATATTATGCCTGATTCGTCAATGGATTTTAGGTGGTTGCAAATCTGCCTGGGGTATTTGGAGCCAGGTTGGCCGTGGAGATAGAGACGAAATTTTTAACTTTTTGCGGGAGCATCAAATTTTATTGACGATAAACATAATAACTTATAGTAAAGAAGGGTTTATATAGTGTAATATTTTATCCTGAGGATTTTATGTTATGGCTGAAAATAATGGAAAAACAGCTCTTGTAATCGGCGGAAGCAGGGGGATAGGTCGTGCCATTTCCATCAGGCTTGCGAAATCAGGATTTGATATCTGGCTGACATATCAGAATAATCATTCGGCAGCCGGAAAAGTCAAATCCGAAATAGAAAGTATGGGCAGAAGGTGTGAAGCCATATCATTTGACATTTCAGACCATAATGCTACAAGAGCGGCTCTTGAAAAATGGTCGGATGAGCATCCTCCTCATGTCGTTGTGTACAATGCCGGAATCGCAAAAGACAATCTCATGGTCTGGATGACAAAGGAAGAATGGGATTCAGTGCTTTCAGTCAATCTTGACGGATTTTATAATGTAATGAATTCCGTTCTTTTCCCGATGTTAAGGGAAAAAAGAGGCCGCATTGTTGTTGTTTCGTCGGTATCAGGACAGATCGGACAGGCAGGCCAGGTTAACTACTCGGCATCAAAGGCCGGATTAATAGGAGCAGTTAAGGCGCTTGCAAGGGAGATCGGGAAAAAAAATATTCTTGTAAACGCTGTTGCACCCGGTCTCATAGAAACGGATATGACCGAATCCTTGGACAGGAATAAATTGCTGCCCCTTATTCCTCTTAACCGTTTTGGAAGCCCAGAAGATGTGGCTTCTGTAGTTAATTTCCTTTGTACCGAGGAAAACATGTATATTCACGGTCAGGTTATAGGCATCAATGGAGGCCTTGCAACATAAAGATGGTTTGCGGTGGATTAACTAAATGAAAAAATATGATGATATTGTTGTCGGAAGCGGTATAAGCGGGATGACCCTGGCACTTCTGCTTTGCATGAACGGCCATTCGGTGTTGCTTCTTGAAAAAAGCAGGAATATCGGCGGTTCCATGGCAAGGTTTTACAAGCAGGGAATCCCTTTTGATACCGGCTTTCACTTTACAGGCGGATTTTCCAAAAGCGGGATTCTTTCCGATATGCTGACTGTTCTTGGAATAGACGATCAGATTCAGCCGGTATTCATAACAAAGGAAGACGGAAAAAGGGTAATATTCGAAGAAGACAACTCGGTTTATGATTTTCCCCTGGGGTATGCCGAAACAATATCGAAAATGAAGGGTTACTTCCCCGGGGAAAAAACCGCCGTAGAACAATATTTCAAGATGGTTCTGGATGTCTGTAAAAAAACCGTGGCGCTTGATCTGCGGAACTTATCCCTTATGCAGGACTGGATAGATGAAGATTATATCAGCCTCGACGAGGTGTTGAATAAGCTGACCGGCAATAAAAAGTTAAAAGGCTTGCTTTCAAAATACAGCATGTGCTACGGCGCAAAGCCTTCGGAAATCTCATTCGCCAATCACAGCAGGGTGAGTTTCGGGCTTTATGAATCTGTTGCAAGGGTTAAAGACGGTGGTGATGCTTTTATCGGGGCGTTTAAAAAACGCTTTGCAGATTTTGACATCGATATCCGCACCAACAGCTGCATCACCGAATGTACCGATTTAAAAAACAATATCGTAGGCAGATTTGTGCTTAACACCGGAGAAGAGATTGTTGCAGACCGATGCATTTTTACGATACACCCCAGGGCAATCCTTGATGTTCTTCCCAAAAATCATCTTACGAAAGCTTTTATCAGCAGAGTAAATGCCTTTGAGCCGACAGCCGGTTTTTTCTCCCTGTTCGGTGTATTGGAAAACAGCATGCCGCCGGATAAAGATTCCGAACCCACCATACTATCGCTCTTTTCAAGCACGGATATAAACCGGATGATGGATCAGGCCTATACCGGAGAGCCCGCACTCGTAATCCTGAAGCATCAGGATGCAGTTAATGGTAAAAAACACATGGTGCTTACCGCCCTTGAGCTGTCTTTTCCCGAACATATCAGGGGATGGGCGGATTCCAAACCGGGCAGCCGCCCTGAAGGTTATCAAAAATACAAAAATGACCGGATAGAAAAGATTATGAAAAGGATCATCAAGGCTTACCCGGAATACAAAGACTCTTTTACGATGATCGGTGCGGCTTCGATTTTAACTTTCAGGGATTATCTTCATTCGCCGGACGGTTCGGCATACGGCATAAAGCAGAAAGTCGGCCAGTTTAATCTTTTCGGAAAGCTTCCGCTGCGCAATATTTATGCGGCAGGGCAGAGTTCTGTGCTCCCCGGAATTGTCGGGGCGATGTTGTCATCGTTTATTATAGGACGCGCGGTTGTCGGAAGGGATCCGTATGCCGATTTTATTAAAGAGAGGCTGAACAGTTGAAAAGGGTGGTTATCACAGGCCTGGGAGCCGTTTCCCCGCTTGGCGCCGATGTGGAAGCCATGATACAGGGCATTGAGCTCGGAAAAAGCGCTGTCCGGCATATGGACGGATGGGATCAGTACACAGGCTTAAAATGTCTGGTTGGTGCTCCGGCACAGCTTGTTAACGAAAAGGCAATCCCCCGCACCAGCAGGAGATCGATGGGGAGAATGAGCATTTTTTCCGTGCAGGCTGCAAATCAGGCCCTTGCCGATGCGGGAATAAAAGATGAAATGCTCACTTCCGGCCGGTTAGGCTGCATAATAGGTTCAACCATGGGAAGCTCCGAAAGCCTTAATGATACTTTTGAAAAGATGCTCCCTGAAAAGGATCTCACAAAACTTACGGCAATGAAATTTTTCCAGTGCGTATCCCACACTGCTGCATTGAACGTAGCACAGTATCTCGGCATAACCGGGTATGTTATGGCCACATCCGCCGCCTGCGCTTCAGCGCTTCAGGCCATAGGCGCCGGATATGATCTTATAAGGCTCGGAAAACAGGATGCCGTGCTGTGCGGAGGAGCCGAGGATCTCCATCCGATGGTCACCGCCTCCTTCGATATCCTTTATGCAACATCAACCGGGTATAATAATGAGCCTGAAAAAACACCGCGTCCCTTTGACGCAAAAAGGGACGGTCTTGTGTGCGGAGAGGGGAGCGGCATACTTCTACTTGAAGAATATGAACATGCATTAAAACGGAATGCGAAGATATATGCCGAAATCATCGGTTATCACACCTGCGGAAGCGGGGCGCATGTCAGCCAGTCGAGTAAAAATTCAATGGCTGCATGCTTCAGGCATGTATTGGCCGATGCGCGTATCCGGCCCGAAGAGGTCGATTACATAAATGCCCATGCAACCGCCACGATACAGGGTGACAGGGAAGAGGCTGAGGCGATCAGGGAGGTCTTCGGAAGTTCTGTGCCGGTGAGCAGCCTTAAAGGATACATGGGTCACACACTGGGAGCATCAGGCTCAATTGAATTGATTGCATCGCTTATTATGATGGAGAAGGGTTGCATATATCCTACGCGGAATCTTGAATCCGTCGGCCCCGACTGCGACGGTATTTTCCATGTAATGAAAAAACTGACTAAAGAGATTGATATACTCGTTAAAAACGCTTTTGCTTTCGGCGGCATCAACGCCTCGATTGTCTGTAAAAAGATTATGGTATAGTAGTCAGAAGACAGGAGTCAGTAGTCAGAAGTCAGGAGACAGAAGCACAAGTGGTGGTTAGACTACAAACAAATTGATACAGGAAATGAAATGACGGAACAGGAAATCATAAAACTCACGAATCAGGTTTTTGTAGATTCGTTTGAAATAGAAAAAGAACTGTTAAAAGAAGAGATGAATATTTTCCAGGATCTTGGGCTTGACAGCCTCGACATAGTTGACCTTGTTGTGGCTTTGCAGGAAAAATTTGGAGTAAAGATACGAAACGATGAGAGGATAAAGGGCATAAGAACGCTTGGAGATATATACAAATTCATTATCTCCCTTAAAGCGGAAGTCGCATCTGCTGCACCTAATAGCCGGAAATGAAAGAAGCTTTGATATTAATTTGCTTTAATACAATATTTTATATTCTCTTTTTTATATTTTCTTTCCTTGGAATTCCATTGCTTTCCCTCTTCGGGGCTTTTCAGTATATTTTTATTTCCCACCGGAATGCCATGAAGAAATTTCGCAGGGCTATATCCTGGTACGGGCTTGTTATCGTCAAGATACTCCCATACCCGTTTGTGATGGTAAGATATGAAGATCTGGACAAAACAAAGATCGGGGGCCCCTTTATTTTTGCCTGCAATCACAGGTCTGCCTCGGACCCGTTTTTAATGGCCTGCCTTCCGTATGAGTTTGTCCAGGTTGTAAATATATGGCCGTTCAAGCTCCCGGTGCTCGGTTTTATGGCAAAATGGGCCGGGTATTTGAGCGTCAGAGAAATGCCGTTTGAATCTTTCTCGAAAAAAGCGGCGGTTCTTCTGAACGACGGGGTGTCGATTGTGGCTTTTCCCGAAGGAACACGCTCTGCGGACGGCTCACTGGGGCAGTTCCACGGCTCAATTTTCAGGGTGGCTCTCCAAACGGGTTATCCTGTCGTACCCGTATGCATAACCGGAAACGAAAAGATTCCTGCAAGAGGAACATTGTTGCTCAGACCCGGCACAATAAAGATACACAAGCTTTCTCCCATAACATATGATGAATTCAGAGGGTTCACTCCATATAAATTAAAGAACATGGTTCGCCAATTAATTGCCGACGAGATTGAAGTCATGGAAGGAAAAGGAAATGCCTGAATCATGCAGCAGCATATTCGGCTCCGGATTCCCCGGGGACCGGGCAGGAGATCCGTGCTTGCCGGGCAACCTTCTTGCTCTTGAAATATTTTTCGGCAATCCGATCGACTTGGGGTTTTCCGCAACTTTCTTTAACGACACTTCTTTGCCGGAAAGGAAGCTGTCGGATGAGGAAATACGGGATCTGATAATCGAGGCAAAGGCTCTCGGCGTGAAGAAGGTCGTTTTTTCAGGGAAAGAGGCCGCATCCTGCCCATATATAAAGGATGCGGTATCCTTTTCAAGGTCTCTTGACATTGACACAATTATTTTAAAGGATGATTATCACCTTTCGGTAAATTCGGAAAACAATATTCCGCCATTATGCACAAGGCACCGGTTTTCATGTGTAGTCACATCTTACGGCTATGTTCTGCCTTGCCCCGGCCTTCATATACCTCTCGGAAATATACTGAATCAAAAGCTTTCAGATGTTTTAAAAGAAAGTGAAATTCTCTGTGATTTAAAAGACGGCACAAGCAGAATAAAGGGTCCCTGCCGGATCTGCGAAAATGCCCAAACATGCTATGGATGCAGGGGAAGAGCTTACCTTGCAACCGGGGATTATCTCGCATCTGATCTCATGTGCATCAAAAATAAATCCGGAGAGCATGAAACTGTTTCCCTGCCTCTTCCGGTTGACGGGATAATACCGCAAAAGCCGCCTATGCGCATAATAGATACACTCGACACATTGGCCGAACGGTCAGCCTCCTGTTCTGCATTGATAAAAAAGGATATGCCCTTTATTGAAGATGACGGATCAGTTGATAATGTTGCATATCTTGAAATGATAGCCCAGTCCATTGCTGCATTAAACGGTTTCAGGAAAATGAATGAATCAGGCTCCTCTCCTGAAGGATATCTGCTGGGCGCAAAAAATCTCGCAATACTGGGCAGGGCAACAGCAGGAGAGAGGCTTTCCATAATGGTTTTCAAGTATGCACGCTACGGTGGTTTTGGCGTTGTTAAGGGAATCGTGTCAAAAAACAACGAAATCCTCGCAAGAGGAGAAATTAAGGTTTGGCATAAAACAGATGACAGTAATTAAGGAAAAATAATGATAATCCGGATATTTACTATTTTTATGCTTCTTTTTTTCACTGCAACTTACGGATACCCTCAGGATTCACAGGTCACTGAAAAGACCCGAACGGATCTGAGCGCGGTTTTGAGCAGGCTTGAAAAAAAGATGTCGGAAATAAAAACAATAAAAACAGACTTCATACAGGAAAAAGAGCTTGCCGTATTCAAACAGAAAGTCGTGCTGAAAGGATCGGTTTATATTGAAAAGCCATCCCGTCTGGCGTGGCATGTTGATAATCCGGTCAAATATGTCATGATCATGTCTGAAGATACGATAAGCCAGTGGGATGAGGATACCGGAAGGGTACAAAAGATATCCCTTTCAAAAAATCCTGCCTTTGAGGCTGCAATCGGGCAGATGCGTATATGGTTTTCAGGAAGTTACTCTCCTCTGCTGAAGGATTATGAGATACTACTGCTCAGAGAAAAGCCGGTCTCACTTAAATTTATACCAAAACCGGCAACCCTTGCAGGCAATGTAATCAAAAGCGTGACGGTTGATTTCAGAAAAGATGAGCAGTATATCAACAGAATATTCATCGAGGAAAAAGGCGGGGATACGACAAGCCTCCTCTTTGTCGACACCCGTCTCAATATTCCTGTTGAAGCTTCTGCATGGAAGGCTGGGCCTTCTCAAAAATAAATGGTGACAGATGTTTAAATATTTCATAATTCCCGTGATAATTCTCCTGCACCTGACCGGTTGTGCCGGTATTCCGTTTCAGAAGGCTGAACGCGTCCCGATCGGAAAAATAGAACCTTCCGAAGTAAAAGAGCAATTTGCGCTCATGCTTCCGGAAAAATTCCGGATTATAAACAGCATGGTTTTTGAATATAAGGGAGAGGCCATTTCTTTTATAGGATATTCGGATGTCGATACTTTAGAAAAAACATTTACAGTGGTCGGCCTGACCCAGTTTGGAATTAAACTATTAGAACTTACTGGAAATAACTATAAAACGGAATTAAGGTTTGCCATTGAAGAATTTACAAAAAGAGGAAATTTTGCGGAAGCTGTTGCAGATGATATAAAAAAGATATATTTTAACAGGCTTCCGGGAGCCGGAGCGGAGGCATCCGCAAAAAAATATGAAATTGTTTTTTCCCGGAATGAAAACGGTGCTACAATTGAACATGTTTTTGCAGGCGTGGGCAACCTTCTTGTTGAAAAGCGCTGTACAGTTGATAATATTGCCGTGTGGAGCGTTTATTATTATGAATACCGCGTTGAAAACGGCAAATTATATCCGGCGGGAATCATACTTGAAAATCATAAATATGATTATAGATTGATAATAAGATTAAAGGAAATAATGCCATTAACATCCTGATGGAGGAAATAAATAAGTTGATGTATGACCTTTCTGAAAGTCCGGAGGGAAACATAAATGCCCGGTTTATTTTTCCGTCTGATTTTTCAGGATTTAAAGGCCATTTCCCTGGCAGACCGGTTTTACCCGGCGTATGTAAAATTCAGGCTGTTATCGCAATGCTTGAAAAATGGCATAAAGAAAATGTTTTCTTAACAGAGATTTCACTGGCCAAATTTTTTGCTCCGGTATGTGATAATCAGGAGATTATAATTTCGTCCGGAAAAATAGATAAGGTGTCGGATGAACCAAAGATTAAAGCATCCGTAACACGCGGAGGGGAAAAGATGGCGGAACTGCAATTAAAATTGATGGTTAGGCAGAATGAACAATAAAGATTCGGCATTATTTCGCCGTCGGAAAAACGGTTATTTTGAGCGGATTGAAGGAGTGCCAGAGCCCGTTTCTGTGAGCGTAATGAGACGCATCGGCTTCAGTGAAGCGGATGTAATGGGAATTGCATGGCACGGAAGGTTTCCTGTTTTTTTCGAGGAAGCATCCGCCGAGCTCGGAAGAAAGTGCGGCCTTTCCTACAAGGAATTTTATGATACAAACCTCAGGGCTCCAATTGTTCAGCTTCACATAGACTATTACAGGTCTATTTGGCTCGATGAAAAATTCACCGTTACCGCATCTCTGGTATGGAATGACGGAGCGAGGCTCAATACCGAATACTCGGTAATAAAAAATGACGGGACGATTTCCGCTACCGGATACACCGTACAGATGTTTACGGACGGCTCAACCGGGGAAGTTCTCATAGCATCTCCTGAACTTCTCGAAAGATGCAGGAAAAAATGGAAGGCCGGAGAGTTAAAATGATCAAAGCGGTTGCAGTAGCTTGTGACATTGTTACGCCTTACGGATGGGGGGTTGATCCCTGCTGGGAAGGCCTTATGTCCGGAGTAACAGCTATACGCCGCATAGACCGCTTTTCGACGGCGAACCTGCAGACTCAAAATGCCGCAACAGTGCCGGGCCTGAAGGTCGGCAGGAATGAGTCTATTATCATGCAGATGATTACCCCTCTTCTTATAAAGATTGCGCACAAGATACCGCATGAAACCTTTGTAATTCTGGCGACAACAACGGGAGAAATAGAAATCCTGCAAAGGTCAATACTCAACAGAAAACCTGAAGCAAAAAAAAGCCTGCCCGGTCAACTGCTTGGAAAAATAACTTCTCTTGCCGGAACCTGCGGCAGGGGTATGGTTGTTTCAGCGGCATGCGCTTCGTCAAGCGCCGCAGTGTCAACAGCCGCTTCCATGATCCGCAACAGGGAGACTGACTGTGTCCTTGTGGTAGCCTGCGACTGCGTTTCAGAGTTCGTTACGGCGGGTTTTTCATCATTGATGGCGCTTGACAGAGATAAGGCAAAGCCTTTTGACAAAAACAGGCACGGCCTGAGTCTCGGTGAAGCAGCCGGATTCATGCTTATTATGAGCGGGGAAAGAGCGGCACTGGAAAAAAGGCATGTAATTGGAGAGGTAGCGGGATGGGGGTTGACAAACGATGCCAACCATATAACAGGTCCTTCAAAAGACGGAAGCGGACTTTCAAAGGCCGTTTACAACGCATTGCGGTCGGCAGACCTTTCCGTAAATGAGATCGGATCCATTTCGGCGCACGGAACAGGGACCGTATACAATGACTCTATGGAAATCAAAGCAATCAAGAAAGTCTTCGGCAAACGGCCTTTGCCTGTTTATTCTGTAAAGGGCGGAACCGGACACACGCTTGGCGCTGCAGGTCTTCTTGAAATTATAATTGCATTTGAGTCATTAAACAGGATGGTAGTTCCGCCTACCGTAAATCTTCGTGATATCGACAGGGAAGCGGAAGGCTGGGTTTCTTCCGGACCGCAATCCTTTGAAAGACCTGTGACTCTTTCAACAAACTCAGGTTTTGGAGGAGTCAACTCCGCACTTGTCTTGAAAAAAGCGGGAACGATATTATGATTGCTGTAACCGGCATAGGCTGGCTTAACCAGAA
>Ga0315268_10002768_pt1 | contig 19624 bp, 16 predicted proteins | sample C1_top_MG_FD_204535 | JGI IMG/M metagenome (GOLD analysis project Ga0315268, IMG submission 204535) | Sediment microbial communities from Yellowstone Lake, YNP, Wyoming, USA - C1_top | ecosystem: Environmental > Aquatic > Freshwater > Lake > Sediment | place: USA: Wyoming | collected 2017-08-01
GCCAGACGGCCATGGCCACGATCACGAAGAGCAGCGCGGCGCCACCGAATGCCCCGACCTTGCGCGGCGTCCAATAGGGTGTCGGTCGCCCGTACCACCGGGCATGGATCTGCCGATAGGCGGGAGTGCCGACAAAGCCCTCGAGCGCTTGATTGAGGCGGGTGAGCAGGGCCAGGTTGCCCTTGCGCACAGCGATGGCGCGCTGCAGCTCCGCGACCGGCCGATCGACGACCTTGATGCGATCCTCGACCCCGATCTCGCGCGCGAGGTGCCAGAGGCTCGGCGCCGCGCCGGCAAAGGCATCGATCTGGCCCCCGAGCAACGCGAGGAGACCCGCGCCAAAGCCGTCGAGCCGTACGAGCCGCACGTCGGCACGAGCCGCGAGCGCCTCGGACGCGGCTCCGCCCTCGATGACGCCCACGGTGTGGACGCCGGGCTCAGCGTCGAGACCCGGGTGCTCGGCCCGCACGAAGATGTGGATCGCAACGACCTCGACTGGCGCCGTGAAGTCGAGCGTCGCGTCGCGGGCGCCGTTGATGCCCACGTCGGGTAGGACATCGACCGTGCCCGCCCGCACCTGGCTCTCCATCTCGGCCCAGCTGCGCACAAAGACGTAGGCGACCTCGAGCCCGGCCCGCAGCGCCACGGCGTCCATCACATCGACGGCAAAGCCGGCCGGCTTGCCGGAGTCGCGATCCAAGAAGGACGTGGGCGACCAGTCGAGGCGAATGGCGGCGACGATCCGCAGCGGCTCGCCGGTGTTCGGCGCAACGCTGTTCGACTCGATGGCAGCCTGCTCGGAGGTGATCGGCGCACCCTCGGCAAGAAGCGGACGCGCCGCGAAGCTGGCGAGTACGACGCCGAGCCAGAGCGCAAACCGCGAACGACGACGCATTCGCAAACCCTTCCGAAGCGCGTGACGACGAGCGCCGGCGCCGACTCGAACTGTACACCGCAACGAGCGCCTGAGACAAACCGCGTCGTGACCGCGGCGACACGAGGCTTTGACTGCGCGCCAGCCCTGCCCTACACAAGGAGCCCATGGCGACCGTGCGGTTCACCCACGTCCAGAAGATCTACGCCAACGGCTTCGTAGCGGTGCGCGACTTTAGCCTCGACATCCGTGACCGCGAGCTCATCGTGCTCGTCGGCCCCTCGGGCTGCGGCAAGTCGACGACCATGCGCATGGTGGCCGGCCTCGAGGAGGTCTCAGAGGGTACGGTCGAGATTGGCGGGCGCGTGGTCAACCGCGTCCCCCCTAAGGACCGCAACGTCGCCATGGTGTTCCAGGACTATGCCCTGTACCCGCACATGACGGTCGAAGAGAACATGAGCCTCGGCTTGCGCCTCAAGAAGGTGCCGGCGGCTACGATCCACAAGACGGTCAATGACACCGCCGCGACGCTCGGCCTCACCTCGCTCTTGGGCTCCTACCCGCGCCAACTCTCCGGTGGCCAGCGCCAACGGGTCGCGCTCGGCCGTGCCATCGTGCGCACGCCCGACGTCTTCATGTTCGATGAGCCGCTCTCGAACCTCGATCCGAAGCTACGCACGACCATGCGCGTCGAGATCAAGAAGCTGCACCAGCGCCTGGCCGCGACCATGATCTACGTGACGCACGACCAGACCGAGGCGATGACGCTCGGCGACCGCATCGTGGTCCTCGACCGCGGCGTCATGCAACAGGTGGCCGATCCCATCTCGCTGTACGAGCGGCCCGCCAACCAATTCGTGGCCGGCTTTATCGGCACGCCGCCCATGAACTTCTTCGCCTGCGAGCTCGAAGAGCAAGGCGGAGCCTTCCTCGCTCGTTCACCCCACCTGCGCCTGCGCCTACCCGAGCGCGACGGCCTCGATGCGCGCCTGCGGGCAGGCGCGGTGAGCGACCGTCGCATCACGCTCGGGATTCGCGCCGAAGACATGCAAGCCCACGCCGTCGAGGGCGCCCGTGCCGACTCGAATGCGGCTGACGCCTGCGACACGCTGCTCGCTCGCGTCGAGGTCGTCGAGCCGCTCGGGGCCGAGTCGCTCTTGCACCTGCGCGCCGCGAACAACGGCGCCGGCGACGACGAGGGCGCGCCTGCGTTCGTGGTGCGCGACCTCGGCACGAGCGGCGCCAAGCTCGTGCCCGGCGCCACGGTGCAGGTGCGCGTCAAGCGCGAGCGGCTGCATCTGTTCGGCACCCTCGATGAGAAGGCCGTCGCGTGATGCCTGCGGCGAGGAAGACCTACAACAGGCGCGAGGTGGCATTCGCCGCCCTGTACCTCTCGCCCTTCCTCATCGTCTTCTCGGCCTTCTTGGCCTACCCCATCGTCTACTCGTTCTATATCAGCCTCCATCGAGTCACGCTGCGCACCAATCTGTTCGATGTATTCGGCAACATGTCGTTCGTCGGCCTGCAGAACTACGCGCTGCTCTGGCGCGACTTCGAGCTGTGGTGGTCACTCGTGGTCACGCTGCTCTACATGCTCGTCTCGATCCCGACCGGCATCTTCGTCTCGCTCGTGCTCGCCCTCGTCCTCAACAACACGCTGCGCGGCGCGAGCGTGTTTCGCGCTGCGTTCTTCTTGCCGAACGTGCTCGACATGCTGGTCATCGGCATGATCTGGCGCCTCATCTACAGCCCCGATGGCCTGCTCGACTTTTTGCTCGGCAAGCTCGGCGTCACGTTCTTCCACGAGACGGGCCTGCTCGGTAACCCGAAGACCGCGCTCGCGGCCGTGGCGCTAGCGATGGTCATCAAGGGCGCCGGGTTCGGCATGGTGCTGTTCTTGACGGCGCTGCAAAACATCTCGCCCAATATCTTCGAGGCCGCCGATATCGATGGCCTGTCGGCCGCCCAGAAGTTTCGCTACATCACGGTGCCACTGCTAAAGCCGGTCATTTTGTTCATGGTGGTCACGGGCATCATGGCGTCGCTCAACGCTTTCACCGAGTTCTACATCATGACCGATGGCAATCCGGTCTCGACCGTCATGGGCCACAGCGTCGGCGTCACGAAGATCACCGGCTACTACCTGTTCTCGAAGTTCAGCGAGATGCGCTACGGCTACTCGGCGGCGATGTCGTACATACTGCTCGCCTTCGCGCTCGCCTTGTCGTGGCTCAACTTCAAGTTTCTGCAAAGCGACACCTGACGACGCGCGCCATGGATCTACTCAAGAGAGTCTTCCTCTACGGCGTCATCGGCGTCTTCGCGCTCTTTAGCTTGTTGCCGCTCTTCTGGATGCTCGTCACCGCGCTCAAGGTCGAGGGCATGGGGCTGTCGCTGACCTTCGTGCCGAGCGGCGCCTGGAGCGACCTGTACACCTTCGCCAACTTCAGAGAGGTGCTCTTCAACCCCGACTTCCCCTTCTACACCTTCTTCTCGAACAGCCTCATCGTCGCGCTCTCGACGGCGTTGTTGTCGAGCGCCATGTGCCTGCTCGCCGCGTTTGCCTTCGCGCAGAAGGACTTTCCCGGCAAGCAACCGCTCTTCGTCCTCTTGCTCGCCTCGATGATGGTGCCGGGCATGATGTTCATGTTGCCGCAGTTCGCCATCGTCACCAAGCTCGGCTGGATGAACAGCTGGAGCGGACTCGTCGTGCCGCACACCGCCAACGTCTTTGGCATCTACCTGTTGCGCCAGGCCATCGAGAAGATCCCACGCTCGCTCTTCGAGGCCGTGCGCGTCGATGGGGCCAATGACTGGCAGGTCCTCTGGCTCGTGGTGGTGCCGCTCGTCATGCCGCTCATCGTCACGCTCGTCTTGCTCACGTTCTTGTCGCAGTGGTCGAACTTCCTGTGGCAGCTCGTCGTCAACACGCCCGACTCGCCGTGGCGCACCCTGCCCGTCGGCCTCGCTCTATTTCGCGGCCAATACTCGATCGCCTGGGAGAAGATGATGGCGGCGGCGTGCTTCTCGATCGTGCCGGTGGTCGTGCTCTTCGCCTTCTTGCAGCGGTACATCATCAGCGGGCTGACCGCCGGTGGGGTCAAAGAATGAGGCGCGACCCACGCCACGTCCGACACCTCCGAGACGGGCGCGCCTTACGAGACGCGTGCGTGGCGGCGCTCGTGGCTCTGGCGCTCGGCACGAGTGGGAGCGGCTGTTCGCGCCAGCGCGCCGCTCGCGACGAGCGTCTGGTGATCTGGGAATCGTACACCAACGACGAACACGCGGTGTTTCTCGAGCTCGTAGCGCTCTATCGCCGCATGGCGGGCGTCGATTCGCCCGCGATCGACGTGCAGCGCTTGCCAGACGACGGCCTACTGCCGAAGCTCATCACGGCGGCCATCGCCCACGAGACCCCTGACCTCTGCCGCGTCAACGTCGGCAGCGTGAGCCGCTTGGCCTACGGCGGGCTCGCTATGCCGCTCGACGACTTCGGCGTACGCGCCCAGCTCGACGAGCTTCTGCCCGTCGTCGCTGCGTCGAACACGGTGACGCTCGTCGAGCCGAAGAGCGGCGTCGTCACGAGTCACGTCTATGGCGTCTCGGACCAGCTCACCTGTGTGGCGCTGTATTACAACAAGGACCTCTTCGCCGCGGCGGGCATCAGCGCGCCGCCGCGCACGCTCGATGAGCTCGTCTCGTATGCGCAGCGACTCACCGACCGCCCCGCGGGCCGCTACGGCCTGGCGCTCAACCACACGCTGTGGTGGGACCTGCCGTTTCTCTACCTCTTCGACGCCGACGTGGTGACGCCCGACAACATGCACGCCCGCCTCGGCGAAGACAACGCCCGGCGCGCGCTCGAGTTTCTGCATCGCCTCTCGGCCGACGGCATTGAAGCGGGCGCCTGGCGCGCCGGAGCGATTAACCCCGACCAAGGCTTCGTCAACGGTCGCTATGCGATGGTGGTGAGCGGCCCGTGGAACTTGCAGACGTACAAAGGCGTCAACTTCGGCGTGGCGCTGTTGCCCGGGCAGGCAAAGAATACGAGCGCCACAAACATCGGCGGCACGAGTATGGTCGTGCTGCGCAACAGCCGACACCAGGCGGCGGCGTACGCCTTCTTGCGTTTTCTCACGTCCTACGAAGCGCAACGCGTGTGGTCCGAGCGCACTGGGCAGTTCAGCGTCAATCGCCGCGTCAACGCCGAGCGGGCGCCGCATCTGACCCCCGCCATGCGCACCTTCGTCGAGCAGCTCACCTACGCCCGAGCGCGGCCACGCCTGCCCAATTACGACCGGCTCGAGAACATCGTCAACCCGCTGTTCTACTCGATCATCGAGGGCACGATGGATGCCGGCGTCGGACTTACCAAGGCGAACGCGCTCATCGAGACCGAGATCCTCTCTGAGCTACGCGAGTAGTCGAGGCGGCCCGCCGCGCCAGCTCCCGGCTTGCGCTCGATCGAGCGGGCGGGCAATCTTGCTCGGGCCATGCCGTCCCGCCGCTCGTCAACCGCCCTCGCCGCCTGCACGCTCGCTGCGTCCTTCGCGCAGTGCGGCGCCGCCGCGCGGGCGAGCGAAGCCGTCATCTTCGCCGACGGACCCGGCAGCACCATCGATGCCAACGCCGAGGGCTGGCACAGCGGCTACGAGAAGGAGGGCGACTATGCCGAGAGCTGGTTCTTCATGATCCAGCCGCAGGGCGGCGGGCTGCTCATCGTCACGTTGTTCATCACCAACCTCGGCCTCTCGACGTTCGACGGCGGCTACGACTTCGCGTTTTACGGCTCGCATGGCGAAAGAGCAGCCGGCCACAAGGAGGTCGGGCGTGAGCACGTCGAGGCGACCAAGAGCGGCCTCGACGTGCGTATCGACCAGGCCCACGCCTGGCGCGACGAGCGCGGTATCCATGTCGCGATCGACGAGCCCACGCTGACCCTCGCCGTCCATCTCGCGCCCGAGCTGCCGGCGCAACAGTTCGGCGACGGGCGCATCGTGGTCGAAGGCGGCAAGCTGTGGAGCCACGGCATGATGGCGCCGAGAGCGAGAACGAGCGGCACGCTGCGCTCGGCGGGCGTCAACGCCTCGCTCGACGGTGCGGGCTACTACGACCACAGCGTCACGACCGTGAAGCTGCCGTCGTTGCTCAGCGGTTGGCGGACGCTGCGCATCTTTGGAGAGCGCTTGTCGCTCGTGCTGCACGAACAGCAGCTCGCCAAGCGCTTCGGAGGCAGAGCGGCTCGCTTTGGCATTCTCGCCCTGCGCGACGACGACGGCCCGCTGGCGCTGACAGCCGCTTCAGCCACCACAACCGCCACAACCGCCATGACAGCCACGCGCGCCACGACGTCAGCGCCCAAGGTAGTCGCGTTACGTGACTTCACCTACACCCCACTGCGCATGCAACACGACGAGGCCGCCGGCAGCGACTATCCGACCGAGCTTTCGCTCGCCATCACGGCCGAGGGCTATAGAGTACGCGGCACCATCCGCCAGACGCGCTTTCTCGAGGCGCTCGATGTGCTCGGACAGCTCTCCTGGCCGGTGCGCACCGCCATCCGCGCCTTTTACGCCAAACCATTTTCGCTGCGCTACCTCGGCCGCTATGAGCTCGACGTGACCACTCCCGCCGGTGCGACCACCCACGTGACGGGCGAGGCCCCCCTCGAGGCGAACTTCTACTGACGCCGCAGCGATCGTTGAACACCCGCGGGTCAGGCAACGAATTCGGTCGCCGGTCGATACTATGCTATGACGAACCTGCCAGGTCTCGAACACGGCGGTAAGTGCAGGAGCAGAGCTTTTCGATGAGCAGCGCAGGACGAATTCCTCCCACTTCGCGCGACAGTGCGCTGCCTGGCCCGCCCCAGGGTGTCAGCCCGCACGCGCCGACGCCGGTGAACACCGAGGAGTGCCGCGCCGAGCGTGATCCCACGCCCGAGAGCGCCGTCGATACGGTCGCGCGGCTGACGCACCAAGCCTACCGCGTCGAGCACGCGGTCGAGCATGCCCCACATGCGGTCAAACAAGCCGCAACCGCGCTGGCCCGCGCCCACGAGGTGACGAAGGCCAAGACGGCCCCGCCGCCAGCCGCCGTCAAAGCGATGGGCACCGATGCGGCCGCCGCGCTGACGCCGGCGCAGGTCGCCGACCTGACCGAGGCAATCAAGACCCTCGACGCGTATCGCGAGCGCGCCGCGACCGCAGAGCACGCCGCACAGGCACACGCCAAGGCGGCGCAGGCCGTCACGCAGGCCGCGCAACGCGGCACGACGTCGACCGAGCTACGCGTTCTGCAGAGAGGCATGTTCGCGACCGCGGCCATCGCCGAAGAGGCCGGCCGCGACTTGCGGGGTCTCGAGAAAGGCGTGCGCAGCGCGCGCGACCTGCTCAAGAGCATCCAAGCCGGAGTGCGTCAGACGCGCCTGTCGAGCGCGCTTCTCTCGAAGATTGCGCAGACCGAAACAGCCCACGCCCTGCTCACCTCCGCAGCCAAGGCCGCCGACAGCCGGTTCATAGAAGCCGTGACGACGATCGCTGACTCCAAGGTGGTGCGCGTCAGCGGCAAAGTCCTATTCGTCGCCTCCGTGGCGATCGACGGCTACCTCGCCACGCGCCCGACGGCTACCGTCAGCGGCAACGTCGTACGCTTTGGCGGGCAGGCTGGCACAACTCTGCTGCAAGCGAGCACGCCCGGCATGTTGCCCGTCGCGCTGCTCGAGACCTTCGTCTTCGACAAGCCGCACATCACCGGCACGACGCGAGTCTTGCCACAGGTGTTGGGCGTCGCGGCCGACTATCTGTCGGGGGACCACGCTGCAGGGGACCTGCAACTGCAAACGCTCGACGCCGAGATGAAGCTCGGCACCTATGGTAGCGTCATCAAGGCCGCCAACTTCATCGGCGACGGAATCGCCGAACGGGGCGTCGGCACGGTACTCAGCGAGACGCTCGACTACTGGAGCCACGTCTCGGCACGCCAGGCCCTGCGCGACACGAAGGACTTTTGGAATTGGCTAGGCCGGTAAGCACGGCGCCGACGGCGAGCGGCCCTAAGACGAGCATGGCGCTCGCGGTCGAAGCGTTGCGCGGCCTCGCGGATCGCGGCCTATGCCGGCCTGAGCCGCACTCGCTGCTGTGCCCGTTCGCGACCACCAACTATGGCGAGGAGCAAATCGCGCTCGCCCTCGAGCAGTTGCGCGACGACGGCGGCCTCATCGGCGAGCCGGCGGTGCTGGCGCCCGCGATGGGCGCGGCGCTCGACCTGCTCGCCAATCCCGTACGGCGCATCCGTGTCGTGCGCCTGCACGCCGGCCGGCGGCCGCTTGCGCTCGTGACCGACAGCGACGGCGCCAGCGCCGTGACTTTGCTCTCGGACGCGCGCGACGTCGTGTTCACGCCGCTCGTGCCGTTGTCCGAGGTTACCGCCCGCATCGTCTCGGTCATCGCCGGCGAAGCCCCTGCGCTCGTGCGCGGCCCGCGCGTCGAGCTTCTCGCGGCAGAGGTGTTCCTGCTCGGCATCGTGCATCGCCTGACCGAACCCGGCGCGCTCAGCGCCGAGGCGCTGTCGCAAGACATCTTCGCCCATGGCGGCCGCGCCAGCACGAGTGACGCCAAGGCAGCTCTCGACGGGCTCGTCACCGAGGGCTGGCTCGAGCGGGCAGGTGACGGCTTCGTGCGTGCCACGCGTGCCACCGAGCGCTGGTGGGCGATAGCTGGCGATGACGTGGCCGACGTGGAGCTCACGCTGTTCGGCGACGAGACACACGCAGCGCGATTCCACCACCGCTTTACGTGCCACGGCCCCCACGTCTGGGAGCAACAACCGTTTCTCGCCGGTCACGACCTGCCGGCTGCCGAGGATGCATCACTAGGCGAGAAGATCGGCACCTATACGGGTGTCGCGTTTGTGCCGCTCAGTCTGAGTCACCTGGAGCAGCAAATTGCCGGCATCCTGGGACAAGCGCCGGCGACGCACAGCAGGAAGAATGGGCGGCGCCAACTGGTTTCACTTGGGTAGGCGCGGAGTCGCTTGCCCGCGCAGGCGGGGGCTTTTTGGGAGGGGAGGCACATGATCGAGCCGCGCGACCGCCGCGAGGACCATTTCAGTCCACGCATTCTCTTGATGGACGACGAGGCGTCGGTACGCCGCGTGACGACCGCGCTCCTGTCGAGTCTCGGTTGCACGGTCGAGTCGGCGACGGGTGGCGAGCAGGCCCTCAAGCTGTACGTCGAAGCGCGCACCGGGGGCAGGCCGTATGACTTGGTGATGGCCGACCTAACGGTCGTCGGCGGGATGGGCGGTGCTGAGCTGGCTCGCCGCATCATCGCCCTCGACGCCAACGCCCGCATCCTGCTGTGCTCGGGGCACCCGCGTGAGAAGATCGACGGCCCTATCGAGGCCGACTTCTTGCGCAAACCCTACACGGTCGACGAGCTCATCGTCGCCATCGAGGCGACGCTCGCCGATCAGCCTCAACGCGCATGACCCCGCACGGGCGCGGTCGGAGGCAAAGGACCGGTGATCTCGACCGCTCGCCTAGCGCGCCGCGCTCTTCTTGATCGCGGTCTCGATGATAGCGAGCGCTTGATCGATCTCCTTGGCGGAGACGTTCAAGCACGGTCGCACGCGCACCGACTTCGGCCCCGACGAGAGCGTGGCGAGCCCTAGGTCCCAGCAGGTCTGCCGAAGCGCATTGCGCGCCTCTGGGGACGGCATCGTGAAGGCGCAGAAGGTGCCGCGCCCGCGCACGTTGGTGACCTGGCCGTGTCGCTCGGCGATGGCGGCGAAGCCGGCGAGGAGCCGCTCGCCCATCTTGGCGGCGTTGGCGATGAGCTCGTCTTGCGCAATGACCTCGAGATACTTGGCGCCGCGCACCATATCGACGAGGTTGCCGCCCCACGTCGAGTTGATGCGACCCGAGAGGTGGAAGACGTTGTCGGGCACCTCGTCGACGCGCGGGCCGACCATGATGCCGCAGACCTGCGCCTTCTTGCCGAAGGCGAGGATGTCGGGCTGCACGTCGAAGTGCTCGAAGGCCCACATACGGCCGGTGGTGCCGACGCCGGTCTGCACCTCGTCGAAGATGAGCAAGGCTTCGTGAGCGTCGGCGAGTCGTCGTAGCTCGCGGAAGAACTCGGGGCGAAAGTGATTGTCGCCGCCCTCGCCCTGGATGGGCTCGATGATGATGGCCGCGATGTCGTGCGGCGAGCGAGCGAACGCCGCCTCCATCTCGCTCACCGCCAAGCGCTCGAGCTCGACCGTACGGGCGAGGCTCTGCGGCGTGAGCGGAAACTCGATCTTTGGATTCGTGATGCGCGGCCAGGCGAACTTCGGGTAGGCCTCGGTCTTGAGCGGATCGGTGTTGGTGAGCGACATCGTGTAGCCGGTGCGACCGTGGAAGGCCTCACGAAAGTGCATGACCTGCGTGCCGAGCTCGCCGCGGCCGGCCGCGCGGTTCTTACGCACCTTCCAGTCGAAGGCGGTCTTCAGCGCGTTCTCGACGGCGAGGGCGCCCCCGGCGATGAAGAACATGTGGCGCATGAAGCTCGGCTTGGCGAGGCGGGCGAACTGCTCGACGATGGCCGCGTACTCGACGCAGTAGATGTCGGAGTTGGCCGGGTTGGCGAGCGCGGCGCGCTCGAGCGCCGCCATGAAGTCCTTGTCACCCTTGAGCGCCGGGTGGTTGTGACCGATCGGCAACGAGGCGAAGTAGGCGTAGAAGTCGAGGATGTCGCGGCCGCTGATGGCGTCGCGGATGAAGCTGCCGTGCGACTTCTCGAGATCGATGATGACGTGGAAACCGTCGACCAGGATGTGCTCGCGCAGCACCGGGATGACGTTCTCTGGCTTGACGTGGCGAAATGACGACATGGGGAAGACCTCTCTGGCATGGCCTCTAGCAGGTCGGTCGCGCTAGGAAAAGGGGGGCCAGCTGTCAAGAACAGCCGGAAAAACCGGACTCAAGAATGCGACCGCCGTGTGATTCCAACAGGCCGAGGTTGACGAAGGCGACGAAGTGACGGAAGAATAGAGCTGGAACGGCCGAACGACCAAGAGGTCCGGGGTGATCGCGGTGCACCAAAACGACCGGTCGCGATGCCGTCGGAACGAGTCGTCGAAATCGCCGGAACACCCACCGTGTGCTTGCGACATCTTTGTAGCGTCTTGCTGCTCGTAACTGCCGCCACAGCGCAGGGCGCGCAGGTCCGTGGCCGAGCGGAGACGCTCATGCGCGGCGAGCAGATCCCTCGTGACGGCCAGGCCATCAACGCCTTCCCGCTCTATGAGTTCTTGAGCCTCGAGCTTGGCGCGCTCGACTTGCCCCTCGCGGACAACGCCCAAGTTGTGATGCAGGGCTGGGGCAGGCTGCAGCTCGGCGAGGACGAGCACAAGGACAACTCCGGCGACGTCAATCTTCTCTATATCGAGGCCGAGCGCGGCCGGGCGCGCCTGCGCGCCGGACGACAACAACTAATGGGCGGGGTGGGCCGGATGGCGCTGGTCGATGGGGGCAACCTGCGCTACCAGTCGGCGTACGGAGTCTCAGCTGAGGCGTTTGCCGGAACAGTGGTGCAACGCGAGCTGCGGATCGACGCTGAGCGCTGGCTGGCAGGAGGCCGGCTGGGTTTCAACCTCGTGCCGCTCCACCTGGCTCTCCTCGAACTCGGCGAGTTCGGGGTCAGCTACCTACAAGAGCACGAGCAGGAGTGGCTGCGCCGTCACGAGGTCGGCGGGGATGCGCTGCTGCGAGTCGGTCCCACGCGCTGGGCGCTTTTCGCCGCCATGAGCGTGAGTGAGAAGCAGGAGGTACGGCTCAAAGAGGCCCGCGTCATCGGTAGCTGGAGGGTGGATCCGAGCCTGCTCCTCAGCATCGATGCGGAGCGGGCCACGCCGGAGGCCTTCTTGTCGGCAGGCTCCATCTACACCGTGTTTACGAGCGCCGGCCATGACGCCTACGGGGCGGAGATGGCGTTGACGCCCTCGGCATACTGGGCTCTCAGCTACGACGCCCACTATCTCATGCTCGAGCGCGACTACCTCGGCTACCGCACCACCTTGCGTGTCACGACCTACCGCGAGGCCTCGCATCAATCGCTGATCGGCCTCGAGGCGCGGCGCGTCGTCGAGGGTGAACGCGGCTACGTACGCGGCCGCCTGTTCTCCGGGCTGCAACTGCTCCAGACGCTGCGCGCCTCCCTTGATTTGCTCGGCTACATCTTTGACGCGGACATCAATGGAGCGACTGCGTCATACACGGGCCTGGCGAGCATCGTCTACGACATCACGCCGTCCATCCGCCTGGCCGCCACTATTGCCGGTGGCCGCACTCCGTACGCCGACGCAGAGGTGAGGGGAATACTGCGCTTCGCCTACGGCTACGCGGCCGAGCTCGACAGCGAGGCCACGCCGTGAACCGCTACCTGCGATTGGCTCTGAGCGTCGGCGCACTCACCCTGACTGCCTGCGCCTGGTGGGTCGCGGGCCGGCCTACCCTCCTCGATCGACTCACCTTCAGCCACAAGCGACACATCGACATGGACTTCCCCTGCGACGCCTGCCACGGCGAGGTGGCCGCAGCTTCTGACATGGCCAAGGCGTACTTGCCCGTCGAGACCAACTGCATGGACTGCCATGACCGCGAGGACAAGTGTCCCACGTGCCACCCCGACGCCGACAGGCACCGAGCGCGTGCCGTCGTGCCCTCGGCCTTGCACTTCTCGCACAAGAATCACCTGGAGCGAACCAAGGACGGCTGCACGCTCTGCCACGCCGGTGCCATCGCCTCGGTGGCGCTGCCCCCCGGCCGGCCGCACATGGACGTCTGCCTGAGCTGCCACAATCACCTGGAGGACTATGCTGAGTCGCGATGCGCCAAGTGCCACCTCGACATGCCGCATGCTCCCCGGGCGGCGGTCGCCGAACTCGATCACGGTGGCGACTGGATTGGCCGTCACGGCATGTTTGCGCGTACCAAGGACGCGACCTGCATGCAGTGCCATGCCGCGACCCGGTGCACGCCATGCCACTCGTCGCTCAGCCCCGCTGCCCCAGCGGCACTCTACCCCGAGGAGGTTGGGCGCACGCTGTGGCATCACGGTGACTGGATCGCAGCACATCCCATCGAAGCGCGGGCAGACGGAGATACCTGCTACCGCTGTCACTCCACGGCCTCATGTCAAGGCTGCCACGCCGCATGGAACGTCGCACCGGGCTCTGCCGACGCCAACACCCCGCATCCCGCGGGCTGGTTGCGACGCGGCAGCGACACCTTCCATGGTGATGAAGCCCGCCTGCACATCGAATCCTGCGCGGCCTGTCACGGCGAAGGGCAGAGCGCGAGTTGCGTCACCTGTCATTCGGTGGGTCGAGTCGGCGGCAATCCCCACCCGCCGGGTTGGGCGTCGCGGTACAATCTGGAGGACGCGGCCGGGATCAAGCCCTGCCGCACCTGTCATGCAACCCGATAACGCGAGGACAACGTCATGCCGACAGTAGCGGGGCGCACGACCGGACAGCTCGCGGCATGCCTGCTCTTCGCCATGAGCTGCTCTCGACTCGCCTCTGGCGAGTTGAATGGCGCCAACGAGACCGCGCCGGTTTGCTTTGATTGTCACGGCAACAGCGGCAATGGCAACGCGGCGCCGCCGCCGACCAACTGGCACGCGCTTTCGTTTATTGACGCCCACCAAGCGCACCTCGGCAACTCGACCTGGCACGCGCCCATCGGCTGCGAGGTCTGCCACATCGTGCCCCGAGAAGTGCTGGATCCAGGTCACGTCGACTCGGCTTTGCCCGCTGAGCTCACCTGGGGCGTTCTGCCGCAGAGCGATGGCGCGGTGGCGAGCTACGATGCGGGGCTCAGCACCTGCAGCAACTACTGCCATGGCCAGACGCTCTTGCCGGGCGGCTCGAACACGACGCCGCAGTGGACACGGGTCGATGGCTCGCAGGCCGCGTGCGGCACTTGTCACGGGCTGCCGCCTGCGCCCCCCCACCCGGCCAACACCCACTGCTCCACTTGCCATGGCATGGTCGTGGACGCCGGGGGCGGCTTCGTGGATCCCAACCTGCACATCAACGGTAGGCTCGACGTGATTCCCCTGCAGTGCAACACCTGTCACGGCAGCGCTGGAGATCCGAGCGACCCGCTGCGGCGCGCGCCGCCTTCGGACACCTCGGGCAACAACGCAACGAGCGCTGCAGGCGTCGGCGCGCACCAGTCGCACCTGCGGCCCGCAGATTGGCACCAACAAGTTCAGTGCTCCGACTGCCACATCGTGCCGAGCGGTACCGACAGCGCCGGCCACCGCGACACGCCGCTGCCGGCGGAGCTCACCTTCAGCGCCCTGGCCACCCACAACGACGAGACCCAACCGGCGTTTGACGGCGTGACGTGCGGCAACATCTACTGCCATGGCGCAACGCTGCGCCCCGGCGGGAGCAACAACCAACCCACTTGGATCTTGGTCGATAGCACCCAAGCGGCCTGCGGCACGTGTCATGGATTGCCGCCGACGGGCAGTCACTCCAAGCGCACTCAGTGCTCCGACTGCCACGGGGAGGTCATCGACGCCAATGGCGTCTTTGTGGCGCCTTCGCGTCATATCAACGGCGTGGTCGAGCACGGTGCGGGTTCCCCCAGCGCCGTTTGCCAGGAGTGCCACGGCCATGACGCGGGCTTCGAGGTGTACCCCGGCGTCTTCAGTCAAGGGGCGGGCAGCTTCCGGGCCCACTCCACCCACACCGAACTCGATGCCGACGACCAACGCGGGCCTCTGGTGGACTGCGACACCTGCCATGACGTCACCGCACTCCCCACCTTCCGCTCCGGCACCGATGCGGACGGCGATAGTTTCATCCGGCTCGACGAGACCGACGTCTGCAACCCGTGCCACAGCCCAGGGGGCGCCTTCGACGGCGTCAGCGACCCGATTGTGGGTGCCAAGGCGAATTGGCGCGTGGGGATCTACGAGGGGCCGGTGCCGGCGGCAGGCAAGGAGCGTTGGTGCGCCGGCTGCCACGACGATGCCCCGGCCAACTCCAAGGCCGACGGCACCGGCGTCTTCGCGCCGACGATAACGGGCGACAATGTCACTTATGGTTTCTATGTCACGGGCCACGGCCGCGACCCCCGCCTGACGTGTGTTCCGTGCCACGACTCGGCCAGTCGTCACATCGACCACGCGCGGCATGACCTCAACGATGTTCTTCTCAACGGGGCTCCGCGCAGCACGTTTCGGCTCTATGCTGGCAAGGACGTGGAAATCCAGCCCGACCCTTTCTACGGCTTCAGCGGCGCCACGCTGTGCTTCAGCTGCCACGCCGCGGCCCAACTCCTCGAGGCGAGCACGGCCGTGAACACCCTGCAGACGAACTATCGCCGCGAAACGGCAACCCAGGCGACAAACCTGCACCTGGTGCATGTTTCGACAATTGTTGGCGCGTCCTGCATTTTCTGCCACGAGCCCCACGGCACGACGCGCGCCGCGTTCGCCTCGTCACGCATCGACGGTTACCGTGTGCTGAGTTTCGACGCCGGGCAAAACCTCTACTTCGAGCTGACCGATCCGAGTTTGTGGCGCGACCCCGCGGTCAATGTCGGCGGCGCCCTGACGAGCACGCCGCCCTGTGGACCGTGCCACCTCCCAGCCGACCTTTCAGCCGGGGTCGGTCCGCTCGAAGCGTATCCGGATGGTTGGTACCTGCGGCAGTATCGGCCGCAGACGTTTACGGTGAGCAATGACTTGGACGGGGACGGGGTCGATGATCCGTTCGACAACTGCCGGACAGCTGCCAACACCGACCAGAGCGATATCGACGCAGACCAGGTCGGCGACGTCTGCGACAACTGCCCGAGCCTGGCGAACGCCGATCAGGCGGACTTTGACACCGACGGCGTGGGCGACCTTTGCGATCTCACCTGCGACACACTCGCGCCTACTTTTGCGATGAGGTTCGGAAGCAGCGCGAGTGACTATGCCAATGACGTTCTCGTGGCTGCCGATGGCAGCATCTTCGTGGCGGGTTCGACCTGGGGCTCGACTTTCGGACCGAGCGCTGGGCTGATGGATATCATCGTCGCCAAGTACGACGCCGCCGGAGGCTTGCTGTGGTCGAGACACGTTGGCAGTTCTGGTATGGACGAGGCTACCGCGTTGAGCTTCGGTCCGAGCGGCACATTGTATGTGTCGGCAACTACCTACGGCCCGTTGTTCGATGCTGCCGCCACCAACAACGAGCACCCCGCGGTCATGCGTTTTGACGCAAGTGGAGCGCTTCTTTGGGGGGCACAGCATAGCTCCATCTCTACTGGGGACGATGTGGTGGTGGACAATCTGGGCAACGTGTACGTCGCTGGCGGCCCGTGGGTTCTGCTCAAGTATGATCCCGACGGTAACCTGCTCTGGACCTCGGGAAAGCGCTCGCCGTTCTACCGCGGCCACGTCGCTTTCGACAGCGCCGGCGATATCTATGCGGCGGGCGACATCTCCGACGGGATCACCGTGTACAAGTACGCCCCGGACGGTACCCTCCTTTGGCAGCGCATCTTCGACCCGCCGGGTGCCCGCGAAACGGTGGGCGGGATCGTGGTCGATCCCACGGACCGCATCTTTGTGGCCGGCACGACTCCCGGCCCATCCTTCGGCTCGCCCCTTGGTATGAACGACGGTTTTGTCATTCAAATCGACACCGGCGGCACCCTAGTCGCCGCAGCGCAGCTCGGCACGACCTACGGCGATTCGGTCTTTGGCGTCGGCCTCGAGGGCGGCGGCGTCATCATGACCGGCACCCAGATTGGTCTGGCCATGTTCTGGTTGGACCCCGTTACCGGTGTCAACTGGACAACGACCTGGCCCAACGCCGGCTCCGTCACCGGCAAGGGGCTCGCCGTCGATGGCAGCGGACGGGTGTTCGTCTGCGGCGAAAGCAGCGGCGGCAGCGGCCCCCCCATTGCCAGCTTCGGCGTATCGGGTGCGTATGTCCTTCGATTGGAGCGGATCTGTCCGTAGGCTCGCGGGGGAAATCGGCGGCCGCCAGCGTCAACATCCCGGCCGACTGCGTGACGAGCTTGCATGAACTCTTCCTTTCGCGCGCACAGCGCTAGTTGAAAGCCGGTATGTCCACGGGAAGACCGACGCGCATGAAGTAGCGAGCGAACGCCTGCGCAAGGTGCTCGCGATACGGTGGAAGCAGGCGCAAGCGCGGCCCGGCGTTTTGCGCGACGGCACGCAGGTAGCCCTTCGGCAAGGAGAAGATTTGGTGGAACTCAACCACCGAGATGGGAGCGTCGGTGTCACCGTGGCCGGCGAGCATGTGGTACGCGGGCACCTGTCCTTGCCGTATGCGGTCCTTCGCCCTGGCGCTCGCGAACGGCTGGTTCTCGGCCGAGAACTCATCGAGCGTCCACACCGGACAAAGAGCTACGAACGCGACCTTGTCATGCGCCAGATCGCATGCCTGCGTCATCACGACGACGTCCTGCCTGGCGACGCCCGTTTCGAGCTCGACATCACCGACCGACTCGAGTGCCTGCACGTCGTCAGGCGCGTTCGGCACCAAGACAGGGCACGCGGGGATGAGGTCCCCCTGTGTCAGTTCGGCGCCGTGGACGACCTCGTACCACGGGTAGTTGGTTACCCCCTCGTCCACTCTCGCCGTCAGTCGTCAGTGTCGTCCAGCACGTCGCTGTCGAGGACGACCGGGCGAAGCACCGTTTGGCCGTGAACACGAAGCCGAATGTGGTTGACCACATTCAACGCCATTGGCGCGTCGAGCGCGCGGCCTCGGGGCACGACCACTTGGTCCGTGCGGCTCAGTTCGATCGAGTTCCGCGCGGCGTCGATGCTCGCCACGATAGCGGGCGGAGGCGAGAAGTCGAAACTCGCGAGCGCGCTCGGCATCATGCACAGGGCAGTCATCGCTTCAGTCCTCCCTTCTACCCAACAAGGTACTACTCTCGGCAGTGATCGCCATCTCGAAGCACTTCACGATAGCATCATGCGCCCGGCGCTGCCACGACTCGATCTGCTGCCATTGCGGCGAACGCTCTACTTCGGTTCTCGCGTACAGATCAAGCACGTAGGCCGGCCGGTCACCTTGCAGGCCCTGGTACGTAAGATTCACCACCACTGCGCCGCCGTCAGCGGGGGCGGCCTGGACGAGCATCGAGAATGGTGGATGTGTGCGCGCCACGTCGTCGGGGAGCTTCGGGTAGAAGGCGAAGTAGGTCGCGGCCTCCGAGCGCGGCGGCAGCAGGATCCGATTGATGTACCGCTGTCCGAGCGCGTTCACGCTGGCTGCGTGCGTTGCGTCGAGGAACGCGTCGACGAGCTCGCGAAATGCGGGCTGGTAGCCTGCGAAGTGCCGGTAGGGCGGCAGCGCGTTGAAGGCGCACATGTCGGCGCCGAACTGGACCATGCGATCCGAGTCAGCCGACCACAGCCGCACGCGGGGTGGCACCTTCAGCACGCCTTGCGTGAGCTTGGAGCCTGGCCCGAGCTGCACGTGCACGCCAACGGGCTCGATCAGCTCGCGCTTGCCCGAGTAGGCGGGGCGCAACTTCGCCTCGAGGTCAGCCTGGAAGCCCTCGGTCGAGGCGGCCCCTGTCGTGTAGACCTCGAAGACGGCTTCGAGGAGGGGCGTGTTGTCGTACTGAACGGCCACGGCTCAGTGCTACCGCAGAATCGGATGTGGTGGCAACGAGAGCCGTTCAGCCCCACCCGGCCTGTCTCTTGACCTCATCTTTCACCGGCCCGCACTCGCCGCTGCGGGTGCCAAAGCCACGCGCCAAACCAGCACCCTGTCCTGAAGTATCTCCCACCCGCGCCACAAAGTAGGCCAGCCGACACGGCCGGTGTGCTTGGTATCTTGCCATCCGGCCAGCCGAGCGATCGAGACCATGGGTGATTGCCGTCATGCGCTCGAGCGCGTCGAGAGTTTGGAACGGGCGCTCCTCGACGCGGTAGCCACTCTTCCAAGCCTTGTGAAATTCCTCGATGCGCCAGCGCTTCTCGTAGTACTCCACGACGGTCTGCGCCTCTGCAAACGTCGCGACTGGTTCGGTCGTCAGCAGCATCCATTCGAGCGGCGTCTCGCCAGCAGGGGCGTTCTCCTCGCGCACGAACACGACGTTCACCGCGACTGGCGGCTCGCCCCGCCGATCGCCCGGCGCGCTCAGCGACACACTCGCCGACTGAACGGTAACGAGCGCTTCGCGTGCTGTTCGGGACAGCCGTGCGCTTGGCGCGAGGCTCTTTGCCCTGCTTCGGCTCGCGCACCCAGCGTTGCTGATCGACGACCCCGATCAACGACCCGCCGAGCGCGTCGACGAGCAACGTCGAGTGAACCACGAACCCCGTGGGACTGCCCTCGGCAGCCAGAGCCTTCGCCATGGGGTGTTTGAACCCCACGCCCGTGCTGTCCTGGATTGCCAGCACCAGCGCGCAGCATGCGGCGGCCTCGGCGACGGCGTCGAACGCTCCGTCGTCGATGTCTTCGGGTCGCACGCTCGCGTTGCGAAGCAGCTTGTACGCGCCCTGATGCGCGGCCGCGTCGCCCTGGCATGCGCCACTCGTCGACGCTGCTGGCGCCAGGCCTGCCTCGCGGCGTAATCGATCAACCGTAAGTACTCGCCGCGCCCCGTCGTGACGGCCCTCGACCGGATCGCGTAGAACGGGCAACGTGGGGGAGTCCCACGCGTTCTTGGCCTGTCAGCGGCGAAGGTGTATCGCTTGCCGATGGCCA
>Ga0315268_10002769_pt1 | contig 19621 bp, 14 predicted proteins | sample C1_top_MG_FD_204535 | JGI IMG/M metagenome (GOLD analysis project Ga0315268, IMG submission 204535) | Sediment microbial communities from Yellowstone Lake, YNP, Wyoming, USA - C1_top | ecosystem: Environmental > Aquatic > Freshwater > Lake > Sediment | place: USA: Wyoming | collected 2017-08-01
CGGATAAGGCGAAGGCGCTGGTGATGAACGCGGCTGATAACGTGGCTACGGTCCTGGAGGAGGTCGCTCCCGGAACGGAAGTCGCCCTCACTGTCGGCGACGAGAAGCTCGCCGTCCGGGTCACGGAAAAGATCCGCTTCGGCCATAAATTCGCGATCCGTGCGATCCCCCGGGGCGAGTTCATCATCAAATACGGCGAGCCGATCGGCGTCGCCACCGAGAACATCATCGCTGGCTGGCATGTGCACGTCCACAATCTCGAGAGCACCCGGGGCCGGGGCGACCGGTGAAGAACCATGCGGTCACCGGAGAAAACGGATATCACTTGGTCGTTTCGGAAGAAACCGGTCTGATCGGCGCAGATGACCGGATGAGGTCAGTCATTGCGTTTTGGATACCCGGAGGATGAACGATGAACAGGGAAGAAAAACCTCTACGCGTATTGATTGTCGAAGATTCCGAAGATGACGCTTTGCTGCTGATCGACGAACTGAGCCAGGCAGGCTACAAGCCCCATCACGACCGCGTGGAAAACGCCTCGGCCATGCTCTTTGCCCTGCAAAATAAATCATGGGACCTCATCTTGAGCGGGTGCCGGTTTCGTGACTTCAACTGCCTTCAGGCACTCAACTTATTGAAAGAACAGGGAATCGATATCCCTTTCATCATCCTTTCCCGTACAATCAGCGAGGAGATGGCCATAGAGGCCCTGAAAGCCGGCGCCCATGACTGTGTCAAGAACCGGCGGCGACGACTGATCCCTACCATCGAGAGAGAGTTGCGGGCCGCAGCCATACGGAGGAAGCATAGACAGACGGAAGAAGAGCTCCTCCGGAACCAGGAGATCATCCAGCAACTCGCCACGGAAATGGGGATCATCGCGGAGATCGGTCGGCTGATCGGCTCCACCCTGAACATCGACAAGGTGTATGATCGGTTCGCCGTCGAGGCCAAGAAGCTGATCCCCTTTGATCGACTGGTCGTGAATCTCAATAAACCTCAGGAGGGGATTCTCACCTGCGCCTATGTTTTCGGGCTGCCTGTCCCCGGGCGGAAACCGGGTGATTCTTATCCTCTGGTGAGGTCGATAAATGAGATGCTTTTGCGCACCCGGAAGGGCCTGATTATCCAGCCGGAATCCATTGACGAGATTGCCGAGAGCTACCCCACGCTCGTTTCCACGTTCGAGGCCAGGCTGTGCTCGGCGATGAGCGTCCCCCTGATCTCCTGCGACGAGGTGATCGGCGGCCTGCACTTTCGGTCGAAAATTCCGAACTGCTACTCCGCAGAGGAGCTCTGCCTGGCAGAGAGGATCGGGGACCAGATCGCCGGGGCGATCGCCAATGCACGGCTTTTCGCCGATCTCAAGAAGGCTGAAGAGGAGCAGCGCAGAAATCGGGAGAAGGCTGAGCGACTGGCCGATGAGATGGCCATCTTTGCGGAAATTGGGCGGGTGATCGGTTCCACTCTCAATATCGAGGAGGTGTATGAACGGGTGGCCGCGGAGGCCTCAAAACTGATTCACTTTGACCGGTTGATGGTGAATCTGAACAGCCCGCAGGAAGATACCCTGCATGTTGCTTACGCCGCCGGTCTGGAAGTTCCCGGCCGGGGACCGGGGGCGGTGCTTCCCTTTGCGGGAGGAGTGAATGAGCTTCTCACGAGAACGCGAACCGGCTTGATTGTGCAGCCGGAGAGCATCGAGGAGATGAAGGCCCTATTTCCGCGCAACATTGCCAATTATGAAAGGGGCTTACGTTCCCTAATGAGCGTTCCTCTTATCTCCGGGGACAGGGTGATCGGCGGCCTGCATTTCCACTCAAAACAGAGGAAGGCATACTCACAGAATGATCTCCTCCTGGCGGAGAGGATCGGGGCGCAGATTGCCGAGGCGATCGCCAATGCGCAGCTTTATGCAAACCTCAACAGGACGGAAAATTCGCTGCGGGAAAGCGCGGGGCGGTTTCGCGCCCTGGTAGAGCAGGCGGCCGTGGGCGTGGCCGAGATCGATATGGCCACGGGCCGATTCCTTACGGTGAATCGTCGTCTCTGCGAGATGGTCGGCAGGACCGAGGAGGAGATGCTGGCCACAACCTTCCACGCGATTACGCACCCGGAGGATCTCCACCGGCATGAGGAGAAAACGGCACAGTTGCTGGCCGGAAAGATCGGGCTCTACAGTCTGGAGAAGCGTTATCTCCGCAACGACGGGGCAGTCGTCTGGATCAATCTTACGGCATCGCCGCTCTGGAAGCTGGGGGAAAAACCCGGGCGCAATATGATCGTGGTTGAGGACATCACCGAACGCAGGCGACTGGAAGAGGAGCGCCTGAAACTGGAGGAGCGTCTCCGACGAGCGGAGAAAATGGAAGCCCTGGGTCAATTGGCGGGCGGCGTGGCCCATGATTTGAATAATGTCCTCGGGGTTCTTGTCGGCTATTCGGAATTGCTTCTGGAGAGGATTCCAATAGGGAGTCCGTTAAGGCGCTACGTGTCTAATATGCAGCAATCGGGGGAAAAGGCGGCCGCGATCATCCAGGACCTCCTGACCCTGGCCAGGAGGGGGGTGGCCGTCTCCGAGATCATCGATCTGAACAAGGTCGTCTGTGATTATTTTGAAACGCCGGAGTTTGAAAATTTGAAGGCCTATCATCCGCTTACGGTCTTCACGACCGCTCTTGAGAAAGATCTGTTGAACATCCGGGGATCTCCAGTCCATCTCAACAAAACCCTCATGAACCTGGTTTCCAACGCGGCGGAGGCGATCTCCGGCACGGGTGAGGTGGTCATACGAACGGAGAATCGGTATCTGGACCGACCGATCCTCGGTTACGACGATATGGAGGAGGGGGACTATGTGATCCTGACGGTCTCCGATACGGGGAGGGGGATTTCCACCGCAGACCTCGGGAAGATCTTCGAGCCCTTCTATACAAAAAAAGTGATGGGCAGGAGTGGTACGGGACTGGGATTGGCGGTTGTCTGGGGAACCGTAAAGGATCACAACGGATATATTGACGTCAGAAGCGAGGAAGGAAAGGGGAGCACTTTCACTCTCTATTTCCCCGTAACCCGGGAGGCGCTTTCGAGAACCCAGGAAGCCGTATCGCCCGAGATCTACCGCGGGAAGGAGGAATCCATCCTGGTGGTGGATGACGTGAAGGAACAGCGGGAGCTTGCGATGAACATATTGACAGGGCTCCATTATCAGGTCACTTGCGTCTCCAGCGGGGAGGAGGCGTTAGATTACCTCAGGACGAACAAAGCCGATCTGATCGTCCTGGACATGATCATGGACCCGGGTATCGATGGCCTGGAGACTTACCGAAGGATCCGGGAGATCCATCCCCGGCAGAAGGCCGTCATTGTCAGCGGATTTTCCGAAACGGACCGGGTTCGCAAAGCCCAAGCCCTCGGTGCCGGTTCATATGTCCGGAAACCCTATGTGAGGGAAAAAATCGGCCTGGCCATTCGACGGGAGCTGGACAAGTAAGTGTTCGAAGCGGCTGACAGGACGTAACGGAGATAAAAAAATGGCGTACCTTTTTGAAGCAACGCGCATCAAGGGACTGGAACTGAAAAACAGGATCATCCGCTCCGCGACGCACGAAGGCCTGTCTGATGAAAACGGATTCCCGGGAAAGGAGCTCTTTCAACTCTATGAACGAATCGCGAAGGGCGGCGCATCGCTCATTATGACAGGCTACGCATACGTTGCCCGCGACGGCAAATGCCATTTATACCGCATGCAGGGCATAGATCGCGATGATCATATCCCCGCTTACCAGGAGCTGGTGAACCATGTCCACAATTACGGCGCCAGGGTCGCGATGCAGATCGCCCATTGCGGAAGACAGACGACCCGGGAGGCCATCGGGACTCAACCCATCGCACCCTCGCCCATAAAAGACAAATCACTGTTCTCCGCACCGCGGGAGATGACTGAACAGGATATCGCAAGAATTATCGAGGCCTTCGCGCAGGCAGCGCGGCGGGTAAAGGCAGGAGGCTTCGACGCGGTTCAGATACACGCGGCTCACGGCTACCTGCTCAACCAGTTTTTAAGTCCCTATACGAACCGGAGAACCGATCGCTGGGGCGGATCCATCGAGAACCGGATGCGCATCGTGACCGAAATCTATCAACGCTGCCGCAAACAAGTAGGTAATGACTTTCCCATCCTGATCAAGATCAATGCTTACGATACGATGAAAAATGGCCTGCGGCTGGATGAAAGCATTACCATGGCCAGAATGATCAGTGAAATGGGATTTGACGGGATCGAGGTCAGCTGCGGGATATTCGAGGATAATTTCTCATCCGTCCGGGGAGATGCTCCTCTTGATACCATTCTCGATGACTGGGATATATATAGAAGGAAGAATCCTCTCTATCGCTTTGTCATGAGGCGATTCGGGGAAAGAATCGTCAAACCGCTGCCTTTTTCCGAAGCCTACAATCTCGAAGCAGCGAAGGCCATCAAATGTGCGGTTACGATCCCGGTATTCCTCGTGGGCGGGATGGTTGTTCCCGCGACCATGGAGCAGATCATTGAACGCGGCGACGTTGACTACATTTCCCTCTCCCGCGCACTTGTCGCGGACGCGAATTTCCCGAACAAAATCCGGAATGGCAGCAATGAGCCCTCCCGTTGCGTTCATTGCAATCTCTGCATGGGCTACCTGACCAAAAGGCCGCTGCGGTGCTACCACGGGAAAAGGATGAACACATCTTCATTAAGCGTTCCGAGGTAACTGTTCAGGCTGTCTTTTTTCTATGCCGTTTTTGAATTCCCCTCCCCCTTCCTAAGTGAAGAATCCGTGGGGTGATTCCCAGATTGAAGAGGATCTGCGGGAGCATCGTCCGGGGCATGGCAAAAGCTCTTGAAAACAGAATGCTTTTCCGGAGCGCTTGAATATGGGGAAATCATGATTATATTGTTGCCACAATTAATCCAAAAAGAGAGGCTAACCTTAGTGTATGGGGAAAAATATAGACATCGATGAGATACAAAAGGATATCAGCGAGTATATCTCCAAGAAGTACGGGATAAAATTCAAGGTTGCGGCTTTCGGTATGGTTCCGGAAACGTCAAGGGAAAAGGGCGAAGGGGAAACCAAGGAAAGCAGGGACGAGGTTGCATCCATCCACTTTGATATGAAACCCGGGGAATTGAAAGCGTACCTGGACGAATACCTGGTCAGGCAGGATGAAGCGAAGCAGGTTCTCGCGACCAAGATTTGCACCCATTTCAACCGGATCAAGAGATTTGAGCTGAACCGCAGAAAAAAGCGGCCGGAGACTATTGGCGAGATCAAGAACAACATCATCATGATCGGCCCGACGGGTGTGGGGAAGACGTTCCTGGTCAAGCTCATCGCCAACAAGATCGGCGTCCCTCTCGTCAAGGGCGACGCGACCAAATTCAGCGAAACGGGGTACGTGGGTGGCGACATAGAGGATCTGGTGCGGGACCTGGTTTATGAGGCCAAGGGGAATATCGAACTCGCCCAGTACGGGATCATCTATCTGGACGAGGTTGACAAGCTGGCCGGATCGCGAAACCTGATCGGTCCGGATGTTTCCCGTTCCGGCGTTCAGCGCGCCCTGTTGAAGCCCCTGGAGGAAACCGAGGTGGAGTTGAAGGTTCCCCATGACCCGATTTCTCAGATGGAAGCCGTGCAGGAATACCAGCGAACGGGCAAACGGGAGAGGAAGAAGATCAGCACCAAGCATATCCTGTTTATCATGAGTGGGGCGTTCAACGGCTTGGACGAGATCGTCAGCAGGCGGCGCCGCCAGAAGGGGATCGGTTTCGGGGCGGAAGTACCGGCCAAGGCCGAGCAGGCCGAGCACCTGAAGCACCTGATGGCGGAGGATCTGATCCAGTACGGGTTCGAGTCGGAATTCGTCGGCCGGCTGCCGGTCGTGACCGTCTTCGAACATTTGGAGACGGAGGATCTCTACAAGATTCTCAAGAACCCTAAAAGCCCGATCCTTGTCGGAAAGAAACGGGATTTCAAGGCCTACGGCATCGACCTTCAGTTCGAAGACGAGGCGCTCCGCAGGATTGCGGAAAACGCCGCCAAGGAACGGACGGGGGCCCGAGGGCTCGTCAGCGCCGTGGAGCGCGTCCTGATGAAGTTCGAACACACGCTCCCCTCGACCGATATCCGTTGCCTCTTGGTTACGCCGACGATGGTGGACAATCCGGGCGGGGAACTCGACAAGATCCTCGCTCATGGAGATGACCCGGAACGGGAAGCGGCCTTTCGCCGTATGATGGCGGCGGAGGAGGACCGTTTGGAAAAGCTGATCGGCCGGAAGATACCCGAATGGGAGAGCACCTATGCGATCCCTTTTTCGGATGACCGGGTCAGGCTCATCATCAGGCACGCCATCGATCGGCAGACCGACGTCGAGGTGGCAGCTGAAGAGGTGCAGGCCATCCAGCAGGCGGTTCGGGATTTTGCCGCTCAATTCTCCCTGCGGAACGACCTGGAGGTCTCTTTCGCCGACGGCGCCGTGGATGCCCTCGCGGAAAAGGTCTGGAAGGAGCATCAGGACCCGGCGGATTACCTGAAGATGGCGCTAAATCAATACGGCCATGGGCTGAAGCTGATCAGGGAAAAGACGGGGAAACGGTGTTTCCTCATCTCCGCAGGGGGTGTGGAGAATCCCGAACACTATTTGAACTGCCTGATTCAGGAGGCCTACCGGCAGGAAGGCTGAAACGGCATCACAGCAACCCTTTCAGATTCCGAGAGGGGCGCTTGCAACGGTGCGGTTTCTCCCCCCGCGTTTCGCTTCGTACAGGGCTCTGTCGGCATCCAGGACGAGGTTTTCCGGTTTTTCCCCTTCCTCCGGTACCGTAGTGGCAACCCCGAAACTGATGGTGACGGTTTCATCAACTTTGGGACATTGGCAGTCCCCGTCTTTCGCCTTAAGCTCCATGGAGTTTCTGATCGTTTCCGCCAGATTGAAGGCGCTTGGGGCATCGAGGTTGGGAAGAAGCAGGACGAATTCTTCGCCTCCGTATCGAACCGCCAGGTCTCCGGCCCGCCGTGCATAGCGCTTCATCGCGTCGGCAATGTGGCACAGACGCTGGTCGCCGGCTTTATGGCCGAAAGAATCGTTGTAGACCTTGAAGTGATCCACGTCGGCTATGATGAGAGACAGAGGAGTGCGCTGCCGGAGGCATCGGTTCCATTCGCTGTCGAGCGCCTCGTCGAATTTCCTCCTGTTCGCGAGACCCGTGAGCGGATCGGTTCTCGCCATGAGAAGGTCAGTGGTGTTTCGCCGGATGATCGCAGCCGAGAAAAAAAGGAGGGCGACCAGGAAGGAGAACGGGATCGGCCATTCGCCGAAGGGAGGATAGGGCAGAATACCGATAATCCGGGAAAAATCGTACACGGAGACGAAGTGCGCGATTATCCACCCGAATGCGAAATAGCCGGCATTCGAAACGCCTTTGCGCCAGAAATAAAAGGACAGGCAGATCGAGAAGGCGGGATTTACGACGAGCAGGATGAGGGAGGCCACTGGCGTGAACGGGTTTGGAAACAGGTTAAGCAGAACGAACGGAATGCTCAGGTATTGAAAAACCGCCATTATCAAGTCGAAGGATTTCGAGTGGTTCTTCAAGGAAAGGAATACCCGGAAGAACTTCGCTCCGGTGAAATAGAGTCCGCCGATGACCACGAGATTGAGGATATTGTTGATCCCGATCAAATCGTCCGGCAGGAGAAGGCGTATGAAACCGCCCCTCACCGCCGTGTGAAGGCCGAAGAAAACGCTGTACAGGGAGAACCAGAGACAGGTTCCTTCATACAACAGGCAGGAGCCTACGGCAAGGAAATACACGAGAACCAGCGCCAGGAATCCGAAAAGGGCTCCGTACAACGTATAATCCCGGATTGCTTTCCGGGAAAGGGCCTGATCGGAGTGAATCCGGATGGGAAGGGTCATCCCGGCCGTGGATTGCACCCGCAGATAAACCGCGGCCGTCTCGCCGGGACCGATGGAGAGAGGAAACAGGAAGTGCCGGTCAGGAACCACGTGCGCCGATGCGGGAACGCTGTCTCCGGCCCGCTCCTCTTGGAAAACGCGGCGCGGTCCTTCCGTATAGAAGGTGACCGAATCCGCCACCGGATATTCGAAGGAGATGGTGAATTTCCTGGTGGTATCCGACCGATTGGAGAGGGAAAAGCGGATCCATATTGCCGATTCCGTGAGCCCGAGGTTGGGAACCTGTTCACGGACCGGTCCAGACCAATCCGTTCGAGCGGCGACGTCTTGCACCGTCAGTTTGCGGGTCGGATCCGTCAGGATTTCCAGATATCCGGATAAATCGTGGGATTTATCTTCGAGGATCAGAGAAACGGGAGGAGCTGCGTGCGCGACGCTGAGGGACACAAAGAACAATGCTATCTGCAACAGGCCCCGCTTCCATGAGGATTCCCGCATCCTTCCGCCTTCCGCACCGGTTTTAATGAGAGGAAATTGCTTTTACGCGGGCTGAGGTTACGGAAAGCGGTCCTGTATGTCAAGGAGATTTTGTCCCGGCATGCTGTGCCGAGAAGGACGCGGTGACGGCGGCTGATGAGGTTCCCGCGCGGGCAGCGACCGTTTTGGTGAAGGAGTTGCCGATTTTTCAGTGGATCTTGGCACCGGTCTTCGGGGGGCGGTCGAAGCCGAGGAGGGTGAGTCCCTCTTCAGCGTCGGTGGCCAGGAGCATGCCGCGGGATTCGACGCCCATCAGCTTTGCGGGCTTGAGGTTGGCGACGACGACGATGGTCTTCCCGACGATCTCCTCCGGGCCGTAATCCTTCCCCATCCCGGCGACGATCTGCCGCTCCCCGTCGATTTCAACTGTCAGCTTCAGGAGCTTGCTCGATTTGGGGACGCGCTCGGCGGCGATGACCTTCGCCGCCCGGAGGTCCACCTTCTCGAACTCTTCGTAGGAGATCTCCGGTTTGATCGGTGGAACCGCGGTCTTCACGGCCTCCGGTTTGGCCTCCTCCGTCTTGAGCTCGACCCGGGGGAAGAGCGATTCCCCGCGCTTCAAAACGTTTCCGGCCTTCAGACCGCCCCAGCTCGTGATACTTTCAAAATTCTGGCCTACGGTGTCGGGGATGCCGAGTTGATCCATCATCTTTGCCGCCGATCCCGGCATGAAGGGGGAGATGAGGACCGCCGTGATCCGGAGGGCCTCCAGCAGGTTATAGATGATCGCCTCCAGGCGCCCCCGGTTTGCCGGATCCTTCGCCAGGACCCAGGGTTCCCGCTCGACGATGTACTTGTTGGTGATGTTGATGAACTCCCAGACCGCGATCAGCGCCTTGTGGAGGCCGAGCTCCGCGAAGCCCGATTCCACCTCGGCGACGGTCCGGGCGGCCGTGTCCCCCAGGATGCGGTCCGCATCGTCGGGGAGACCGGGATTCGGGATGCGTCCGTCCGTGTACTTGAGGGCCATCGTCATCGTCCGGCTGACGAGGTTGCCAAGATCATTGGCCAGGTCGGAGTTGATCCGCTGGACGAATGCCTCCTCGGAGAAGCTCGAATCGAGGCCGAAGACCATGTCCCTGAGGAGAAAGTATCGGAAGGGATCGAGTCCGTACTTGTCCTTGAGTTCCAAAGGCTTGACGACGTTCCCCAGGCTCTTTGACATCTTGCTCTTCTCGACGTTCCAGTAGCCGTGGACGTTGAGGTGCCGGTAGGGCTCGATCCCGGCGGCCTTGAGCATCGTGGACCAGTAAATCCCATGGGGCTTCAGGATGTCCTTGGCGATCAGATGTTCGGCAACGGGCCAGAATCTCCGGAAGTTGTCGCTGTTCGGGTACCCGATCGCCGTGACGTAGTTGATCAGGGCGTCGAACCAGACGTAGGTCACATAATTTTCGTCAAACGGGAGCGTGATCCCCCAGGTAAGGCGGCTCTTCGGTCGGGAGATGCAGAGATCCTCCAGAGGGTCGCGCAAAAACGCCAGCGCTTCGTTCCGGTAGCGCTCCGGACGGATAAAGTCCGGGTTTTCCTCGATGTGGTCGATGAGCCACTTCTGATACTTGCTCATCCGGAAGAAGTAGTTGCTCTCCTTGCGGTGTTCGGGGACCGTTTCATGCTGAGGGCACTTGCCGTCGAGAAGTTCCTTTTCCATATAGAAGCGCTCGCAGCCGACGCAATAATACCCCTCATACTGACCGAAATAGATATCCCCTGAATCATAAACCGTCTGGAGGATCCGCCGGACCGTTTCGATATGGTTCGGATCGGTCGTCCGGATGAAGTAATCGTTCGTAACCGCGAGCTCCGGCCAGAGATTCCGGAACTGGGCGCTGATCCTGTCGGCGTACGCCTGCGGGGTTACGCCGGCCTTCCGGGCCGCCTCGACGATCTTGTCGCCGTGCTCGTCCGTCCCGGTCGCGAAGAAGGTCCGGAAGCCCCGAAGGCGGTGGTAGCGGGCCAGGACGTCAGCGACGATAGTCGTATAGGCATGCCCGATGTGGGGCGAGGCGTTCACATAGTAGATCGGCGTCGTGATATAAAACGCATGTTCCATAACTCACTCCTTTATTCCTTTACCGAGGCTCGGGGGTTTTTCGTGTCCCTTCCGCGGTCCGCCTCCGGCCTGGTGAACATCCCGTTGATCGGTACATCGGCAGTCCGTCGTGCGCTGGATCTCACTCACTTTGAAGGTCGCCTCTTTCCCGCTTTCCAAAAAGACGACGACCTCTCCCCGAAGAGCGCTCTGGCGGATGACTTTTCCCCGTCCCTCGGGGGTCTGGGCCAGTTTCCCGCATTTCGGCATGTCTTTTTTCATGTCCACATAACCGTCATATTCGTAGCCCAGACAGCACATCAGTCTGCCGCAGAGGCCGGAGATCTTCTCGGGGTTGAGGGACATGTTCTGTTCCTTGGCCATCTTGACCGAAACGCGGTCCAGGCTCTGCAGGAGCGTCGCGCAGCAGACTTCCCGTCCGCAGATCCCGAGCCCTTTGATGATGCGTGCTTCCTGCCGCGCGCCGATCTGCCTGAGTTCGATGCGAGTCCGGAACTTCTGAACGAGATCCTTCACCAGATCCCGGAAGTCCACCCGGTTCTCCGCGGTGAAGTAGAAGACCATCTTGGTCTGGTCGAAGAGGCATTCCACATCGATCAACTTCATCGGGAGCTGCCTCTCGGCGATCCGTTGGGTGCAGAACTGCATGGCCTCCCGCTCCATCCTGCGGTTGTTCTCACAGGTGGTTAAGTCCTCGTCCGAAGCCATGCGAATGACATTCTTGAGATTGGCGGCCAGCTGCTCAGCCGGGACGGCCTGGACCTCTTTCACCACCGTGCCGACAGCCGGGCCGTTTTCCGTGCTGACCACGACAAGGTCGTCCTGTTTCAGCGGGAGATCGGCCGCATGGAAGCTGTAAATTTTCCCTTCCTTTTTGAACTTGACACCGACGATATTTTTCAAGGTTCTTCACCCCTTTTGCATATTTTCTTCAAGCGAGCTTAATCACCATGGTCTCCAAAGTCAACGTCTTATTGGCGTTTTGATCGATGGCGCCCATGGCCGCTTCCACCGCGGCGAGGTTGTGGATAAGGTTGCGCCCCGACAGACGTCCGGCGACCGCCTGGATGAGGGGGGTCCGGTCTCGGAAGATAAGCCGTTCCGCAGTCTCCCGAAAGATCATCGCATCCCGGTAGCAGGTCCTCAGGATCTGGAGACTCTCCAGGATCTCCTCCCGCTCCGTCCCGAAACGGCCGGCAAAGGCGAGCCGCTTGAGGGGATCCGTCGGATCGTCCGTGGATAGGTATTCCAGGATTCCGTTTCTCAGGGTGAGGTAGTCCTCCCGGTTCATCTCCCGGGCCTTGCCGATACTACCGCCCGACGAAGCGGCGAGGACCGCCGCCGCGTCCGGGTCGAGTGCATCTTTCTCCCGAAGAAAACGGGCCACTTCCTCCCGCGGCAGGGGGGTGAAACGGAGATGCTGGCAGCGGGAGAGGATGGTGAGGGGGAGGGCATGGGGCCGGGAGGTGGTGAGCAGGAGAATGTTTCCCGCCGACGGTTCCTCCAGGGTCTTCAGGAGGGCGTTGGCCGCCGGGGCGTTCATCCGGTCCGCCTCCGTCAGGATAACAACCCGCCGCCGTCCCTCCCGGGGCCGAAACTTCATCTGCTCCTGGAGCTCCTTGACCGCTCCGATCTTGATGAACTGGCCTTCCGCCGTGATCGTGATGATGTCCGGATGGTTTTTGCGTTCCGCTTTCCGGCAGGAGGCGCAGACGTCGCAGGGAGGGGTTTCACTTTCGCAGTTCAAGGCCCTGGCAAAAACGGACGCCACGGTCCTCTTGCCGATCCCCTCCATCCCATAGAAGAGATAGGCGTGGGCAATACGGCTGTTCGCCATGGCGCTTTTCAGAATCGCGATTTGTTTTTCGTGACCAGTGATCTCGGTGAACTTCATGACACCCTTTATCCCCGGCAAGAAGGATCTTAAACCAGCGCTGTTAGATGGCGGCAGACCTCGGCATGGATCGTATCGATGTCCGCCGCGCCGTCGATGATCCGGAAGCGTTTTGGGGCCTCGGCCGCGAGGGTCAGATATCCCTCCCGGATTCTCCCGTGAAAATCCCGATCCTCCTGCTCGAATCGGTCCTCGGCCGTTTCCGGCCGGATACCGGCCGTTCTTCTCCTTGCCCATTAGAGTCCTGTTTCGACAGGGGTATCGAAGAGCAGTGTCATGTCCGGCATCAGCGAGAGTGCGGAGAAGGCATTCAATGTGCGGATGAACGCGGTGTCGAGACCCCGACCGAAGCCCTGGTAGGCAAGCGTAGCGTCCGCAAAGCGGTCGCAGAGAACCCACCATCCTTCCGCAAGCGCGGGCAGGATGGCCTCCCGCACGTGCTGGGCGCGGGCAGCGGCAAAAAGGAGGAGCTCCGCCTCGGCGCCGATGGTGAAGGAACCGCGGTTCAACAAAATTTCACGAATCTTCCGGCCGAGTGGCGTCCCGCCTGGTTCGGCAGTCGTGAGAAACGGGATGCCGCGAGCCTTCAGCCAGAGAGCTGCAAGTCTGATCTGGGTGGTCTTTCCACACCCCTCGATCCCCTCAAAGGTAACGAATCGTTTCATCTTCAGGCACCAGAAATCACCATAAAACAGAGGGGAAAGCCGCGACCCGTTTCCGGTGCGGCTCTCCCCTTTGCCTGTCAGATAACCGATTTGGTTCTACTTCTCTTCGCCGGGCGTGATCGCCTCGACCGGGCACTGTTCCGCGCAGGTCCCGCAGTCCGTACACAGTTTGGGATCGATGCTATATTTATCTTCCCCCTCGCTGATCGCCTCCACAGGGCATTCATCCTGACAGGAACCGCAAGCAATACATTCATCCGTAATAATATACGCCATATCTTTTTTCTCCTTCTCTTTTTTTATCGTCCGGGCCGGTTCATCCGGTCCGGTTATCTCAAACGGAAACCACGGATTTTACCGTGGGAACCTCTTGTTTGAGGATTTTTTCGATCCCGTTTTTAAGCGTCATTTGGGCCATCGGGCAGCCGTGACATGCCCCGACCAGTTTTACCGTTACCACTCCGTCATCGCCCACGTCTATCAGTTCCACATCCCCCCCGTCCGCCTGGAGGTTAGGCCTGATCTTGTCTATCGCCTTTTGTACCAGTTCCTTCATTTCAAACACCCCTTTCCCCCACCGGGTACGGGCTGGCCGCTAATGCGGCATATAATCGATCATCTCCCGGATAAGATCCTTTGCCACATTGGGGAGGTCCGGTTTGATGATCAGGTAATCGCTTGCCCGGTTGTGGACCGCGCTCCAGATGGTCTTACCGGTCTTGGCCTCGATCATCGTGATCGAGAGGCTCACCTTGCCAACTTTGTTATCGTTTGCCGTCGTGTAGTTCCAGTAATCGACACGGACGAGCAGCAGGGCGTCGGTACTGGTCAGAGCGCCGATTCTGCCGCTCAGGTTCGGGTCGGAGAAACTGACGTTTCCCAGTTTTGCCAGATACTCCATGACGGCTTGCCGGAGTTCCGGATCCATTTTCAGGCGGCGTCCGATCTCTTCTCCCCCGACGATATCGGTGAACCACTTCCGCTCGCCCAGGGCTTCGGTAAAAATGCGATCGACACTACCCTTCGCCTCCGGAAAGGCGGTCGTATCGGCGGGAAGCAGGGCGATCCCCCGGGGGTGAAATTCCTTTGCCTCCGGCGAGACCTGTGAATAGCGAAGACCTCCGCACCCCAGAACCCCCAAAAGCAGGAAAACGAGGATGGCCGTTCTCCTTGTTTTCGTCAATACAACACCTCCGGTTCAGGCGGTCAAGCCTCTGCTGGCAATCAACCACAGCAGGGCGCTTAGCCCGACGACGATGTAACTGCTCTCTAAGAGCCCCTCCAGGACGACTCCGGAAAACCCGGACCTTCTATCATAAAGTTTAAAACAAATCCATATATAAAATACTGATGTTAACAGGATAAAACTGAGCGAGGTCGACCACCCGGCCGGCGATGCCGTCAAGAGCAGGAGAAACAGGAGGGCGGAGACGCACTGGAGGAGGATAAGGGTTTTCTCTCCGCCGATGAGGACAGGAAGGGTCTCCCGGCCGATCAGCCGGTCGCTCTGAATGTCGAGGATGTCCGAGAGCGCCGAACGGATGAAGACAATGCCGGCGATGAAAAAAAAGGCAACCGCGAGGCCCGGCGTCGGCGCGAGCCCGGTTTCGATCCATGGCAGGAGAGCTGTCACCGCCGCCCAGGCGATGGCGGTGGCGATGTTCTTCGAACCCGGTATATCCTTCAGGCTCTGAAACCGCCATCCGGCCGGCAAGAGGCGAGTATTGTAGAGGATGCCGGAAAGCGAGATGACGAACAGCAGGATGAAGGGCGCCGGTCCCGCGACCAGGGAGGCGCTGATTGCGAGGACCATCGATATGAGGGCCAGGGACACATAGATCTTCTCATGAAGGAGGTAGGATTCTTCCCGAAAGGAACTGATGCTGCTCGTCTTGCGGTTGATGAAACGGTTGATGATATGCATAGCGTAGACGTAGAGAGAAGCGATCAGGATGTGGAGGGGGTTCACCGGCAGCCCCTGAAGGAGCATGGCGGCCAGCGATAGGCAGCCGGCGCCCGCGGCGGAATAGAGGTCCGTGCGGACGGCAAAGACCCAGATCTTGAAGAGGCGCCGGAGGTATTCCTCTTTTTTCCCTTGGCGGCCGGTCAGATGGTCAACCACCCGATCGATGATCCAGTTGGGGGTGGAAGCCCCGGCGGATACCCCGATCCGGCGGTAAGGTTCAATATCGATCGCAGAGAGTTCCTCGGCGGTCTCGATGTGGAAGGCGGATTTTCCCTGGAGTTTCGCGAGCTCGGCCAGACGCCGGGTGTTGGCGCTGTTCAGGCCACCAACGATGAAGACGGCGTCCGTTCCCGTGGCAAGCGCCTTGATTTCTGCCTGGCGCTTCTCCGTCGAGTCGCAGATCGTCTCGAAGACGACCGCCTCGGGGAACCGCTCGCGAATGCGGCGGACGATGGCCGCGTATTCCTCCAGGCTCTGCGTCGTCTGGGCAACGACGCACACCTTCCGGCGTTCGGGGAGGCCTGCCACCTCATCGGGGGATCCGATGACGATGCCGGCCTCGCCGGCAAAGCCCAACAGACCGTTTACCTCCGGATGCTCGCGGTCTCCGGCGATCAGAACCGTGAAGCCCGCGGCCGCATGTTTCCGGATGATCGCCTGAACATGGGCCACCTTGGGGCAGGTGGCATCGATGATATGGAATCCCTTTTCCTTGATTTTCTTTCGTTCGGCGGGCGAAATGCCGTGGGCGCGGATGATCATGGCGGCGCTGGGGGGAGCGCATTCGAACTCGTCAAGGCTCCTGACCGGGACGATGCCCCGCTCTTGAAGGAGCTCGACGGTCTGGGGGTTATGGATGAGGGGGCCATAGGTGTAGATGGTCTCATGACCCTTGTGGCGGGCCATGTCGATGACCATGTCCACGGCCCGCTTCACGCCCATGCAGAACCCGGCGGTCTTCGCCAGCTTTACCCCCATTCTCAATCTCCGCTTCAGCCGGACCCGTTGCCCGGCGGTTTCTTGAGGCAGATGAAAAACTCCCGGTTTCCCGCCGGCCCCGTGAGCGGGGATTCGCAGCTCCCCATGACCGCAAGCCCGATCTCGCGGCAGAATGTCTCGATCTCCGTGAGAATCCGTCGGTGGAGCGCGGGTTCGCGGACGACGCCGTGACTGCCGACCTCGCCCTTTTCCACCTCGAACTGCGGCTTGACGAGGGCTATGATGATCGCGCTTTCTCGGCTCAGTTTCACAACGGGGGGTATGACAAGCTTCAGCGAGATGAAGGAGACGTCGATCACCGCGAGGTCGATTTCGTCGGCGATACCCGCGCCGTCGTAATAGCGGATGTTCGTCCGTTCGATGCTGACGACCCGTGGATCCTCCCGGAGCTTCCAGGCGAGCTGACCGTAACCGACGTCGACGGCCCAGACCTTTGCCGCCCCCGCCTGGAGGAGGCAGTCGGTGAAGCCGCCGGTGGAGGCGCCGATGTCGATGGCATTGAGGCCGGCCACGGAGATCCCGAAGGCGTCGAGGGCGCCCCGGAGCTTGAGGCCGCCCCGGCTTACATACGAACTCGCCTCGCCCCGGATCCGGATCTGGGCATCGGCGGGGATCGGGGTTCCCGCCTTATCCGCCGGCCGGTCGCCGACGAGGATCGTCCCCGAGAGAATCAGCGCCTGCGCATGCTCCCGGCTCTGGGCCAGGCCCCGCTCGACGAGCAGGCTATCCAGGCGAATCTTGGGGATCTTTGCGTTTTTCATCATCCAGCATCTCCCGCACCGCCGCGGCGATCCCCTCGGCATCGATCCCGTAGAGCCGCCGGAGTTCCTTCTGGGTCGCATGCTGGGCGAACTCGTCCGGAATGCCCAGGCGCCGGACGGCGACGCCGACAAGACCCCTCTCCGCGAAGAGCTCGAGAATGGCGCTCCCGAAGCCGCCCATCAGGGTGTTCTCCTCGACGGTGATGATCCGCTTGAAATTCATCGCCGTGTTGCAGAGGAGCTCGGCATCGAGCGGCTTTACGAACCGGGCGTTGATGACCCGGATGGGGATCCTTTCGGCCTGCAGGATCTCGGCGGCGGAGAGGGCCGGATAGACGCAGGCGCCGATGGCGACGACGGTCAGTGCCGCGTCCGGCGCATCCCGCAGGATCTCGCCCTTTCCGACGGGAATGGCCCGGGGTTTGTCGTCCAAGGTCGCGCCGACCCCCTTTCCCCGGGGATAGCGCAGGGATACGGGGCGGCCGCAGGTTACGGCGGTCTTCATCAGGTGTTGGAGTTCGTTTTCGTCCTTCGGCGCCATGACGACGATGTTCGGGACGGTGCGGAGGAAGGCGAAGTCGAACAGGCCGTGGTGGGTCGGGCCGTCTGCGCCCACGAAGCCTCCCCGGTCCATCGCCAGGACCACCGGCAGTTTCTGGAGGCAGACGTCATGGATGATCTGGTCGTAGGCCCGCTGCATGAAGGTGGAGTAGATCGCCACGATGGGGATGAACCCCTGGGTGGCAAGCCCCGCTGCAAAGGTCACTCCGTGCTGTTCGGCCATTCCCACGTCGTAGAACCGTCCCGGAAATTCACCGGCGAACCGATCGAGGCCCGTCCCTTCGGACATCGCCGCCGTGATCGCGACGATCCGCGCGTCCTCGCGGGCCAAGGTCACGACCGTCCGACCGAACACCGAGGTGTAGGAGGCAGGAGGCGGCGAAGAACCGGCGGCGACCGGTTCCCCCGTTTCGATGTCGAACGGGGGAACGCCGTGAAACCGGGAAGGGTCGTCCTCGGCGTATTTATAGCCCTTCCCCTTCTGCGTCACGACATGGACGAGAACGGGACCCGAGAGCTGTCGGACGTTTTCCAGGGTCTTTATCAGGTGGTCGAGGCGGTGCCCCTCCAGGGGACCTACATAGGTGAACCCCAGCTCCTCGAAGATCGCGCCGGGGACGAAGAAGGTCTTGAGCGACTCCTCCACCTGGCGCGAGAACTTGAGCATCTGCTCGCCGATGCCGGGGACTGATTTCAGGAAGGTCTTGACCTCCGCCCTAAGCCGGTTCACCGTCTGGCCGGTCATGATCCGGTTGAGATGGGAAGAGAGTGCGCCCACGTTCGGGGAGATGCACATCTCGTTGTCGTTCAGGATGATGATCAGGTTCTTGTGGCGATCTCCGGTCCAGTTGAGCCCCTCGAAGGCCATCCCGGCGGATATCGAGCCGTCACCGATGACGGCGATGATCCGGTAATCCTCCCCTTTCAGGCAACGCGCCTCGGCCATTCCCGCCGCCGCGGATATGGAGGTCCCGCTGTGCCCGACATCAAAGACGTCGTAGGGGCTCTCCTCCCGCTTCGGGAAGCCGCTGATCCCTCCCTTCTGTCGGAGGGTTGCAAAGCGCTCTTTCCTACCGGTGATGATCTTGTGGGCATAGGCCTGGTGTCCCACGTCCCATACGAGGCGGTCCCGGGGGGTGTCGAATACGTAGTGGAGGGCGAGCGTCAGCTCCACCGTCCCCAGGGAGGAGGCCAGGTGGCCGCCCTGCCGGGAGACGGTTTCGATCATCATCTCCCGGAGCTCCTCCGCGAGGACATGGAGTTCCGCCATGTTGAGACGTCGGATATCCTTGGGGAAATTGACTCCCGCCAGGATGCTTTGTTGTTTGCTGTCAGTCATCGGTTCCTAATCGTGCCCATCCATCTTTCCGTCCCGCCGCTTTGCCGTGACGGCCTAGCTCTTCTCCCGATGAGCGCATATACGACTATTTTCATTGCAACTCAAGTTGATTATGATTTCCGCTCCAGGATATACTGGGCGATCCGGCGGAGCGGCTCCGCCCGGTCATCGAAAACGGCTAGCAATGCCAGCGCTTTCCGGATGAGTTCCGCCGCCCGCGCTCGCGACGCCGCGATGCCCATGAGGGCCGGGAAGGTGATTTTTCCCCGGGCTGCGTCGCTCCCCGTCTGCTTGCCCAAGAGGGTTCTATCTCCTTCAACGTTGAGAATGTCATCGACGATCTGGAAGGCAAGGCCGATCTGCTCGCCGTAGTTCGAAAGTGAGGCGAGCTCCTCTTCGGAGGCGCCGGACAGAATCGCCCCTGCCCTAAGCGAGACGCCGATCATCGCTCCCGTTTTCAGGTGATGCATCCGGTTGAGGGTGTCGAGATCGACATTTTCTCCTTCCGAGCGGATGTCGAGGACTTGGCCTCCCACCATCCCGAAGTAGCCCGCCGCCTCTGCGATCTCAGCGATGGCGTCGAGGAGGCGCTCCGGCGGCATGCCGGGCATCAAATCCCGGCGGGTCATGAGGTGGAAGGCCTCCGTCAGGAGGGCGTCGCCGGCAAGGATGGCGATGTCCTCCCCGAAGACCTTGTGCGATGTGGGTCTTCCGCGGCGGTAATCGTCGTTGTCCATGGCGGGGAGATCGTCGTGGATGAGGGAGTAGGTGTGGATGAACTCGATCGCGCAGGCGACCGGCAGGATCGGCCCACACTGCACTCCGACCGCCTCCGCGGCGGCCAGGCAGAGGATCGGCCGGAGCCGCTTTCCCCCCGC
>Ga0315268_10002770_pt1 | contig 19609 bp, 28 predicted proteins | sample C1_top_MG_FD_204535 | JGI IMG/M metagenome (GOLD analysis project Ga0315268, IMG submission 204535) | Sediment microbial communities from Yellowstone Lake, YNP, Wyoming, USA - C1_top | ecosystem: Environmental > Aquatic > Freshwater > Lake > Sediment | place: USA: Wyoming | collected 2017-08-01
TAGGGTCCCGAAAGGCGATGACAGGGTGGACATGACCCATCACTAACGTCTTGCAATTCAGTAAGGCAGGTGAAGGCCATTTGTGCCCGTGAAAGAAGCCGACACCTCCCGCTTCCACACCTGTTGCTGGCAGGATTTCGACATTTTCAGGCAACAAAGGTTCAAGGCTTCCATCATGGTTGCCGCGGACAACGGAAATATCCCGCACTTGCCTGCTTAGACTGCCAAAGAAGTCCGGAATATCATGCCATTCAATGGTTTCGGCAGTAGCAACCGTGTGCTTGATGTCACCAAGAACAAGCAACTTCTCAGGCTTGAAAGCAGACACAAGATCACTCAGCTTTTTCAGAAGCTTCGGGGTCTGCGTCGGGACATGCACGCCTTTACGCGAAAGAGCCATCTCCCATCCTATATGCAAATCAGCTATCACCAGAATCCGCACGTTGTGAGTTCTAACTAGCGCAGCTGGGTGCGGAGGCAGTAGAGTTAACACTGCACTCCCCTTCCGAGTTTTATCAAATCCAGTATTTTTTCATGTATTTCACTGTTTGCGGCCGCAACGAATTCCACCTTTTGCTTTGGATTCAATTTGACATCCAATGGTTTTCCATCTAGCGTTGTCATTCTTGCACCCGCCTCTCGAACAATGAGCCACGCAGCTGCCATATCAGTCGCCCGAAGCTTCCCACGAATATCAACAAAGGCATCTGTTGTGCCGTCTGCCACATAACACAATTCCAAAGCATTGGCTCCGAAATGGCGTATGTGCTTGGTTCCTTGAATCAAGCATGTCAGTTGCGGAGCAATTCTTTGAACGCGGTAGCTGTTCAGATCTATGCCTATTACAGCCTCCTCCAATGACGTGTTCTTGGAAGGAGCCACCTTCTGGTCGTTGCGGAAGGCACCGCCACCTTTCTGTGCAATGTATGTAACGTTGTGAAAAAGATCGGCTACTAGAGCAGCTTCTATCTTACTCAAAGTCGGTTCTGTAGATATTGCTATTGAGGTCGCGTAGAAAGGAACTCCTCTCATGACGTTTGTAGTGCCGTCTATAGGATCGGTTGTAACGTACCATTCATGAGTGCTCTTGCCGAACTCTTTCACGCCAGACTCTTCACTAATAAGCGTAAATGAGATTTCATGCTTTCTTAACGCCGTTATTATGCAATTCTCGGCGGTCACGTCTATTCTTTTTATTGGATCTCCGCCTGCTCCGATGCCCAAATCTGGTTGCGGTTGGTTTAGCGTTTTGAGAAGTGGTGCGATCTCTTTTCGTATGTTGTTTTTGCATTGAATCAGAATCTCTGGCCAGTCAGTTTTGCCCTTCATTTTGAAGCATTCTCCATTTTCCTTTACAGTTGCTTTTGATAAAGCCTTTGCTAGTTGGCGTCATTGTGGATGCGATTCTGAAAGATCCGTGGCATAAAAAAAAGAACATCTGGGCGAAAGTTCTGGCTCAAAAGTTCCCATCAGCATATAAAGTGATGAGACAATAGTAGAGCCAACTTGTGGAGAAGGAAGAATCCTTGTCGGTAAAACTGGACGAGCTTTTTGACCTCCTCGGCGACAGCCGATGGCACGAACTGAGCCGCATCACGACGGCTCTGCAAATACCGGAGAACAAGCTTAACCAGATAGTCAATTTTCTGGCAGAAGCCAATCTGATACAACACCATCCACAAACAAACCAGATAAAACTCGATCAAAACTGGAAAGCCCTTCTCATCAATTCAAGAGAAACAGACACAGAGACCCTGACAAATTTGAGAAAAACTGCGTTTGGGACCATAATAATTCCGTCCCAACAGACCCTTATGATCCAATCTACATGCATAACGAACCTGACGGATACGAGTCTGGAACTGGGAATCCGCACAGACGGCAAGCTGAATGAAATAGTCATAGACAAAGTCAAATAGCCAGAAACTCGTTTGCTTTGCGCAGAACCTTGAGGAGTCTTCTTCCCCTTTCAGTAGTCTTGTAAATCTTGCACAATACCATGTTTTCCTGAATACTGTAGTCGCATTCTATCAGGCCAGCGTCTAGAAACTCCTGCAGATACCGATTGAACTGCACAAAATTCAGGTTACAACGGTACATGAGCCTCGTCTTGTTTGCTCCTTCGACGGCTTCGCTGAGGAGATCGATGATAACTTCAGTACGACTGCGCTTATGCTTGAGTTCTACCATTTGACTCTCACACTTGATCGGAATCAAACCCACAAACAGCAGACAACATAATAGACTAGGGAATAAATCGCTAATAAAGATAACTACGAAACAATTTTCTAGAAAGTTGTTCTAAAACACAACCTCAGAAAACATTTAAACAAAGGATGCACAGACCAATAGTGTTTGCCGGGGGATCATTGACGCCAAGGAAGCTAGCAGAGATTCTCGAGATTCTGAATGATGGACAATGGCACATGCTCAACGAAGTACAAAAGAAAATGAAGTTGAACGAGAATCAAAGCAAGCATATCATTGCGTTCCTGAAAGAATACGAGTTCATAGCAATAGACGAAAGGAAAAAACAGATAAAGCTTGAGGAAGACGTCAGGAAGTTCTTGACCCAGAACGCTACCTCATGAGAGCCTTCAAACCTCTGTAGGCCTTGAGAAACTCCTTGCCCTTTTCCGTCACCTCAAAGAGCCCTGCGTTGGATTCCGCGCTTTGGATAATCACACGCAACAGTCCGCTACTTAGTAGAAAATGCGAATAGTCCCTCAGCTGTTTGAAGCTCAGATTGCAATGGTACATGAGATAGGTCTTTTTGACCCCTCCATGCGAGGCATCTAGAATGTCTGCGATGATGTCCAAGTTTCCGCGATGGCTACTACTGTTTTCGCCAATTTCGATCAACAAACTCACCAACATAGCCCTTTCCGAAGTGCTACTTGGAACTCCTTTCTCCCAAAGTAGTAGGGGAAGACGTTGATTTAAACGTTCTGAAATCAGTCATGCGCAGAAAAGGTGAAGTTGAAAAGAGATCAAGAAATAGAGGCTATCAATTTCGCCTTAAGTCATGTGCATCTTTTTGAGAATTTTTTCCGCGTCAGCATTTTTCTCCATGAAAACGCTGATTTTGTTTTCGTCTATGGCTATGGAAAGTATTTTGACTTTTTGCCCTTCGACAATGGCGTGATTGACGTCGCCCAAGTCAAAGAGCTCTGAGAAGTCTCGGATGGCATCGAATGTTGATGAAGAAAGGATGGCAAAATCTATTATTCTAGTTGGGTCTTTGAGATCTATTGACGCTGATGAGGAGTTTCTCAGAATATAGCCTATGACTCCATCGCAGTTCTTTATTTCCTCAAGGTTTGTCCTCAAGTCGTTTTCGTATGTTGTTTCTTCAACTGCTATTGGTTCTGTCACGGTGGTAACTTCTTGGATGCTTTTCTTTTTCTTAACCATAATGCGTGGCCTCCACTACTCGATTACGGGTTTGACCCTTACAAGTTCACCTTTCTTGATTTCCAAGGTGGACTGTATCTTTTCGGGCATCTGTATTATTCCTTTTCCTTCGTACTTGGAATCCTTTATGGGTTTTATCTTGCTGCGAATGGATTTGCCGCCAAAAGTTTCAATTTCAACTTCTTCGATTTTTCTATCCTGATACAGTTCTTGCCATTGCAACAGTAGGTCATTGTCGATGCGTACAGTGTCGGTGGGCACGAGCAAACCACCGATGTTCTCGACTATGAACTGGTTTACGAGGGGTTCAGGAAGGACAGGTTCAGGCTTAACTTCGGGTTCCTTCTGTTCCTTGCGCTCTTCCATCCGGGGTTCTTCAATGGGCTCCTCTAACTGCTTTTCCACGTGTTTGGCTATCGGTATTTGAGGCTCCACTTCGAGCTTAGGCGGAGCACTTTTTAGGGGGGCAGGGTTGATCTTGTCAAGCAGCTTGAGGATAGTTGGAACAAGAACTCTGGTTACGGTGTTCACGTAATTCATGTCCGCTTTTCTTGATGTGACTGTAACGAGGTAGAGTTCGTTCATGCGTGAAACGCTAATCCTGTTCTTGTTGCCTTCAAGGATTATGCTCTCAACGCCCCCTATGGCTTCAGCTTTTTCGGTCACGCCATCGAAGGCGTCTATGGCGTGCACGATGTTTTCTTCAGGAGTATTTTTGTCTCCTGCTATGATTTCACCATCTTCTCTGAACATGAAGGCGTTTTTGATGTCAGGACAAATATTCTGGATCTCGTTCAGAGTGTTTTTTAGGGCAAACGAATAGACTTCATTATCCATGTCTTTCACTTCCACGAATTCTAAGATATTCTGAAGAGTATTCGTTCAGGGACACCATCATCTTCCAAGACAAGGTACTTCAGGCCTTCAGTGTCTCCGATTTGATCGAGCCATTTCAGTGCTTCGCGGGCTTTTTGCAGAACTAGCAGTCTTTCTTGATGGCTGCGCACAACTTCTTCGATGGCAGTCAGTTCGTGAAGTGGATTGGCGTCCACTACGATGCTTAAGCTGCCGATTGAGATTTCCCCGAGGCTTTCTGATGTGGCTTTTTTGCCCGCTAATTTCATGACCACGTCATGGATTTTCTTGGATTTCTCAGCCAAGGCTCTAATGTCATCTAGACGACGCAGATATTCGCCTAGCGTGCTTTTTGTTTCGGATATCTCCTTTTCTAGTGTTTCGGCGATTTCTTCGGCTGAACCGTACTCTTTTATTTCAACGACCATTTATTGCACCTCCAACGGAAACAAGATAGGGAAATTGAGAGGTTTTGTTTTCCCCTACCCCCAAATCTCAACGAACAAAGGGGAAACTAAGTTGTGGGAGCAACTGCCGAATAGGAGAACTGGTTACCCTTCGAAGACACTAGCTTGACTTGGTAGTTGTAACCGTTGGCTACTGTGGTCGTCATGTTTATCACGAGTCCTTTGTTAGCTTCTATGTTCTGTGGAAGTGCGCTACTGTAGAACGCAGTTTGCTTGACGTTATTTGCCCAAGCTTCGTTTATCGTTACAGGTGATGTTCCAGTATTGTTCACTGTTACTGCGATCGAACTGGTGGTACCACTTGGGCCAAAAGCGATGTTGGTTATTTGCACTTGTTCCGTTGCCATGAACGTGAATGTGAGTGCTCCCATCCATGCTGCTACCGCAATACTGACTGCGACCGTAACAGCGATCAGTATGATAGAGGCAACCACGGGGCTAAGGGCTTTCCTGCTCTTCAACATTTTCATTTTCCTTTTCATCCCTCCTTTGAGGTTATTGAGTAGTTTAGTAGAAGCATGGCATTTAAGTCTTACGACTTAATAGACCATATTAATCATTTGCAAAACAGGACTACAGTAAAACGAAGGTGGTTGGTTGGGGTGGCGTGTGGGTTATCATTGAAATCGGATGTGTTCAACACTTGGCAGGTGGCTTTGCGTTTGGTTTAGGGGTTTAGGTCTTCGAAAAATTGGAGCAGTAATTTTGCCATTTTTTCGCCGAGTTCAGTTTTCAGGTAGTATTTTTTGAGGGGGTCTATGCGTTCGCTTTTGGCTAGGCCTAGGTCTTCGATTTCTATCATGCGGGATCTGAAGGTGCCGTCGCTGAGGGTTAAGCCGTTTCCGCGCATGAATTCTTTTGCTTCTTTCCATTTTCCGCGGTTCATGTGCAACAGCAGTATGCAGTCGATTGCATGATCCTTTTCCAGCATGGCTTTTATGGCTGAGAGTTTCGGGTCGGTTAGAATGTGTTTTGCCTTCTCCTCTTCTCCGGTTTTCATTTTTTTACCAACTTTCTCCTTTTTCTGCTATCTGATTATACCTTACACCCTTTAAAGGATTTAACCTATATTACGATTTATGACTTATTTCTTCGCTTTATAGATTCGTGGCTCTGACTCGTTGAGGCTCTGTTATGCTCTGCGGAGTCTATCCTGCCTCTATGAATAGGCTGAATTAAATATTAAGACTTGAATTTGGTGCGGGTATTGACTGAAGAGGGCTGCTCTGAAGAATTTGAGCCTCCTGTATATAGATTGGACTGCCTGTTGCCTTTGTGTTTCTGATGTTCCGCTCCAAGGACCTATTATAGCAAGAAATGAATCTTGATAAGACTACGTTGTTTCGTCAGTTACGTTTTGGCAATTTTGACTGCCTTCGTTCCTTGATTTGTCTTTTCTATTTCGAATGTGACGGTGTCTCCTGCTTGAAGTTGTTCACTTTTTTTGACTTCTGCCATGCTGAAGTATATGTCTTTTCCGTCATCGCCTCTTGTTATGAAGCCGAAGCCTCTCGTCTTGTCGACTAGTTTTACTTTGCCCGTTTTCATGTCAGATCACTTCCAAACATACGTGTCGCCATCGTCGGGCTTTATGAATTCCCCCTCGAAATGTACACGTTCTGCAAGCTTTTCTCGTTTAGTCTTTTCCAGATGATAGGGGATGAGTACATCTGGGCCTAGGGCTTCTATGAACTTGCGATAGTCGCCGATTTTCCCGTGGCCTGAAACGTGAAGGTCTGGATACAGCATGGCGCCGCTGGCTCTAACGTGCCTTATCATGTGTTTTTGACAGACTTCCATGTATTTCTCGTATGGGCCAGTTGTAGAGAAAACCACAAGGTCCTTCTTGCCCAGTTCCAGAAGCTTCTCGTCTTTACATTCTTTCTTGCCTGACTCGTCTGCCTCCAATGGGGCGCCGCCCTTCAGAATCTTGTGAAATGTGGTGTTGTAGTCGTGCCACATTCTCGCGTCAGCAAGGAAAATGTATTTGCTGTAGTCTTGAGATTTGATCTGTTTGAGCTCTTTGGTTTCGAACACAACGTAGTCGCCGATCAAAATGCCGTGAAAGCTTCGGCGCATGGCCTCGTAAGTGTCTCTCATGGAAGTGCCAATCAACGCAATGCGTCTATTCAGTTTTATCGCCGCCTCTTCGAAACAGTGAATTCTAGGCACTTCAGAAGCTCTTATTGCGACCAGAATGAGACGAAAATCCAGGCCGGTGAGGCTTTGATCGAGTTTTTCATTCATCATGCTCTCCGTGCCGGTTATGCCGTCGTCCTCCACGCCGATCGTTTCGCAGATCAGGAGTATTTTGTCGTATTCCTCGCGCAATGCTTTGATCATCTTTAGAGGAGGGCGATTCTCCTTCAGATTGAGTTTGAAATCACCAGAGTACAAAATAAGGCGTTTCTCTGGCAACTCAACTGCCAAGTGGTAAGCATTATGGGTTGAGTGCTCCGTTGGGATCCACATGACTTTGAAATTCTTGCCTATTTTTACCTTGAAGAAAGAATGTAATGCTGCTGGAACTCTGGCCACCGGGTATTCTTTCGGAATGGCGTCCTTATCTTCCACCGGAATGAACTGCGCCTTGTCATATGGTATCTTGTAATGCACAAATTGATGTTCGAAACCTTCGATGGTTGGCTTGGTTGAGAAAATCGGGGTCAAAGCCAACGTCTGCGTGCATATTTCGTTGTAAATGAACGGCAAGCCCGAGACATGATCAGAATGTTCATGGCTTATGCAGTATCCTTTCACGTTCTTGAGTGGAACTTTGTCCAAGATTGGGGCTCCTATCTTCTTGGAAACGTCAGCGTATTTGGCATCCTTTCCTATGTCCAGAAAGTCGTAGTAGTTCTTGCTGATGTTGAAACCAGCATCGAGAAAAATGACCTCGTCTCCATATTCTATTGCAAAACAGTGGCCTTTCTCCTCGACTCCGCAACAGTGAATCTTGACCGCTTGAGAGGGCAAAACTACAACACCAAGTATAAGTCCATCACAAGTAGTATAAAAAATTTACTTAACGTTGATCCCTATGATTATTTGCTTGTGAATCTCGCGAGCTTATTGCGATGAACCGCATCTGCTTTCACTTATTGTTCAGGTAGGTTTCAACACTTCTGACGATTTCCATGAAAGCTTTTGACTCAGGAGAATCTGGGTCTTCAACCATGAAGGATATGCCTTTGTCAGAATCTTCGCTGATTTTTGGGTCGATGGGGATGCTTCCGAGAAAGGGAATACCCAGTTCTTCCGAAATTTTGCGTCCGCCCCCGGACTGAAATATGTCAGTCTTGGTTCCGCAGTGAGGGCATATGAATCCGCTCATGTTTTCTACCACGCCTATGATGTGCATGTTGAGTTTTCGCGCGAACGTGACTGCTTTCTTGACCACTGTCTGCGAGACTTCAGAGGGAATCGTTACAATGACTACGCCATCCATTTCTGGAAGAAGCTGAGCAATGCTGAGTGGTTCGTCTCCGGTGCCTGGAGGAAGGTCAATGAAAAGGACATCCAAATCGTCCCAGACAACGTCCGCTAGAAACTGTCGAATGGCTGTCATTTTTAACGGCCCACGCCAAATAACAGGAGCTTCTACGCCAAGCAATAGAAAATCCATTGAAACAACTTTGATCCCAAACGGGCCGGAGACAGGAAAGACATCTGGTGGCGCGACTTGAAGCCGCTTTCCAGTCAACCCCAACAATTTCGGTACGCTTGGACCATGTATGTCAGCGTCCAAAATACCCACGCGGTCTTCTTGTCCGTGGGTGGCGAAGGCGACTGCAAGATTGACTGTTACGGTGCTCTTGCCCACGCCTCCTTTTCCACTTATTATGGCTATCTTGTGTTTGATCTTGCTCATTCTGGTTCGCAGTCTCTGTTCTTGTTCCAAAAGCTGTTTTCTTCTTTCCGTAATTGCTTGTACATTGTTTGTCATGCCACAAGCACCTCATGTGTGTCCAACGACGTGATGTTCACTCTTTACGCCAATACGGGAAAGCCCAATGCATATAAATGGTGTGCTTGCAGAGTAAGCCTACTCTGACACTCTGCCTGTCCTGCAAATCCTTTGACACTACTAGTGCCCGTGCCCGCCGGTTCGCTCTTCTCTATGATCTCCGTCGCCCTTTATGAAAGAGTATAGGCCATGCGAATGGAGAACGAAATCTAGGGACGCATGCACGTATTCTCTTGCCGCTTCAACATCGTTTTCGTCATGTTCTCTCTTTTCCATTGCATGTTTGAACTTTTCTTGCAAGTTCTGTTCAACTGCGCGCAGCAAGAAGCTGATGACCTCTTTTGGGTTTCCCTGTTCGAGTGCCTTCTCAGCTTTCCGTACGACAGGCCCCCAATTAAGCCCCGCAGGCTTCAGCCCGGTGTAGGTTGCTCCTTCTCCTTCCCTGTGGAGCCGAACGACTGTTTCGAAGAACCAGTAGTCGGCAAGTTCAGCTGCTGCTTTGCCAAGTTTTCTGACGCGGAGAGTTTTTTCGAAGGCTTTCCTGATTTCGGCTTCGGTCGTCTTTGGTGCCCATGGAAGTATGAGGTTTACGTTGCCTGTTTCCAAGGCCACCTTCGCTGTCATGACCACAGGTCCGTCCAACGTGTCGCAATGTGGTGGCATACACTCACCTCCAAATCTGTATCCTAAATTTTCTGTTTAAAAGATTTGGCATGTGGAGAAGCTTAGGTTCCTCCTGGTCTTTTTTCGTCTTCTTTTCGGTAGACCCATATAACAAGGGGCATTGCTACTGCAAGATATGCCAAGTGAACTATCACTCTTGACCATTCTGCGCTGACTGTGTAGCCGAACATTACTGCAAGCACGGAGCCTATTGCTCCATTGTCGTGCAGGGGACTGTCCGCGGGAATGCTTAGAACGTATGCAGGTCGCCCCAGCCAACCCATGTTGACTCCAATGTTTTCAAAATATTCCATTGATTCGTGAGTGCCGTATCCAGCTAATCCACCAGCAAGCAGTATCAAGAGTATGCTGGTGAAGTAAAAGAAGTTGCGCAGGTTGATTTTCATTCCTGCCACGAACATGACGTAGGCCAATGCGACAGATGCCGCGATTCCGGCCAACATCCCTGTGAGGGTTGCAGCCGTGTCAGTCAACATGAATGGGGTCAAGAAGAGCACGGTTTCCAGACCTTCTCTGAACACCACGATGAAGGCAACTGAGACCAAACCGACGATTGCGCCTCGCGTTGTTATTGCTTCAATCCGCTGTTCCATCTCCTGCCGAAGATACCGTCCTTTGACAGCCATCCAGTAAATCATGGAAGAAAGCACGGCGACAGCCACGAACGCAGCAACGGCCTCGAACAGTGTCTGAGAAGCTTCTGGAAGAATGCCGTAGGCAAACCAGACTATTGCTCCTGAACCCACGCTGACCGCTACTGCAAGGAAGATTCCATACCACGTGTAGCGTGACAGATTGCGTCTGCCGGTTCGGCTGAAGTAGGATAGTATTATCGCTATCGTGAGAGCAGCCTCAAGAACTTCCCTGAAGGTTATGAGAAACTGTCCGATCATGGCTACATGCACCTGATCGCATCGCTCGTAAAGCATAGCCCGCAGTTGTCAATGTCGATTGCAGGGTCAAAAGCCTTGTGCAACTTACAAAGTAAGCCTTTCGCTCGGATTGTGCGGCAGATTTCACAGTATTTTGAAATAAAGTCTGAACGTGAAAGCTTGGTCTTGACCAGCGATTGAGCCATACTTTCCACCAGATTCCTAACTTGGCTGTCCTTTTCCAAATCAATGGCCTTCCCGCGGATCTTCCGGCGGTAGAGGCTTATGGCGGGTTGGCTGACGCCGAGAAGCTTTGCTGCCTCTGTTTGTTTCATTCTATGCTTTGTCATGAGTTCTTTGGCTATCATTGCCCGAACTGCTGGTAAAACGCATTTGACGGCTACTTCGCAAGGTACTGACATCAATATTGCTTCCGCTTAGTAATTGCAGAAAGGCATAAATATATTTTATTACAATTGTCATACAAAATCTGAAGGTGAAACAGTATGAACTGGCGGAATAACGTTGAGATTTCAAAAGGCGTCTACTGGGTTGGTGTTAGAGATTGGAATCGGCGGTTGTTTGATGCTTTGATTCCTTTGCCGAAGGGAACGACCTACAACGCCTATCTCGTGATAGGCAGTAGCAAGAAGGCTTTGATTGACACTGTGAACCCAGGGTTTGAGAAGGAGTTGGATGAGAGGATCAGGCAGGTTGTGGATCCAGGCGAGTTGGATTATGTGATAATGAATCACGCTGAGCCGGATCACGCGGGCTCAATTCCGTACATAATGTCAATCAACAGCAAAGCAAGGCTTGTGACCACGAGTCGAGGAGCCAAATTGGCGCAGACATTCTACAAAGTTCCTGAAGAACGGATAAAAGTTGTTGCTGATGGCGAAAGCATTGATTTGGGCGGGAAGACGTTGCGGTTTATTGAGGCGCCGATGTTGCATTGGCCTGAAACAATGTTCACCTACGTCCCTGAAAATAAGGCTCTGTTTCCATGTGATTTCTTCGGGTTACACGTGGCGGAAGGATTGTATGATGATGAAGTTGACGACATGATTGTTTTCGCTCAGCGGTATTTTGGCGAAATAATGATGCCGTTCAGGTTTAACGCGCAGAAGGCGATGGAAAAGATAAAGGATTTGGATATTCAGATGATTGCGCCGAGCCACGGTCCTATACATAAAGATCCTACGCGGATCGTTGAGGCTTATCGGAAGTGGGTAAATGGTGAGACTAGGCAGAAGGCGGTCATCGTGTACGTGACTATGTGGAAGAGCACTGAGAAGATGATTGAGCCTATGGCTGAGACTTTGGCCGGTGAAGGCGTCGAGATTGTTCGGCACAACTTGTCGGTGGCTGACATTTCGGACGTGGCCAGGGACTTGGTTGATTCCAGAGCCATCGTGTTGGGCACGCCTACAGTGCTTGGCGGTGCGCATCCGCTGGCGGTGTACGCTGCTTATTTGGTGAAGGCTTTGAAGCCGCCGACGAAGTACGGAGTGGTCTTGAGTTCATATGGTTGGGGTGGCGGAGCAATCAAGCATGTTCAGGAGGTCTTGGGGCCGACGAAGATGGAGGTTGTTGGAGGGTTGGAGATTAATGGTCCGCCAACTGAGAATGATGTTGCTAAAATAGTTGAGTTGGGCAAGACTTTGGCGAAGAAGATTAAGGGGGAATGATGGTGAGCGGCATGTCTGATGAGAAGAAGCGCATGTTAAAAGAAGTGCTCAGGCAATTGCATGAGGGAAAGTCGCCTGAAGAAGTTAAAGCACAGTTTAAGCAGGTTTTGGAGGGCACGACAGCCGAGGACATTGCCAAGATCGAGCAGGAGCTTGCGAAGGAAGGAATGCCGAGAGAAGAGCTGCACAAGCTTTGCGATGTGCATTTGGCGGTTTTCGGTGAGCAGGTTCAGGAGCAAGAGTTGCACATTCCGGCGGGGCATCCGATCAGCATTCTCATGGAGGAGCACAGGATCATGCTTGAGCGTGCAGATAGGTTGGGAACGCTTGTGGGCATGGTTGATGAGGCGTGTGATTCTGTTTACGTTGGCGACGTGTTGACTGAACTGCAGAGTATCGTGAAGGACTTTCAGGATTCGGAGAAGCATTATTTGCGTGAGGAAAATGTGCTGTTTCCCACGATTGAGAAGCATGGAATTACTGAACCGCCTGCGATAATGTGGATGGAGCATGATCAGATAAGGGAGATCAAGAAGAAGCTGGCAGGTCTGGTTGAGAAATGGAACACCATGCCCTTTTCTGATTTCAAGCCGAAGCTGGTGGAGGCTGCCAAACCTTTGTGCAACGTGTTGCCGGATCACTTTTTCAAGGAGAACAACATTCTTTTCCCAACCGCTTTGCAGGCAGTCACAAGCGAAGAGTGGGAAGAGGTCAGGAAGGAGTTTGACGAGATTGGCTACTGCCGCTTTACGCCTGCGCAGGTGCTGGTGAAGCCGCAGGATGCAAAGCAAGCTCAAACAGTAGCTATGCCAGAAGGCTTGTTGCAGCTTGAAACGGGGAGCCTTTCAAAAGATGAGCTTGAAGCCATTTTGGACACGCTACCGATTGACGTTTCATTTGTGGATGCAGATGATCGTGTGAAGTATTTTAACAAGGCTGAGAAGAGGATTTTCGTGAGGACTAAGGCAGTTCTGGGCAGAAGCGTGCAGATGTGTCATCCGCAGAAGAGCATTCACATTGTGAACAAGATTGTGGAGGCTTTCAAAAAGGGCGAAAAGGACACGGCTGAGTTCTGGATCACTTTGAATGGGCGTTTGGTGCACATACGCTATTTTGCTGTAAGAGGCAAGGATAGTAAGTATTTGGGGACGATGGAAGTCACGCAGGATCTGACGGACATTAAGAGGATTGAGGGACAGAAGAGACTGCTAGACTGGCAACAATAGCCTTAGGATATCAGTATTCTGTTTTGCTCTGAAGGTTTCTAGCCTCCTATATATAGATTGAACCTACGCGAGAATTTGAAAAGTCCTTGAGTGAGGATCGAGACAGTGTGTTACTGTTTTTGCAGTTCTAGATGGAGGAGTTCGCCTTTGCTCCATTCATTTACTGGCTTGAAGCCTGTTTTTTGTGCGAGCTCTTTGAAGTATACGAGGCTTTGCGTTTCGTTCCATGCTTTTCACAGGGTTCCGTATCCGGTTTCAATTTCCTCGTTGGGCAAGCGTACTTTCAGGCGCACAATGAACGCGTCAAAGTCGCCCGTGTTTTCGGGAATGTTGACGTCACATATCAGGAATTTTCCGCCGTCTTTCAAGACTCTGTGAACTTGCTCGAACACTTGCAGGTACTTCTCGTTTGGGATATACATGAAGCAGAAGAAGGTCGTGCATGCGTCGAAGGATTTTGGCAGAAACTTTAGGTCGGTTGCGTCCATGACGATTTTCAACGCTTCATTCTGGGTTTCCAGCAACTCTCTTTTGATTGGATCAATGGCGACTACCTTTCTCCCGTTAAGCTTGCCAATTATTCCCTCGCCACCATCGCCAACATCAAGAATGAAACCTGCCGCTTCTATGGGGTACATTTCAATCAAAAGCCTTTCAGTTAGTAACGCTTCTTGTCATCCATTTAATTTTGCCTCCGCTTCTCTTGCGAAAGATGCACACATTGATTACTTCTGCGATAGACTCTTTTATTTCCTTTTTTCTCAGCGTGCCTAGATGAAACACGTTGAATACTGGCCGATAGTAATTCTGAATCTGGTCGTGTTGCCCTCACTCAGACGCCTTCTAGCCGAAAATGGGTTTTTATAGGAAAGGTTTTTAGTTAAGTTGTCGTATCTGAGACTGCAAAAGGTTTAGGATAAACTGTGAGGATGAAATGAATGTCCGTATTTGCAGCACCAGGCGCATACGACCGTGCCATAACCGTGTTTTCGCCAGACGGCCGGCTTTTTCAAGTTGAATATGCAATGGAGTTAGTTAATCGAGGCGCCACCATCCTAGCCATACGCTGCTCCGGAGGAGTGGTTATAGGAGCAGAAGAAACCGTTGATCCGCTTGAAGAATCAGAATACTCATGGAAAATCTTCAAAGTGGACGACCATATTGGCGCCGCCATCGTAGGCCTAAGCTCAGACGCACGCATTCTCATCGACCAAGCACGCGTCACGGCTCAATCCAACAAGCTCACGTATGATGAGCCAATCGACGTGGAAGTCGTGACCAAACGAATATGCGACATCAAGCAACTGTACACGCAACACGCAGGAGTAAGACCCTTCGGCGTGAGCATGATTTTCGCCGGAGTAGACAAGACAGGAGGCCGCGTTTTCGGAACCCACCCAAGCGGCACCTACCGCGGTTACAAAGCCAGAGCGGAAGGCGCGGGCCGAGAAACCGTGTTCAACATACTCAAAGAAGAGTACAAGGAAGAAATGGGACTCAAAGACACCACGAAACTCGTAGTAAAATGCTTGACAAAAGCCCTAGAAGCCAGACAATTGCCCCTAAGAATCAAAGTGGCCGTCATCTCGTCAGAAAACAAGAAAATGGAAATCTTAAGCGACGAAAAAATTGAAGGCATCATGAAAGAGCTAGGCGTGGGCAAGTGACACGGCGATGAGCGATAAGTACACCGTTGCGCGCTTGACAAAAGACAACGAACACTTTGAAGTGCTTGTAAAACCCCAAAAAGCCCTAGACTACCGAATGGGAAAAATCGCGGGAATAACCGAAATCCTAGCAGCTGAAACCATCTTCTCAGACGCAAACAAAGGCACGAGAGTCTCAGACGAAGCAATGCAAAAAGCCTTCGGAACCACGGACGCGCTGAAAATAGCCGAAATAATACTCACCAAAGGAACACTGCAACTGACCACAGAACAGCGAAGAAAAATGGTCGAAGACAAAAGGAGACAAGTAATAGACTTCATAGCCAGACAAAGCGTTGACCCGAAAACCAACCTGCCACACCCGCCAACACGCATAGAAAATGCCATGGAACAAATCCGCTATTCAATCGACCCCTTCAAACCTGTCGAAGAACAGGCAAAAGAGATAATCAAATCACTGCGCATCATTTTACCGCTCAAAATGGAACAAATAACCATAGGCGTCACAATACCAGCGGAATACTCAGCAAGAGCCTATGGAACAATCAAGGGTTTCGGAACAATCAAACGCGAAGAATGGCGTGCAAACGGATCATGGTACGGAGTTTTAGAAATGCCCGCAGGAGTGTACGCTCCGTTCCTTGAAAAACTCGGAGAAATAACCAAAGGAACAGGAGAAGCAAAAATAAACCCCTAAACTGAAAAATTTGCAATGAATAGAGAGAGGTGTAAAGACATGCCGATATTTTTCGAAAAAAGACAGCTTGTAACGCCTGGAGACTTAGTCGCAGAAGGCGAATACATAGCTGGAGAAAACACATATTCGGAGAAAAACAAAATCTTCGCCTCAAGAGTCGGAATAGTTGAATACGAAACCAAAAAAGTAGACGTCGTAGCACTCAAAGCCTTCTACATCCCCAGAATGGGAGACATCATCATAGGCACAATCACAGAAGTCGGCTTCAACGGCTGGATGGTGGACATAAACTCACCATACCCAGCGCTACTCAGAGCCTCAGACGTCCTGAGCAGACCTTTCAAACCGCAGAAAGACGATTTGCCCCAAGTGCTTGACGTAGGAGACCTAGTCGTTGGAAAAGTAGTCTCTTACGACCGGACGCACGACCCGCAGCTAACAGTAGCCGAACCCGGGCTTGGAAAAATAACCCGCGGACAAATAATCAAGGTCACACCGACAAAAATCCCCCGAATAATAGGCAGAAAAGGCTCAATGATATCCATGATAAAAGAGGAAACAGGCTGCAGCATAATTCTAGGCGTCAACGGAGTCGTGCTGATCACCGGAAAAACTCTTGAAGACGAACAGTTGGCAACAATGGCCATACTGAAAATCGAAGAAGAATCCCACACAAGCGGTCTAACAGACCGCATAACCCAGATGCTTAAAGAAAAGAAGACAAAACAGGAGGAAAACAAGAATGAATGATAAACCCGAAAAACTAATCGACAAAAAAGGCTTAAGATTAGACGGAAGAAAACCAGACGAGCTGAGACCAGTAAAGCTTGAAGTTGGCATCATATCAAGCGCCGATGGCTCAGCCTACGTTGAACATGGAAAAAACAAGATACTCGCAGCCGTGTACGGTCCAAGAGAAGTACACCCCAAACACTTGGCGCTTCAAGACCGCACAGTGCTGAAGTGCCGCTACCACATGGCGCCATTCTCAGTTCAAGAACGCAAAAGCCCAGCGCCCTCAAGAAGAGAAATAGAACTTTCAAAAGTCATCAGAGACTCACTTGAACCCGCCATCTTCATGGAATATTACCCGCGGACAATGATAGATGTCTTCATAGAAGTACTGCAAGCTGACGGCGGAACAAGATGCGCAAGCATAACCGCAGCAGCCCTGGCCCTAGCAGACTCAGGCATACCAATGCGAGACCTAGTCGTGGCGTGCGCAGCAGGCAAAGTGGACGACACAATCGTGCTGGACCTGATGGACACCGAAGACAAAGTAGGCTCAGCTGACGTCCCAGTGGCCCTGATGCCCAACCTGAACGCCATAACGCTTCTGCAGATGGATGGAATACTTTCCCTAGACGAATTCGAAAGCGCAGTAAACCTGGCTCTAGAAGGCTGCAAACAAATCTACACAATGCAGAAAGAAGCGCTGAAGACCAAGTACGTGAATATTAAGGAAGAAAACAAAGAGGAGGCTGAAGAATAATGGTAGCAGTAATCACCCGCGTAAAACAGAAACAAATTGCCCAAATGATTGCAAAGGAAAAGCGCTTGGACGGCAGAGAACTGACCGACTACCGCGAAACGAAAATTGAACAAGGCATCATCGAACGCGCCGAAGGCTCAGCAAGAGTCCGCCTAGGAAAAACAGAAGTCGTAGTTGGAACAAAAATCGAAATGGGCGAACCATTCCCCGACACTCCAAACGAAGGAGTCCTGACCGTAAACGCTGAACTCGTGCCCATAGCTTCACCACGCTTCGAACCAGGACCACCAGACGAAAACTCCATTGAACTAGCAAGAATCGTGGACCGCGGAATCAGAGAATCAAAAGCCATCGACACCGAAAAACTGTGCATCGAACCGGGAAAGAAAGTCTTCGTAATCTTCGTAGACGTCTACGTGCTCAACCACGATGGAAATCTGATAGACGCCGCAGCATTAGCCGCAATGGCTGCCTTGCTGAACACGAAGATGTCCAAGTATGAAATCGAAGACGGCGAGGTCAAAATCAAACCCGGCTACGAGCAACTTCCAATAAAGAAACATCCCATAACGGTCACGCTTGCCAAGATAGGCGAAAAACTTGTTGTTGACCCCGTCCTAGAAGAGGAACAAGTTATGGACGCAAGGATTTCGTTTGCCACTGATGAGGATGACAACATATGCGCAATTCAGAAAGGCGGAAGCGGGTACTTCGAACCGAAAGAGGTATTTGAAGCGGCCAAAATAGCTAAGCAAAAGGCTAATGAAATACGCAAGAAACTGAACTGGTGAAAACGCAATGGGAAACAGAACCAAAAAAGTCGGGCCGACACGGGGACTAGGACCTCGCTACGGCTCCACCGTCAGAAAGCGCTACATCAAAGTACTGACGGAACTGAAAAAACCCCACAAATGCCCCCAATGCGGTTTCCCAAGAGTCAGAAGAGAATCCGTAGGCGTTTGGAAATGCCGAAAATGCGGATTCACCTACACAGGCGGAGCTTACACTCCAACCACCAAGCTTGGAGTAATAGCAAAACGGTCAGCCAAAGGAATCCCTAGTGAAGAGGCTACAAAAGCAGCAGAAGCACAGAAAACCGAAGAAACCGCCTGATCCCCCCAAATTTTTTAAAAACACAAATCGCTCAGAACTTCACATCTACTTTGGAGCCAATTCTATGAAAGCAAAGGCCACAGTACGCCTGAAATTCCCCTCTGGAAAGCAATTAGAAACAGTTCTCAATTCACTGGAGCCTGAAACAAAAACCCCCAATGTCATGCGCTCTTGTGCGCATCTAGAAAGAAATGGAAGCTTTCTGATTCTGACAGTTGAAGCCCAAGACACTGTTGCCTTGCGTGCAGCTTTGAACGCCTATTTGAGATGGATAAATTCGATGATGAACGTTTTCAAGATCATTGAAACACAATAGCCCACCTCATTTTCATTCACCCCAACTTCTAAGAAAATGTTAATTAATGGCTTAGCTTATTGCTGTGCAGAAGGAAGGATAACATTGAGTGACGAACTTTCGCAGCTCCCACCCCAAGTTCAGGAACGCTTACTGAGGTTGCAGCAGCTTCAGCAAACGTTACAATCAATCTTGGGGCAGAAGCAGCAGGTAGAAGTTGAAGTAACTGAAATTGATCAGGCGTTGAATGAACTTCAGAAACTTACTGATGACGCTGTCATTTACAAGGCAACAGGTTCATTGCTGGTGAAGACGGAAAGACCCAAGATAACCGCGGAATTGACTGAGCGGAAAGAACTGCTCAACACGCGGGTCACAATATTAGGCAAACAAGAAGAACGTTTGCGCACTCAACTGAAGGACATACAGACCAAGCTCCAACAGGACTTGAACCCAGTTTCTCCGCCCACCTAGACAATCAGCCCTTCTAGGTGAAAACTCGTGGAAGAGCTGGGTATACCCGAGTTAACCGACCAACAAATCGAACAATTATGCTTAATCGCTGAGGAAACAGCCAGAAAACACGTTCTCTCAAAAGTTTCTTCAAAAAAGATAGAGACCCTGAACGTATGTGCTGAGACGGAAGGCACAAGACCCGTCAGACTAGCGGTTGACGTGGAAATAGTGCTGTCGCCAACAATGAAGGATTTCAACGTGCAAAAACTTGTTGACGAAGCCGTCAAGCAGGCCTTTGCCTCGGCCAAGAAATACCTGAGGGAACTAGCATGTCATTCCAAGAAATAGCCGGACTCTTAGAAACACAAGACACCAAACTCGCAGTGCTATTGTGCCACCACAATGCCGACCCAGACGCAATCTGCTCAGCCTACGCGTTTGCAAGCCTGCTGAAAAAAGTGCGGCCGACCATGGAAGTTGAGATCGGCGCTGCGCATGGAATAAGCCGCCTCTCAAAACACCTTCTCCAATATCTGCCTATCGAAGTGACAACGCAACCCAACGTGGAAAAAGCGCAGGCAATAGTGCTGCTTGACACCAACACGATCCAGCAGCTAGACAGCTTGGCTGAAAAAGTAAAAATTTCCAAAGCTCCAATCATAGTCATCGATCATCACGCAAGCCACCCTGAAACCGAACAGTTGGCAAAGATT
>Ga0315268_10002774_pt1 | contig 19599 bp, 19 predicted proteins | sample C1_top_MG_FD_204535 | JGI IMG/M metagenome (GOLD analysis project Ga0315268, IMG submission 204535) | Sediment microbial communities from Yellowstone Lake, YNP, Wyoming, USA - C1_top | ecosystem: Environmental > Aquatic > Freshwater > Lake > Sediment | place: USA: Wyoming | collected 2017-08-01
TCCAGGGATCTACAAGCGTCTTCGGCTGACTGCAGCAAACGGTTTTAAGGTGAGTATCGGAAAAGCCGGCGACGACCCCTGCGGTGGGGATTCGATATTTACCGATCGTATGTTGACCGCAGCCGGTCCCGGGTCAGATCCAAATTCCCGGATCCAGGTAAGCTTTGCCACCCACGACGACGGCGGAGCGACGTGGACGGATCAACAGGTTACCCATATTCTGCTCGGATCTTTAGAGGTAGCCGCTAACCAGAACGCGCGGCGGATGGAACTCAAGTTTACAACCGGCAATTCGCTGTTCTGCATAAAAAATACCGTGGATGTTCGGGCTCCCTGGGCCGGATGGATAACCCTCTCAAGCGGTACACAACGTTGAAACGGTAGTTCAGGGGAAGGGCGCAAGCACATCGGTCGGCGGCAGTATGTTGATATGGTGTGCTACGAAGCACGGATTCGAAAATACGTTCATGGTCAGGGGAGCAATCGATCGTCGATTGCGCAGAATGTGCATGAAAAAGACATATATCGTCATCGCCTTCGCATGCATTGTCATGGCAGCGTGTTCTGATCAGCGGTATGCATCTTTTGGTACTGGTGTTGAAGCTCAACAAAGCCTGGAGGCAAAACAGGGCTGGATTCCTGCCTGGTTCCCTGTAATGGCAAGTGGAATTCAGGTCCAATACGATATCGATTCGAATTATCGCTGGTTTAGTTTTAAACTGGATAAGGAAAACAAACAAGTCTTAATCAAAAATTTTAAAAATTTATCTTCGGATGAGGTCAGGACGATCAAGGTACCGAAACCTCGGCAGGCTGAATGGTGGTTTAAAGGACTGATCCAGGAACAGCCTTCTCATAATGCGCCTTCAAATGCTGATTTCTATTTGCGGTACGATGGTAAGATACCGGAAAAAGCTTATCTTGTAATAAGTAAAACCGATGATTCGATATTTCTCTGGATTGAACGATAAAAATAAAGTTTAACTGCACGACATGAACCGTTGATTTAATAACGAAAGGAGTATCTAATGGAATCAAGAACGAAATTGGTACTTTTTATCATCGTAGTCGTTATTGGGTTGGCGTTTATGATCTTCTTTTCACAACGAAACACAGGAAGATTTTGATCTACCCCGCGATGTGGAGCAACAGATTTAAGATAGGGAATCCTTAGCATTAGACACCCGACGATATCTTCCTTGGGTTTGATGAATAAAAAATACTATTGCAGTTTTGCCTGAGCGGTCGATCAATCAATAAGGGGGTATCCCCCATGGAGTCGAAAAAGAAATTAGTGGTTTTTATTGTGGTTGTGGTTATCATGCTGGTCTTACTTTTTGTCCTCAACGGGGCATCCCAGAAAGCTTTTGAAGCCCGCGATGTGGAGCAACAGATTTTAAGATAGGGAATCATTGGAAATAAAACCCGATGATATCTTTCTTTGGGCTTGATGGATAAGAAATACCGTTGCAGTTTTTACCTGGGCAATTGATTAATAAATAGGGGAGGTATCCTCAAATGGAGTCGAAAAAGAAATTAATAATTTTTATTGTGGCTATCGTTATCCTGTTGGGCTTAATGATGTTTGCTCTTGACGGGTCCTACCAGGGGAGATAGTGATTTGTTAAAGATTTTTAGTGCGACAGATCAGAGGCGACAGGCGGCGCTGGAGCATCGAGCAAAGCGGGCAAGGACAAGTTTAAATAGGCCATTTCCTGATTTTTAAACTTGACAGCTTTTTTAAAACACGATAGTATATGATACACGTAGTGGTACAATTTAATCTAAAGAGGTGAATAAAACATGAAACCTATCGGACCCGAAGTTGTGTGTTTCTGGATCGCGGCAGTTTTTTACGGGATTGCTGCCGTGATGCAAATCATGGCTGTTCTTCAGAAAAAGAAGAATCTTGCCGACATGGCGATGAACGTTGCGTGGATAGGTCTTCTTGCACACTCGGCCAATTTCTTTCTACCGGCAGTCAGGCAAAATTACACAGGCCTCTGATCATTTGACAAGGTGGTCGGTGGGACTACCTGGATGGGCATGATTGCCTTTGTTGGAGCTACACTTGCGTATAGAGCTGTAAGACCGGCGGCAATTCTGATCCTGCCGGTAAGTTTTGGCATGATGGTTTTGGGCGGCATTCTCCCTTGTCATCCTCTTGGACCTTCGCCTGTTTTCAAAGGCTGGCAACTCTGGCTTCACGTTACCGGCGGTGGATTCGCTTATGGATTCGCTCTTCTTTCTGCGGCGATGGCAGTATTTTACATGCAGAAGGCAAAAGGCAAAACGGGTTATCCTTATGACGAATTGCCCGATTTGGAAGTTTTAGAAAAGTTGAAGGATCGTTTCTTCCTCGCGGCGGTCGCATTGTCCACGATAATGATCCATTTTGCCATTCTTTGGGTTCATATGAAATTACCTGCTGAATTTGTCGCACGGGCGGGTAATTCTATTACCGTGCTTGTGTGGTCATATTGGCTGGTTTTCGCGATCTGGCTAGGCTTACGTTACGGTCTTAAGTTGAAAGGAAGAACGCTGGTCTGGTATACTCCCGTAGCGTTAGTTCTTGTCATGGTGTTCACCTTCTATGTGGCGCCGTTCAGGGAAATTAGCTATCATACAGGGCCTTTCTTCCCGCCGTATGATCAGCCCGAGCACATGAAGCAGTTTCTATTGAATCCGGCCCCCAAAGTGAAGCCTGATAACACCATAAATAAGGGTGCGCCTGTTTCCTCTGTCGACAAGCAAGGAAACACGGTTGCAATGGTAAATGTAAAAGATGAGAGAATAACTAAGTGAAAACGATACTTCTTTTTTTCTCCATTTCAGTAATACTCTACGGCGGAAGCGCTCTTTGTTATTTTCTTCATTTTTTTAAAAAACAGGAGCGCTTCCTCCGTTTCGGTTTTTTTCTTGCGATTTCTGGTTTTGTTTTCCATACGATTTGTTTGTCTTTTTATTGGAGTAGACTGTCGCAGCTTTCCTTCTCAACGTTTGAAGTTATCAACGATGCTGCATGGTCAGGAATTTGCGTATTCCTTGTTGCTTCGATATTCTCCAAGTCGTTGAGGCCTGCGGGATTTTTAGTGATATTGTTCACCATGTTGACCGTGGCATGGGCAGCGGTTTCCAATAAAGACATCGGGCCGACCCCTCCTTCATTTGAAACTCCCTGGTTCTTTGTGCATGTAGTTACCACAGCGTTTGCCTATGGATTAATGCTGCTCGCCGCTTCCAACGGACTTCTCTACATATTAAAGACGAAATATGCAGGGGACCCTTTTTACGATAACCTGCCGGATTTGAAAAAACTGGATGATTCAAATTACGTATTCATCGGCGTTGGATTTTTAATGCTGACGGGGATGCTTATTTCCGGTGCGCTCTGGACTGAGAAAGTATATGGCAATTATTGGGCTTGGGACCCGCTGGAAGTGCAATCCCTGATTACATGGCTTCTCTATGCCATCTGGCTGCATCTGCGCATTACGCTCGGCTGGCGCGGGATAAAACTCGCATGGTATGCTTTATTGGCTTTACCGGTGATGATGATTGCCATATGGGGGATGCCGTTTGCTCCGGAAATGTTCCACCGGGGCTTTCAGGGTCATGAATATATAAAATGAAAAAATTTCTAAGACCTTTTATCGGGCATGGTCACAATTTCGCCACACGATGCTGGATCATGACCGTCTTGGCGGTCTATTGGTTCCATCGGTTTTCCGTCAATAATCCTGATGTGCAATCCGCAATCAACGGTCTGAATAAAGAGCTTTATTACCTCGGGTTGGCCTGTATTGCGATCATTTTCCTTGCCGGTTGGGGAAGGACTTTTTACCCGAACGATGTAAAAAAGATTTTTGACAGTGCTCGTGAGAAGGAGAGGATTAAGCAGTTATTGAGGATGTACGTCATCCTTTTTGCGGTTTTTTTCCCCCTCATCTACTTCAGGTATAGTGGTGTCCCCGGCTTTGGAAAAGAACTGTTGTTTCTCGCAATTATTTGTCTGGTGGTCATGCTGCCGCTGGAAGCCGAACGATCCCTCAGGTTCAGATACATAGGCAGCACCTATGGCAAGGATCTTACGAATCTTGAACACGTCTGGGTAAAAATGATGATCGTGTGGCATATCGTCCTCCTCTCCGCGCTTGCCGCAGGAACGTATTTTCAGTATATTACGATATTTAAATATTAAATGAAGATTTGTCTTATTGACCCTCCTCTTCCCTACAGTAGTCCTCCTCTTGCTCCTTTAATCCTAGAGTATTTAGGCGGCTGGACCAAAAAGGTCATGCCTGACGCGGAAATTGAACTGCTCGACCCTAAATTCAGTCCTTTCTCACTGGAAAAAATCGATGCGGATTTAGTCGGCATCTGCGGCAGCCGAATTGTCACTCTTCCATGGATTTACAAAACCGCCGATACTTTGCGGAAGAGAGGCAAAAAAGTCGTTTTGGGCGGGTTTAACCCCTCGGCCATGCCGGACCAAGCCAAGGAACATGCTGATGCAGTGGTGATCGGTGAGGCAGAGTCGGTCTGGCAGGAGGTCCTGGAGGATGCGCGAAAAGACCAGTTGAAACCCTTTTACTTCGGGAGACCTCTGCCGCTGGTGGACCTCCCCGCGCCTATCCGCATGCCGGGTTATAAATTTCATGGGATTTTTACTATGCGTGGCTGTGCCCACGGCTGCAAATTTTGCGCTCTTCACGGGCTCTATGGAAGGACTGCACGTTATCGTCCGGTTGACGAAGTAGTTAAAGAGGTTGATGCTCTGAAGGAAAAAAGTTACTGGAATACGGATGGAAACATCTGGGGAGGGAATTTCAACCGGTCTATCGAACTTTTTACTGCGCTCAAAGGCTCAAAGAAGAGATGGTATGGGTTCGGAGATCTCAATGCAATAACAACTCCTTCAGGTGACAAATTGCTTACTACTGCCCGGGAAAGCGGACTCCTTTCGCTGTGGCTGGGCTGTGAAGACCTTACTTTGCCCCTGCAGAAGAGCAAAGTGGATGCGATCAGGAAATTGAAGGACAATGGCATTGACCCGATCCTTGGCATTATTTTAGGGAAGCGAACAGATGATGCGGATGTTTTTGAAAGAACCTTGCAGCTTGCCGACCAGCTGGATATTATGATTCATCCCTTTCTCATTGTTCCTTTTCCGGGAACCGAGCTGTATATGCAAAATAAACCCTATTTATTGAAAGACGGCCAATGGGAGTTTTATGACGGCGCGCATGCGCTTATCAGCCATCCGCTCATGAGCCCGGAACAAGTAGAAAGAGATTTCTTTTCCCTTGTTCTAGAGTTATTCAGTCTGAAAAGAATATTCAAGCATTTATTCAAGCTTCCCGCATCTGTTTTTCCGTTCGGTCATTTTGCTTTTTTAATGCGCGGGTTGCCGATCCATAGAGGGATGAATACGGCATATAAAAGGTGGAGATCAGAAAAAGGCGGATAAGTCGCTTAGCATCTGTTCTTTTTCGTTATCTTTGCCGGAGGCACGTTTCTTTCATACCGATGGGTTCTCTGATACGCCGATCGTGCCGGATTATTCTCATGAATCTATCAGAACAGAGTATAGATGAAGGGGGCCACCGCGGTTCCCTCGGTCAACACCAGAAGAATTCCCATCAGCAGCAGTATGATGATGAGCGGCAGAAGCCAGAACTTTTTTCGCTCACGCATATATCCCCACAGGTCTTTCAATAGATCGAACATCTGCTCAGGCACTCCTTATAGCTACGAATCAATAAATCATAACAATGCTCGGCATGTCAGCATCCTTCACCGGACCCTGTTGCAGCGGATCGTATGGGATCGGAAAAGAGCACCGTACTTACCAATGCTCTTCGATCAGCTTATCCAGCAGGGTTGCAAATACAACCGACCCTTCGGCAGTCAGATGACAGGGATCATTGAAGCTGCGGTGCGATCTCGGGAGTGCGAGGGCCATATCGTACATATGCACGTCGGGATGAGCCGCTGCCAGGTTTCTGATCACGCTGTTGTGAAGCGCCAGGGTCGTTTCGACATGCTCGCGTTCTCCCCAGATTTCGACCGGCACGTTAGCAGAAGCGTAATCGAGCTTCCCCTCCCATAATTTACGCCAGGTATAATCTTTTGGAACGTGAATCGCGAACGTCACCAGCAGGACATGATCCTTCCTTTGGGAAGCCATGTTGATGATCGATTCGATGTTGTGTTGGAACGGTAGGACGGTAAGGGGATTCTTGCCATATGTGGTCCATTCCGCGCGGGGGAATGCGGTTGGGATATAGTCGTCGTCGTGGAATCGCTGCCAGAGGACCAGGCCGATGTAATGCAGCGTATACGGAAGCGCCACTGTGGTATTCGAATAGGTCGACAGGACGTTGACGATCTGGTACCAGGAGTAATGATCATAGTTATCGCGAAACAAACCGGGAGGGACATTGTTCGCGCGAACATCGTTGATCCCGTCATACACGATAACGAGATCGAATCTGGCCTTGTCGAGTGCGGCATATTTGAGCAGGCTATCCCGGCTGGTGTGGGCGGGCTCGGCGAGATTAAATATCCGGACCTTTCTGTGGCCTTGCTTGCTCGCGGCGAGATTCAGGTCCTGGTCCATGGTCTGTTCGATTGAGCTCCAATAGGGATTAAGAACGGAGCCTCCCAGGAACAGGATATTGTAGTATCCGTCATGGTGGGACGGTTGAGATTCATCGACTGCTCTGAGTTCCGAATAGTAGGAATACAGAATCTTGCCGGGATGAAGCAGCGGAACGTCGAATTGCCAATACCAGAATATCCGCGCTGCACATTCGGCAGCAGCGAGACACAGAAACGTCACGATCAGCAGCGTTCGTATCCTGCGGCTCAAGGTAGTGTTATCGCTCGTCATCGTAGTCGCCTCGGAGGCTTTGTGCCAGATATTCTGATCCTTGAAAAACAGGGGCATGCTGTCTTGCTGTTCATTCCGCGGGAGGTCAATACGGCCTCCCCATATGGCCGACTGACGGACGTGCGCTCGCTGTGCGGTAACTGATAGTATCGGGCAGAGCTCTTCGCTGCAGGGGGTCGTACCCGAACCGTCTCATGATCATTCCCGCAGGGGTGAGCATGAAAAAGAACACCGCGCCCAGCAGAATCGCGCTGTTCACCTTGCTAAGGATCAAGGCCAGCTTCATCCATCCCCGGTAGACCGGACCGAGGCTCAACGGATGCGCCGATCCCCAGATCAGAAGCACGATCGCAGCGATCCATGGCCACATGCGCCAGTCGCGCCCGAACAGCCATGGCAATGCAATTCCGAACACGACCGCGATCAAGGCTGCAGTTGCGAAGGCAAATCTGCGTAGCGCTTCCAAACTCTTCGCAATCGATCCGGATTGAGCGGGATCTTCCCGGCCCCGGCTGCTCCATGCAGGCTGCTCCTGTTTGTTCAACAACAGGTTCTCGAGCACCAAATAGTCCATCTCCGTATTCATGAAACAGCGATATGCATCTTCCGGCGTACACACGATAGGTTCGCCGCGAACATTGAATGACGTATTGACCAGTACGCTGCATCCGGTCAGGTCCTTAAACGACCTGAGCAGGTGGTAGAAGCGGGGATTCGCGGCCTCGTTCACGGTCTGGATCCGCGCGGAAGAATCCACGTGCGTAACCGCTGGTATGGTGGATCGCGGCACGGACATTTTATCTAATCCCCTCACGCTCTCCTGTTCGTTTGTCGGAGACAGCCGCAGGCCGGGCTTGACCCCGGCCACCAGAAGCATGTACGGGCTTGCAGAATCCAGCTCAAAATAATCCGCAGCATCCTGTTCCAGCACTGAGGGAGCGAACGGTCTGAACGATTCCCGGAATTTGATCTTTCGGTTCATCTGCGACTGCATGTCTGCCTGCCGCGGGTCGCCCAGAATGGAGCGGTTGCCTAATGCACGGGGACCGAACTCCATGCGGCCCTGGAACCATCCGATGACCTTCCCGTCCGCCAGGAGCTGCGACACAGTATCGCTGAGCATATCATCCGGCAGATCCTGATACGAAGCACGAAGAGAATCAAGAGAGGCCAGTATCCGATCAGGAGAAAATGCCGGACCTAAAAAAGCGCCTGCCATAGCGTCCCTGCTCCCGGGTTTCCGGGGGTTGTGCATATGCTGATGCCACGCTGCCAATGCAGCTCCCACGGCACCGCCCGCATCTCCTGCAGCCGGTTGTATCCAGATGTTCCGGAACGGGCCTTCCCGCAGCAACCGTCCGTTCGCGACAGCGTTGAGCGCAACGCCGCCCGCCAGGCACAGATTATCCGTGCCCAGGTCGCGATGAACGGACCGGGCAAGCCGGAGCACGATGTCTTCGGTGACATCCTGGATGGAACGAGCGATATCCATGTCGCGCTGGGTCAGCGGGGACTCCGGGATCCTCGGAGGACTTCCGAAAAGAGTGTCAAAATGCCGGTTTGTCATGAAGAGGCCGATGGCAAAATCGAAATACCGCATATTCAGACGGAAGGTGCCGTCGTCTTTGAGGTCCAGCAGATTATCCAGGATCGTCTTCACATAGCGCGGTTTCCCGTACGGAGCAAGCCCCATCAGCTTGTATTCGCCGGAATTGACCTTGAACCCGGCATAGGCGGTGAACGATGAATAGAGCAGTCCCAGGGAATGTGGAAAATCCATGTGCCATTGTGGAGTGAGCCTATTGCCGTTGCCGAGCCACACCGAGGTCGTTGTCCACTCGCCCACGCCGTCCATGCACAATACCGAGGCCCGCTCGAACGGGCTGGGAAAGAATGCCGAGGCTGCATGCGCCTGATGATGTTCGCTGAACAGCAGGGGAGGCAGATCCGCGGTCGCACAGTTTGCCAGTTCGCAAAGCTCTTTCTTCAGGAGCCTTTTGAGGTACAGTTTTTCCTTTAGCCAGACCGGCATGGCAGCGAGAAATGAACGGCTGCCCCGCGGAGCGCAACTCAAATAGGTTTCGATCAGCCGCTCGAATTTTACCAGAGGCTTCTCATAATAGACCACATACTCCACGTCGGGCAATGACACGTTCGCAGTAGCGAGGCAATAGGCCAGAGCGTTTCGGGGAAACCCGGAATCGTGCTTCGTACGGGTAAATCGCTCCTCCTGGGCTGCTGCAATGATCTCGCCGTCCTGGAGCAAAACCGCCGAGCTGTCGTGGTAATATGCAGAAATACCGAGGATATACGATCGCATGCCTTGTCTCGAGGTGCCGTTTTGTGAAAACGTATGCATCACCCATGCTGGTGCGTGGATTGACCGGTATGATGGCTGCGTTGTACAACCTGTGCGCAGTTGTACTGCTTCCTGCTGCACGTTGGAAATCTGAGACATTATAAACTGCTGTACCTTGAAAATCAACACTGCTTATCTTTACCAAACGGTTCAAGGACCCCCCCTTCTAAGGCAAATATAGAGCAAGTCTAGCGAACCTGATAGGAGCAAGGGTGATCGTACAGCGGCTTGGCGATCTCTGGCAGAGTCGCCGGATTATAAACATGCGCGTCGCTACGGTTTGAATATACGAAGTTCAGAACCTACTTGTTGAGGGCTCATCAAAACGATAAATCCGTACGACTCATTATAAGGAATCTACTTGTTCGAATAAAATCGGAATAGACTGTCCGGAACGGTTAGGAATCTGAATGCGCAACGGAAGTCGGTTAAGGGAGGCGAAATGGGCGCATGCTGCGCGGACAAGAGGTGAGGTCGAGAAAGACTCAGATGGGAGTGATCGTGTTGACTTGTAGTAAAAAACGATCAGCCGGGCCAATCCTCGCACGAAGAAACGATCGAATGGAGTGGAGTAGTGTGCTTTTATTGACATGCAGTGCGCTGTTTCGATCACTTTGCTTCAATGGAGTTAAGAATTTGTCGTGCACGATAATTATCTGGCTCAATCGCAAGTCCCAGTTCAAACTCTTCCCGCGCCATGATGTTGGATCCCTTTTCAAGATAGCAGTTCCCAAGATTAAAATGGGCATCTGCATAATCTGGTTTCAGGCGTAATGCGGTTCGGAATTGCTCTATTGCCAGATCGAGTTGTCCTTGGGATAGGTATGCTATGCCGAGATTATCATAGGTGGCTTCCGGGTTAATCGGCCTAAGACTCAATGCGATTCGGAATTGTTCAATTGCACTATCGAATAGCCTTTCATCTGTGTATGCTTCTCCGAGGTTGTTATGCGCAAGAGGAAGTCCTGGTTCCTTGTTAATAACATAATTCCAAAATACATTACCATTCTTCCATATGCCAATCTGCAATATCGTGGCATATGACAGGAATGCGAGCACGGTCATCGCAATAACAACACTGGCCGTACTCAATATTACTCTCCATCGGTCTAAAGCCGAGACCTTTTCATAAACCTTCGCCGATAGTAAACCGACAATGAAAAATGGCCCAAGGCTTGGCAAATACGTGTACCTGTCTGCCATTGCTTGACCTCCCACCTGAACAATGCCCAAAACCGGTACCAGCGTTATCACATAATAGCTCCAGATCGTTAGCCATAACTTATGTCTTCGAACAACAACGATGCAAGTTACCGTAATCGCCGTTACCAGAATGAACGGTAAAATATAATCAAGCAAAATAGAATAAACGTTCTCCGGATGCCGTAAAGGGTAATAAGGGACCAAATGCAGTGGCATGATCATCTTCCCCAGATAGGCGATCAGAGATGTGACGGCAATCCCCGTCCGTACTATAACGGGCATGTAGTACGTAAGCTTCATGGCTCCGCTGGTATTTTGAGCCAGAATGGTCACGATCGATAGAATCAGTGCTAATGCAAAAAAAGGAAGCTTTTCAAGGAAGGAGGTGACAACTGTCCTGGGAGAGTCTATTTTCCTGAAAACGTACCAGTCTAATATAAGCAAGACAAAGGGGAGGCTTACTGCCATCGGCTTGCTTAATAGCGCGAGAATGAATAATACTAGTAAAGAGAGATACTTCTTACTAAAAAAACGCGACCGAACTTTTATGGAGTCACCTGTCTTGAACTCACCGGCATAGTTTGTATAGGTGATAAGAGTAAGCAGGAAGAAAAAGGCGCATAGAAGGTCCTTCCTTTCCGAAACCCATGCTACCGACTCTACATGCAACGGATGAAGACCGAACAAGAGCCCTGTAGCCACGCCTGTTAATTTTATCGTACGGTTATGTAATAATGGCTTTGACGGTCCGTAATGCCCCGCGACCTCTTGATAAACCTCCATAAGCCTTATTATAAGCAATACCACGAGCAACGTGTTTAGCGCGTGGATAATATTATTTGTCAGATGATGCCCCTGGGGATTCAGGCCCCACAGTGCATAGTCGAATGCATGCGAGAGCCAGGTGACGGGATGCCAATTCCCCATATGAAACTCTGCAAATGCCGATTTCAATAACGGCACATCGAAAGAGCGAATAAAGGGATTATCGTAAACATAACCGCTGTCATCCCAGTTGACAAAACCATTCTGGAGTGAAGGAAGATACACGATAAAGGTGACGAGCGCGATCAAAATCGCCGATACATATTTTGATCTCATATGATTATTTCCAAAGGGCCAGAGTCACGCCCATGCAGAGCAGGGATACCAGATAGCTGCTGTTCAAAAGCAGCCACAGTTTCCATGGTTTTCCTTCCCAAATCACCCCTCCAAGAGTAACCGGCGCTATAAATCCGAGCCAGTTCAGGAAGCCGCACATGATGCCGGCGTAAACGCCGCTTATGTTGAGATATGCAGCGCCAAAGACCAGAGAATAAGCCAATACATAGCTCATGGCAACCGAGCCTGCGAGGGAGAGCACATGGGCTTTGCCCATACCCATTGGCAGTTTGTCCGTAAGACCGGCCAACCGCATCCATACCTTGCCGAAGAGAGGACCGTGCCAGATGAATTCGACCGCGATTTTTACCATTGCCGCAGCCATAACGGCCGATGTATTGATAGAGACTGATCCCATGATGCTACCTCCTGTATTTGCCGACAATAATATCGTACATAAAGAATATGTTATTTTTCGTCGTTATCGTCATTCCACGTCAGCTGCATTTTTTATTGCCGCGTTGTTCGTGGGAGCCTCCGGCTCATGCTGGGGGGGGCTCCACATGATTACTTAACCAAGAATACGCTTTATTTTCTTTTATTCAATCAACAGAGAAAGGCGTGTCATCCAGTGCAAAATCTAACATGGAATTGTGCATTGTTCAAGTTATATTTAAATTGCACCTTATAATCGCATTGACTCCGACCGGGAAATATCGTACTATTCTTAGGCCTTTTACTAGGAAAAAACCATGAAGCGTGTTATGCCGCAGGAAGTGCGGTGTATGCTCGATACTGGTGCTGGTTCCCCTATTATCTCGCACAACGTTCCCTGATAAACCAGCCGGTACACCGCTCATGAACCTTAATCGAGCGTCGGCTTTGGCATTCGGCAATCCCGGTGCTTTTCCACGCACGGCGAATCCCGCGCCTTGGCATCCCCGGCTTCCGCCGGGGGCGGAAAGCGCTTTCTCGCGACCGGAAAGAACGAGCAGTCACGGGAGGTCGTGTTGTTAGTGGGAGCCTCTGGCTCCTGCCGGAGGGGGCTCCACTAAGAGGTTTTATGCCGAAGAAGAGTCTTAAGCCGTCAACGTATCTCTACCCTGCGCCGGTCCTCCTGATCAGTTCAAGGGACGAGTCCGGCAAACCCTACGTCGTAACAATCTGTTGGGCGGGTGTTCTGTGTTCAGAACCGCCGCTGGTGGGCGTATCGGTGCGTCCCATCCGTCGCAGCAACAAGCTCATCACAGACAGCATGGATTTCGTTATCAACATCCCCTCGCGCACATGGCTTAAGGAAACGGACTACTGCGGATTTACGTCAGAAGCGGACATTGACAAGTTCTCGACGATCGGTTTCACAGCGGTTGCGGCTGAAAAGGTGAACGCCCCGCTGATCAAGGAATGCCCGCTCAATCTCGAATGCGCGGTGAAACAGATACTGCATCTGGGTACACACGACCTGTTTATTGCCGAGGTCGTTGCAGTACACGCAGACGAAGACATTCTCGATGGGGACGTGGTCAATATGGAGAAGCTGAACCTTTTTGCATACTGCCCGATTGTGCACGAATATCGCGCCATTGGAGACAAAATAGGGACCTATGGATTCAGCACCCAGGGAAATGAACGCAAAATATAAGCGAGGACAGGTCGCGGCACAGTGCGAACCCATCGACGACACAAAGCGTCTGGTCGGCACGTGGCGTCTGGTCTCGATAGCGGGAAGCAAGCTTGGACCATATCGAGGTGAAAAGCCTACCGGTCTTATCTATTATGACGACAAAGGCCAAATGGCCGTGCAAATCATGCCCAGCAGAAAGCGGTCCAGGTATGCGGGCGCGTTGCCGACTGCAGAGGAGGCCCTGGATGCGCTCCTGGGCTACACAGCCTATTTTGGGACGTATACGGTTGATGTGCAAAGGCGATTTATAGTCCACCATCGAACGGGGAACGTCAATCCGGGAAGGCTGGGCGACTTCGTAAGGCGCTACGAGTTCCTTTCTGATGACAAGATCGTCCTCATGCCTGTTGAGAGCAACGCCGGCCTGACATGGGAACGGATGAAGTAAGGGTAGCAAGAGCTTCCTCCGGCTTTCCCCGTTCGACTGGCTATAATACCAGCTAAAATCGCCAGAAAATTGAGTGCACAGACGGGGCAGATGATGAATTTACCGGCACACTTCAAAGTTCTCTGTGTGCGCTGTGGCTAGACCTATTGAGATTACGACGTTTGGCCCGAGTGATAGATCGTGAAAAAACTTCAAAATATGAAGATCTTTCTTGCTGCAGCCGTTGTTATTCTTATGGGTGTTGTTGGATATTATTTAATTCAGCCGATTCCATTTGAAATGCAAAAGCCGAAAGTGGGAGACGTTGCCCCTGAATTTTCCCTCATTGATCTTAAAGGCGGCACAATGCGGCTTTCCGATTTCCGGGGCAAGGTGGTGCTTCTTAATTTCTGGGCGAGCTGGTGCTCTCCCTGCAGGGATGAAATGCCGGGTTTCCAGAATGTATTTCTGGCGTACTACGATAAAGGTTTCAGGGTGATAGCCGTAGCCCTGAATGATCCTGAGCCGTTACCCCTGGTCAAGGAACTCGGAATCGTCTTTCCTGTTACCTGGGCGAACGAACAGATACATCGAGACTACGGGTATATCGTTCAACTACCGGTCTCCTTCCTGATCGGGAAGGACGGGAGAATTGTCAAAAAAGTGGTCGGTGCGTACTCCGAGACAGACTTGCGGAGCGACGTTGAGCAGGCGCTGAAGTGATCGATTGTGACGGACGATGAACGTATCGAGTGATTTTGCGATGGTTCCGGCAAGGCCGGCCGTGCGGTAGGATGTAAAGATTGTCAAATTCTATTGTTCTTCAGGGGGAATGGCAATGCGGAAGTTTATGATGGTGTTTATATTGTCGTTTATGATCGGTGCGGTATTATTGGTCGCTGCTTGTACAAAAGAACCTGTCAAAACCGGCGACAGCATGATCGATTTCATAAAAAACGAGAAGTTGGCGAACTTTCCGTCGACCTTAATTGGCAATGCATTTGATTCGTACAAACACGCGAAACAAAAGAGCTGGAATAAAACGTTATATCCGGGCGGACAGATTGCGGTAGACTTTATCGGCTGGTTTGGGCCTGGCGCATTAAGTGATAAGGATATCAAGGACGGAATTACGGACAAAGGGATCGATGTAACGTTTGTTGTGGAAACAAATGGTTCGTTCTATGTTTTTATGGTGACCAGGCTTGAAACCAGGTCCGAAGGAAAGATACAGCGGTTCCCTCTCAATGATATTAACGGCATCCTGGAAAAGATTTATGCCAATAAAAAGATCGATTTCTAAAAGGTTGTTGAAAAAATCGTTTAACCGTCTTTGCGAGCGGGGTGAAGCAACACGTAGTTTGTATCTATAAATTCTCCCCTTCAAGGGGAGGAGTAAGATGGGACAGCCGAAGATGCTGCTGTTCACGGGAGAAACGTCTGATGAAAAAAGCAATGACAATTTTTATCGGTTTTGTGCACGACTTTGCCGCGGGTTGCTGGGCTGCCACGCTTCTCGCTGTGTATTGGGTTGACAGCATCGCATTGCGGAGACCTGAACTGAGATCGGTCCTTGACGGCCTGGAGCGGCAGTTCTTCTGGGCAGGCATCGCAAGCGTTGTTATCGTGCTTTTGGCGGGAATGGGCCGGACCTTCACATACGCCTACATCGGCAGTGTTTATGGGGAAGATGCTGAAAAATTGAGGAAAAAGATGCTGATCATTAAGCATGTGGTCCTGATGCTTGTCTTCGGATCAGGTATTTACTGGCAATATACCATGGTGTTCGATCGATAATACCAGCTTCATTGGTACCTCATTTCACGAACGCGGATAAGTCCGGATGGACGCTTTCCTTCCTGTAAAAAAATACTAGTAAGCACGTTTCCGTTGACTTAAAAGAGAGAATTGCGTAAAATAACCCGATTATGAAAAAAATGAAGAAAATACTGCTTATCACTCCTCCCTACCATTCCGGTGTGGTTGAATCTGCCGGTGTTTGGATGAACGTGGCTTTTGTATACCTTGCCGGTAGCCTTCGTGCCGCTGGATACGAACCCGTGATTTACGATGCCATGAGCCATTGGCATACCTACGATGACATCCGGAAGAGGATCATAGCAGAAAAGCCCGATGTGATAGGTACGACGGCCTTTACTGCCGGGATCGTGGATGGCTTGAAGGTCCTTAAGCTTGCCAAAGAGATCGATCCCCGGATCACGACCATCATCGGGAATGTGCATCCTACGTACTGCTACGACGAGATCCTTTCGGCGAAGGACAACCCCGTTGATTATATTGTCATGGGGGAAGGCGAGGAGACGGTCGTCGATCTCATGAACTGCCTTTCCAGCAACGGCGACCCGGTCAAGGTCCGGTCCATTGCCTTTGTCCGCGACGGCAATGTCATGGTCACGCCTCCCAGGCCGTTCATCGAAGATCTCGACAGCCTGCCTTTGGCCTGGGACCTCGTTGACTGGTCTATTTACACGTACAAACCCATGAAGGACTCGGTGCTTGCAATTGTCAGCACCTCGCGGGGCTGCAGTCAGAAGTGCAGCTTCTGCTCGCAGCAGCTTTTCTGGAAGCGAAAATGGCGCGGCAGAAGCGCCGAGAACGTTGTTGCGGAGCTCGAACATCTGCGGGACAAGTACAGGGTGAACGTGGTCATGTTCGCGGATGAGACGCCGACCCTGGATGGGAAACGGTGGGAGCGGATCCTGGACCTCCTGATAGAACGCAAGGTGGGCACCAAGATCCTGATGGAGACCCGTGTCGATGACATTATCCGTGACGAGCACATCATGGACAAATATAAAGCTGCCCTCATTGACCACATTTATGTGGGCGTCGAGGCCACGAACCAGGCGACGCTGGATTCCTTTAATAAGAACATCAAGGTCGAGGACTCGAAGAGGGCACTTGACATGATCAATGCTCAGGATATCGTGACCGAGACCTCCTTCGTGCTCGGCATGCCCGACGATACGCCCGAGAGCATGGCAAAGACGCTCGAACTGGCGAAATTTTACAATCCTGATATGGCATTCTTCCTGGCAATCGCTCCCTGGCCCTATGCCGAGATCTATCCGATGCTGAAGGACCAGATTGAGGTGTTTGACTACAGCCGCTACAATCTGGTAGAGCCGGTGATGCGGACGAAAACCATGACCATGCAAGAGGTACAGGACTGGCTTGGAAAGGCGTCGCGCGAATTTTACACTCACAAAATGCACACGCTCGACAGCATGAGCCCGAAGAAAAGGGAGTTCATGATCAAGGTCATCCATATCATCGCCACCAGCTCATACCTTGCCAAAACCATGAAGGGCACCATGCCCGCGGATATCAAAAAAATGCTGGAAAAGATACACGCCTGATAAAGTCTCCTGTCGGATCGCAAAACCTGCCTGTCTCTTCCCGGACGCTGACACAAATCGATGAGCATTTTCCACTGAGTTCCCTGGACAGAGTTTATTATCTATAAAACAAAAGTCAGGGAGACTATGCTATAATTCACCAAGTTTGAAAAGCATATCTCGTCATAGAACTGAGTGCTGAAAATTCCCAGATATGGTATTAATCTTAAATAATCAACATGTTGCGTGTCCGACAGTGTGCCGCGTTTTCTAAAAAATGCTGCAATTATTCAGTAAAGTTTTTTAAGAAAATGTCGAAAAGAGTACTAACACCGCACTGAATATTTATTGGAGAAGTTCAAATCCATGCACATGAGGGAGGGGTATATGCATCTGAGAAACAGGAAGGGTTTTACGCTCATCGAAGTTATCGTAGTTGCAGCTATCATTGCAGTGCTCGCTGGCATTCTGGTCCCGCTTATTTTCAAGGAAATCGACGAGGCAAGAATATCTCGAGCCTCCGCGGACCTGCGTTCCATTTCGACCGCCATGATCATAATTAAAAAGGATACAGGACAGTGGCCCGTGAATGCAAGTTGCGAACCGGCTCAAACGATGCTTGTGGGTGACGGCAATCTTCCAGCAGGCGCTGGGTGGGATGCTTCAGCTCTTGAAAAATTCGACAATTTTCTGCTTTCTGATGTTAATGCATGTTTTGGTACTAAATGGAAAGGACCCTACATTGCATACGTAACCAAGGATCCGTGGGGAAATGCCTATATCAGCAATGCCAAAGACTATTCAGGAACGGGACCTATTTGGCTCCTGTCGGCAGGACCTAACGGTGTGATCGAAACTGCCCCGAATGCGACTGTTGTTGATGCATCGAGTGACGATATAGGGTTCAGGCTCCGCTAAATCGGCAGCTTTCAACTGCGTTACTAATAAATGAGAAAGAGGGTCATCCTGTGGTTCAGGATGGCCCTCTTTTTTTTGTCGTCGGCATTATTTGCAAAATAAAACCAAAAAATGTCATTTCAAGAGGCTTTAAGAACACGATTACAGAACAGGATTTGCCTGCTATTACTACTGATCCTCTCGAACCGGTTCAAGCGGTCGGGTGATCGGCGTTTGCTTGGAAGAGCGGTGTTGTGCATTGAACAGCAGCTTCAGGATCTGCGGCACCTTCACCCGCCATCCCTTAATGGTCCAATCGAGTTCATGTTTCCCGCAGACCGAATCCAGCGTATTGAGACTGAAGATCTCCTCCCGCAGGGCGTCATCGATGTTGCGCGGGTCGGTTATCTTTTCGTTGAGGCGTATAGCGCGCAACAGATGGTCCCGCACTCGTTCCGCATTCTTCTGCCCGATAGCGCCGTAGCGCTGCTTGATATCGATCAACTTCAACGCCCCGTCATAGGTCGCCCGCACGATGTCGTCCCTTGTCATCCATTTCGTCTCGTAGTTCAGCGTGTATTTCCAGCTCGGCATGAGCATTGCCTCGCGGTGCTCTTTCAAGGTCTTTGAGAAAAAGCGGTAGCCGTATTTCTCCGGGTCCTCGAAGATGGCGCTGCCGGGGTCTATGAACGGCGCAAGCGGCGCGAGCAGGGGGAGGACCCGGCCCTTGTTCCCGTTGCTCCCGAACTTTTCCAGCAGCTCACCGCAATAGTCCACGGTATGCATGACCGACGCATAGTCCTGGTTCGGCAGTCCGACCATAAAGAAGAGGTCCACCCTGTTGCACCCGACGCTGATAAGCGTCCGGATCATGTTTTCCAGCGCGTTGTTGTCGTAGTTCTTGCCGAAGGTCTTCCGGACATTGATGTCGTGCGATTCAGGCGAGATCTCGACGTTAAAGGTCTCGATGCTGTCGGCCGCCTTTTGGAGGAAATCAGCAGGCGGCGGGCTGAAGAACTCGATGCAGATCTCGTTCCGGATGCGATGCTTTTTAACTGCGTCGAGGAAACGGTCGCTGTATTCCCGGCCCGCCTGGAGCAGGTCGCCGAGCACGATGACCGGTGCGCCGGTGTAGTCCGCGATCCTCCGGATGTCGTCCGCCACGCGCTCCGGAGACCGGAAGCATGCATGGGGACGCAGGCATACCTTCTTGAAGGCTGAGAGGGAGCCTCCGCACGTGCCGCAGTTATGGTTGCACCCCCTGCAGGTAAACACCGCTGTGACCGGGTAGTTGAGCCAGTATTTGAACGGGATATAACCGGATGGGTCGAGGTACTTGACCGCGTTCTTCAGGAGCAGGGGATAGTCGAAATCAACGTAATCGAGGTTCTCCGGGCTGAAGGACCGCTCGTTGACCTGCATAGTACCATTCTGGTCGCGCCACACCAGGTTCGGCACTTCATTGAAGCCCGAGCCCGCCTTGATCGCTTTCAGGAGGAGCCTGAGCGGCTCCTCGGTGGAATCTCCACACAGGATATAATCCACGAACGGATAGTCCCGCATGATCTCTTCGTGAAAATAGGTCGCGCTGAGGCCGCCGAGAATGACGGGCTTGTCTGGATGGTGCTTCTTTACCAGCTCGGCAAGACCCAGGCTGCCGTCCACATGCGGCAGCCAGTGGAGGTCGATGCCGTAGGCTTCGGCATGCAGGTACTTGACGTAATACTCCGGATC
>Ga0315268_10002775_pt1 | contig 19593 bp, 17 predicted proteins | sample C1_top_MG_FD_204535 | JGI IMG/M metagenome (GOLD analysis project Ga0315268, IMG submission 204535) | Sediment microbial communities from Yellowstone Lake, YNP, Wyoming, USA - C1_top | ecosystem: Environmental > Aquatic > Freshwater > Lake > Sediment | place: USA: Wyoming | collected 2017-08-01
GTACGTGTCAAGGAAAATGAACCGTTCGATGTAGCGCTGCGCCGTTTCAAGCGCGCCGTGGAAAAAACCGGCCTGCTGACCGAGCTGCGCGCCCGCGAGTTTTACGAGAAGCCCACCGCCGAGCGCAAGCGCAAGATGGCTGCCGCAGTCAAGCGCCACTTCAAGCGCCTGCGTGGCCAGACACTCCCCCCCAAGCTTTATTGATTCTATGAGCCTCAGGCTACAAATCGCCGAAGACATGAAATCGGCGATGCGCGCCAAGGATGCGCCGCGGCTTGCGGCGATCCGGTTGCTCATGGCCGCGATCAAGCAGCGTGAGGTGGATGAGCGTATCGAGTTGTCCGATGATCAGGTGATCTCGGTGATCGAGAAAATGCTCAAGCAGCGGCGCGACTCCATTTCCCAGTACGAGTCTGCTGGACGTCAGGATCTCGCCGATGTGGAGAAGTTCGAGGTCTCGGTGCTGCAGGGCTACATGCCACAGCCCCTGACGGAGAGCGAGATCGATGCCTTGCTTGCCGCCGCCATCGGTTCCTCGGGGGCGGTTGGCGTTAAGGACATGGGCAAGGTCATGGCGGTTCTGAAGCCGCAAATGGCGGGTCGAGCCGATATGGGAAAAGTATCCGCCCTGATCAAGGCCAAGCTGGGCGGCTAAGCATCCCATTCCTGCGTTTCACACTTTGAAGTTTCCGATTCCCGCGCCAATGACGGGCCGTGCCATTCAGGCATGATGCTTTAGCAGGGGGTTCATGATTCCGCAGTCCTTCATCCAGGATCTTCTCAATCGCCTGGATATCGTCGACGTGGTGGACCGCTATGTCCCGCTCAAGAAAGCGGGCGCGAATTATGTCGCCTGCTGCCCGTTTCACGGCGAAAAAACCCCCTCTTTTTCGGTTAGTCCCACCAAGCAGTTTTATCACTGCTTCGGTTGCGGCGCGCATGGCAGCGCCATTGGTTTTGTCATGGAGCATCAGGGTCTGGGCTTCGTCGAGGCGGTGGAGGAGTTGGCCAGAAGCGCCGGCCTGACAGTGCCGAAAGAGGAGTCGGGAACCCACGAGCGCAGGGCGGAGGGCGATTTCGATGTCCTGTCCGATGCGCTGCAGCGCGCTACCCATTTTTACCGTGACGAGTTGAAGCGTTCCGAAACGGCGATTGCCTACCTGAAAAAGCGCGGCCTCTCCGGCGAAATAGCCGCGCGCTTCGGCATCGGTTATGCGCCGGGCGGCTGGCAGAACCTTGCCGCCACCTTTTCCGACTACCAGTCTAAAACCCCGGTCCAGGCCGGGCTGGTGATCGAGGGCGAGGGCAAGCGCTACGATCGTTTCCGCGACCGGATCATGTTTCCCATTCTCAGCCAGAAGGGCGCGGTGATCGGCTTCGGCGGGCGGGTGCTGGAAACAGGGGAACCCAAGTACCTGAATTCTCCGGAAACGCCGCTGTTCGAGAAAGGTCGTGAACTGTACGGCCTGTTCCAGGCGCGCCAAGCCATCCGCGCCGCCGGCAAAGTGATCGTGGTGGAAGGTTACATGGACGTGGTGGCGCTGGCGCAACATGGCGTCGAGTATGCGGTGGCGACGCTGGGCACCGCGACCACGCCGGTACACGTGCAGAAGTTGCTGCGCCAGAGCGACAACGTGGTGTTCTGCTTCGACGGCGACACGGCGGGGCGAAAGGCGGCGTGGCGCGCCCTGGAAAACAGCCTGGCGCTGGTGGGCGACGCAAAAAGCATCAAGTTCCTGTTTCTGCCCCAGGGCGAGGATCCCGACAGCTACGTGCGCAAGGAAGGGAAGGCGGCATTCGAGGCTCTGCTCGAAAGTGCGATGCCGATGTCGGAGTTCCTTTTGCGTGAACTGGCGGCCGGCGTGGACATGAAAACCCTGGAGGGTAGGGCGCATTTTCTTAAATTGGCCCAACCCCTGGTGCAGCAGGTTGCCGCTCCGGCTTTGCGCCTAATGTTGCAACAAAAACTGGCGGAATTGTCCGGTATTTCGAGAAATGAACTAGATGGGCTGATGCCAGTCAAATCAGCGGTAAAACCCAAGGCTGCGCCATTTCGCGTTTCCCGCAAGCCGTTGCAGTCGCTGGTGCGGAAATTGTTGCAGTCATTGCTGTCCCAGCCCGCACTGGGTGTGGATTTCGATATGAGACTGGTCGGCGGCGATTCGGATGAAGTCAAGACCTTGTCGGCGCTGCTTGATTTTATCGCGCGCCACCCCGAATCGAGATCAACGAGTGCTGTTCTCGAATATTTTCGCGGGAGCCAGCACGAAGCTCTGCTGAGTGTGGTTTCTGGCGAAATTATGCAATGGAGCGAGGATTTCGAGGTGGCGGCGGAATTCGCCGGTGCGCTGGAGCAGATGAAAAATTTTGGCAGGCAGCGCCAGATCGAGTCGCTGCTTGCACTGTCCCGTACGCAGGGGCTTTCCGTGGAAGAGAAACAGGAGTTGCAGCGCTTGCTGCAGGGCGGTTCCGCCGCGACAAAAAGCGACCAGACCGCCCAGAAATAGTGTACAATCCACCCTTTTTTTAAACGAAAATATATTAGCTGGAACAGATTGTTATGGCGACTGAAAACGACAAGCCCGAAATACGTTTGACCGATGTCGACGCACGGCGGATGCGCCTGAAAACCCTGATCGTGCTGGGCAAGGAGCGTGGTTATCTGACCTATGCCGAAATCAACGATCATTTGCCGGACGATATGCTCGACGCCGAGCAGATCGAGGGCATCATCAGCATGATCGGCGACATGGGGATTTCCGTGTGCGACGAGGCTCCGGATGCGGAAGCGCTGCTGATGTCAGACGCCGCGCCGACAGTAGCCGACGAGGACGTGGTGGAGGAGGCCGAGGCGGCGCTTTCCATTGTCGATTCCGACTTCGGCCGCACCACCGATCCGGTGCGCATGTACATGCGCGAGATGGGTTCGGTGGATCTGCTGACTCGCGAGGGCGAAATCGAGATTGCCAAGCGCATCGAGGAAGGCCTGAAGCACATGGTGCAGGCGATCTCGGCCTGCCCGACAACAATCACTGAAATTCTTGCTCTGGCTGACAAGGTCGAGCGTGACGAAATGCGCGTCGACGAATTGATCGATGGCTTGATGAGCACGAGCGAAGACGGCGAGATCAGCAATGAGCTGTCAGCCGCCGAGGCAGAAGAGGCAGTTGATGAAGAGTTGTCCGACGAGGAAGAGGACGAAGACGCCAGCGCGGCGGTGGCTGCCGCCAACCTTGCGCAGCTGAAAGCGGATGCTTTGGCGCGTTTTTCAGTCATCCGTCATGCATTCGAAAAAATGCAGCAGTCGCTGGCGAAGAAGGGTCCCAAGACCAAGGGTTACAAGGAATTGCAGGAGCAGGTTTCGAATGAGCTCCTGGCAATTCGTTTTTCCGCCAAGCAGGTCGAGTTTTTGTGTAATAGCCTGCGCGCCCTGGTGGAAGAAGTGCGCGGCTACGAGCGTGAGATCATGGAATTGTGCGTGAACAAGTCCGGCATGTCGCGCCAGTACTTTATCAAGACTTTTCCCGGTAACGAAGGCAATCTGGACTGGGTGCCGCAGGAAATCGCCGCCAAGAAGGCCTATAGCGAAAAACTGTCGCGCTTTCAGCATTCCGTTGTCGATCAGCAGCAGCGCCTGCTGGATTTGCAGGCGCGGGTGCAGATCCCGATCAAGGATCTCAAGGAAATCAATCGCCAGATGTCCACCGGCGAAGCCAAGGCGCGTCGCGCCAAGCGCGAAATGATCGAGGCCAACCTGCGTCTTGTGATCTCCATCGCCAAGAAATACACCAACCGCGGCTTGCAGTTCCTCGACCTGATTCAGGAAGGCAACATCGGCCTGATGAAGGCGGTGGACAAATTCGAATACCGTCGCGGCTATAAGTTTTCGACTTACGCCACGTGGTGGATCCGTCAGGCGATCACCCGTTCGATAGCAGACCAGGCGCGCACCATTCGTATCCCGGTGCACATGATCGAGACCATCAACAAGATGAATCGCATTTCCCGGCAGATCCTGCAGGAAACCGGGCAGGAACCCGACCCGGCGGAACTGGCGGAAAAAATGGAAATGCCCGAGGAGAAAATCCGCAAGATCCTCAAAATTTCCAAGGAGCCGATCTCCATGGAAACGCCGATCGGCGATGACGAAGATTCCCATCTCGGCGATTTCATCGAGGACTCGGCCACGCTGGCGCCGGCCGATGCGGCGCTCTATGCCTCCTTGCGCGAAGCCACCAAGGAAGTGCTGGAATCGCTCACCCCGCGTGAAGCGAAGGTGCTGCGCATGCGCTTCGGTATCGAGATGAACACCGACCATACCCTGGAAGAAGTCGGCAAGCAGTTCGACGTTACCCGTGAGCGTATTCGTCAGATTGAAGCAAAGGCCCTGCGCAAGCTGCGTCATCCGTCCCGCTCCGAGCGCCTGCGCAGTTTCCTGGATCACGAGGTCTGAGCAAACCAGATCTCTTTGCAGCGCGGTTTCTCTGGGTCTGTAGCTCAGTTGGTTAGAGCAGGGGACTCATAATCCCTTGGTCCACGGTTCAAGTCCGTGCGGACCCACCATGTAAAACAAAAGCTTAGGGCTAATCCCCTAGGCTTTTTGTTTTTTCAACGTGACGATGACCTGCCCCCATCGAATGGTTTTACCCCGATAAGTGAAGCAGTCACGGGGGAAGTGTCGATCTGTTCTTCCCGTACCGCAATTGCATCGATATTCAGGGGTACGCCTCGCGGCGTTCCATTCTTGGTCTGGTCTAGCCAAGTTATCCCACGCTTCAGGTCAACCCGGTTCCATTCCAATTATTTCTCTTTCCCGGTAGCCGGCCGCTAATGCATGCCGTAAAAAAGCAGTTGAAATTAAGGAGATAGTCAGAAATTGAGAAAAAATTGAGCAACTTGGCCATTGTGATCGATTAATTTAGCGTGCGAAGTAATGCCTCAAACTGCTCTAGTGGCACCGGCTTGCCGAACAAATAACCCTGGAAGGCATGGCAACCACTTAGACTTAGAAACCGATGTTGCGCCTCGGTTTCCACCCCTTCTGCGATTACATTTAGCCCGAGCGCCTGAGTCATTGCGATGATGGTTTGCACGATGATTGCATCATTTGGGTCGGTAGCAATGTCACGTACAAACGACTGGTCAATCTTGATTTGATCCAGCGGCAGTCGCTTGAGGTATTGCAGCGAGGAATAACCGGTGCCGAAGTCGTCCATCGCGAAGCCCACGCCAAGATTTTTTATTTCCAGCATCTTGCCGATGGTGTTTTCAACGTTTTCCAGCACCATGCTTTCAGTCAGTTCCAGCTTGAGGTGTGAAGGCTTCGCACCGCTTTCCTGCAACACGTGTTGTACCCGCGAGACAAAGTCGGCTTGACGAAATTGTTTGGCACTGACGTTCACTGCCAGCGTCAAGTCGCGAGTTAAGACGCCATCTTGCCATGCCATGAGTTGCACGCAGGCTGTTTGCAGTACCCATAATCCTATCGGCACGATAAGTCCGTTTTCTTCGCACAACGGGATGAATTGCGCAGGAGAAATCAGGCCGCGTTCTGGATGCTCCCAGCGCAACAACGCTTCTGCACCCACAGGATGACCCAGGCTGTCTACCTGAATCTGGTAATGCAGGATGAATTGCTGATTATCGAGTGCCAAATGTAATTCGGTTTCCAGGTCGGCACGTGCTTCGATAGCAGCCTGCATTGCCGGGTCATAAAAGCGGATAGTATTGCGTCCCGCCATCTTAGCCTGATACATGGCGGTGTCTGCGTGTTTGAGCAAGTCATCGAGACTGTCCTGATGACCACGGAATAGAATGATGCCGATACTCGGCGTGGTGTGGTAGCTGTGTTCGTCAAGCTGATAGGCTTGATTCAAAGCCAAACGGATTTTCTCCGCGACCATCTCTGATTGCGCTGCTGCCTCGTCGGCATTGAGGCTGAGCGTTTCCAGCACGACCACAAATTCATCACCACCCAGGCGCGCTACTGTATCTCCCTCACGCACACATGATTCCAGTCGCCTGGCGACTTCGACCAGCAACATGTCCCCAATGTCATGTCCTTTGGTGTCGTTAAGGGTTTTGAAGTTATCCAGGTCAATGAACAGAACCCCGCCGTGTTGTTCATTACGTGCACCAAGAGCCATGGCCTGCTGCAAGCGCTCAAACAGGAGGCGACGGTTGGGTAAATCAGTCAGCGAATCATAAAAAGCAAGATGGTGGATTTCCTCTTCAGCTTTTTTGCGCTTGCTGATGTCGGAGAATATCCCAACATAGTTGGTTACCCGACCGGTTTTGTCTCGCACAGAATTGATGCTCAGCCACTCAGGATACACCTCGCCATTCTTACGGCGGTTCCATATCTCGCCCTGCCAGTGCCCATTGATTTTGATGTCGCGCCAAAGCTCAATGTAAAAATCGCGGTCTTGGCGACCAGAAGCCAGAAAGTGCGGGTTTTTTCCGCGCACCTCGTTTAGCGAGTAACCGGTAATTCGCGTGAATGCCGGATTGATTTCAACAATATGGCCATCGGCATCAGTAAGCACCACGCCCGAATGGCTGCCATCAAACACTTCCGCCAATAAGTTTCGTTCAGCGATCAACCCACTGGTGTAAGCATCATTGCTGCGACATAACATAACGGCTTTGGCCAAATGTGCCATCACCGGCTGGAACATTTTTGTCAGCGGCAGCGTGGTTTCCGGCATTTCCGGCGCGAGCAGCACTATCACTCCGCAACCATCTATGGGCAATCTGAGATAGGACTTATAGTTCGTATGCGTACTGGCCAGTGGCGTAAGCAATGCCGATTCCTCCGCTTCACATACAGCAGTGCCACATAGCAATGAGCTCGGCAAACTGACCTGCTCGCCAACCAGATTAACAAGGTCGTAATCGCCCACCGCCGCATCGATCTGCACCATCACCTCGCAGCTCGCCCCTTCGCAGGGCGGGATATCCAGGCAAATAAAGCCCGCAGGAAAAGAAGTGTAGTAAAGCAAACGCTGCAAGGTGCGGGTGAGTAACGGTCTGAGGCTGATCTCACCGCCAATAGTGACGGCCAGATCATATAAAATCGGCAGGATATGCTCGTGTTGCACGCTCTACACCTGTCCGTTGTGCCAGTGTGATGCCACCAGTGCGGCATTGTGGAACAGCGGATAACCGCGTACCGTTGATCCGCCGATCTCCCCGAGCGAGACCGCACCGGCAATTTGTGCTGCCTGCGTACGTTCGGCAAATTCCCGCAATTCGGAGGTTGCCGCCTCTAACCCCAAATGCATACGCCGTCCTGCACAGTAGAACAATAACAACTCAGATCCAACGGATTCGCCATTGAGTGAGGCCAAGCCGTCTGTCAGCGCATGCATAGTCTCATTTGAATCCACTGAGGGCTTTTCAAGTAGAGCCAGCACCGCGTTCGCCGGAACCTCGCCCACGCAGAGCAGCGAGCCATCTTCGGCCAGCATTACCGGGATGCGCACCACCACATGATGGTTGGCTCTAACGATACCGAAAGGAAAATGCACGGCGTGCTGGTAAAAGTTTTCCGCCGTGATCTCTACACCATACTGCGCGCGCACCAACTCCTGATACACCTCGAAGGCAGGCCGCCAGTTGATCTGGCTGATACGATTGCCATGCGTGGAAGTGGCATACATAGTGAGCTCCGGCGCATGGTAGCCGTGTTCCACAATCGCGCCGTGATGCTGTTTCAGCAACATCATAAGCAAGCCGTTCTGCACGATGCGTTGACTATCAAACAGACAAGGCATGGGCTGGAACGTCTCACTGCCGGCATTGCCCCCCGCGTAATGCACGCGGTTGGCCAGATACAGGTAGAGACTATCGAGCAGCGTGCTGATGTTGGGCACCATGGCATCGAACAGCATGAACAAGGTGATATCGAGTGTATGGTTCAGTTGTGCACGAATCTCGGCGGCGATTACTTCCGCTGCGCGCTCAGCGCCTGCAGCATCCGCTGGCAGATTTTCGTGTAGCGCGTAATAGGGCATTTCTGCAAAACACAGCAACCAGACACCACTGCCACAAAACTCGCCGTCCTTGACTAAATCGGGGAATATCCCGCCCACCAACGGGATTTCACGGCGCGTGCAAACGGCCTGCAGTACGGCAACGCCTTGCTTCTCTGCCTCAGGCAGCAAGCCGTACACCCCCAGTTTCGGATAACGCTCCTGCCAACTGGCCAACACCTCATCAATGGCCGTGTGTTCAACTGTTGGAAGATAACGCATCATGCTCTCTTTACGCATCTCATCCTCCTCCTTGCATCCGAACGATACCAAAGAATCGAAATTGTGACTTTCAATTATTGTTTTTCTTTAACTACATACCTAATGCTTGGCCGGTCCTTATGTTGCAGTTTTCTTGATTTTACACCCGATCATGAACTTTCCATGCTGACAGATTGCCTTCGCAACCTCAACATAGCTGTTGACCTCGACCTGGCGAAAACATGAAGCTGATTATTCGCTGCTGCCTTTGTGCTGTACTCTGGTTTGAGGCTCCAAGATGATCAGAAATCAGGGGGAGATTACATTGCTTGGCTAGCATTAAGCAAATGGCCCTAAATATGAAAGAATTTACATGGTAGAGGGATTTTCCAAATATTTATAAGATTTAAATTTTATTTTTGTCGTAACCATCTAATAATAGCAAATTATATCGGCATCGTTCTAATGCTTGATGACAGTGGCATCCTGCTGGGTGGCCGTGCATTCAGAGAGAGTATGTCTAATCCTATTGGCTTAAACCCGCGCCCTGTATGAGTGAGTGCCCGCTTTAGACCGTTTTTGTTGAGCAAGATGTGTAAGCTCAGGCTCATAAAATCATTTCGTGCTTGTTTCGCCTATTCGCAAGCCTGTAGTATTGTTCAAAGGAAGGGCACTAGCCAATTATGATTATGCGCCGCTTTAACCTGGTATTTAGACTTGCAACGCTTATCGTCTGCGGCCTTTGTTCCGCACTGGCGCAGGCCGATACCCTGTCGGGGTGGGTGGTGAATTTTATGGCGATACCATCGCCGTCCAGGACACTTCCAATCAGCAGCACATGGCCCGGCTTGCAGGCATCGACGCGCCGGACCGCTTCAAGCGTTCGGCGATCAGTCGCAGCAGAACCTGGGCTCACTTGTTTATGGACGTGATGTAACCGTCGAATGGGAAAGGCGCTATTAATTGAGATGAATAATGTGGCAGCACATCAGTAGGGCAATCTCGGTGGCAACCGGCGAGGCATTTTTCCCTGGAGTTATCCGGGCTGTAGGCGGGGGTTGCATCAATTCCACTTACTTAATCAAGGACGGTGCGCGCCGTTTTTTTGTTAAGGTCAATCGAGCAGCGGAACTTGCCATATTCGAGGCGGAGGCCGATGGGTTGCGCGAAATCGCCCTGACTGGTGAAATCCGTGTGCCAATACCGATATACACGGGAGTAGCGGAGGATTCGGCATTCCTGGTACTCGAATTCCTGGATTTTAGCGTTGGCGGAAAGGGGCGGGCGGAAGAGCTGGGGCGTCAGTTGGCTGGCATGCACCGGGTAACCGCTTCACGGCATGGCTGGCGACGCGACAACGCAATCGGCTCCACACCCCAGATCAATGCACAGGCGGATAATTGGCCGGAGTTCTGGCGTGACCGGCGGCTCGGATACCAGTTCGAACTGGCAGCACAAAATGGTTACAAAGGTACGCTACTGCGCCAAGGGGAACATCTTCTGGCGCAGATTGATGCCTTTTTTCCCGGATATGCGCCATCTCCGTCGCTGTTGCACGGCGATCTTTGGAGCGGCAATTATGGTTACACTCATGGCGGGGAACCGGTTATTTTCGATCCTGCGGTTTACTATGGCGACAGGGAGACGGATCTCGCGATGACCGAGCTGTTCGGCGGCTTCCCGCCGGCTTTTTATGCGGCATACCGCGAAGCCTTCCCGCTGGATGCGGGTTATGGGTTAAGGAAGACGCTGTACAATCTGTACCACATCCTTAACCACCTGAATTTATTCGGCGGCAGCTATTTGATGCAGGCTGAGGAGATGACTTCTAAACTCTTGTGCGAAACGATGTAGTGCGGAAGCGCCCGATCCGGGGATGAATTGGAGCGAAATCAGGCGGTGGTGTTTACGTTCTGCCCGAGGTGCTGAGGCAGATTAGCCGAAGTGGATTTGACCGGTTGTGGTAAAGAATCGATCAGAGTCTTCGCATTCTGAGACTGAATTTCCAGTGCTTTTTTCAGAACTTGAGTGCCGACGGCATCGCCCGCCGCTTGGCCCGACAGTGTGCTGATGCTGGAAGCGCCCGAAATGTCCATGATTAATTCCTTGATCTAAGAAATATACTTATTTCAAATATAACACAAGCTGGTTTTCCATGTGGAAAAATTACTGTATTTGGTTGGCAGGCTGGCAATTAATCATTTCCTAATTTATATAGTACATATGTACTAACTATAGGAAAAAAAAGGGAAATTCGTAAAAAATGCTTGCATGGGATGAATGAAATTATGTATTCTTGGTTACATTGCAAAGCAGGGCGCATTCTCCTGTGAAATGCATTTTAGTTGGTTAAATTTAAGAATGTACAAAACGAAGAGGGAGGGTCAAGGTGCAAAACAAATCATCCATTTTGATTGCGTTGGCCGTTGTGCTGGCCGCTGGAGTCGGGCCGGTTGTGGCGGCTGGGAACGACAAGGCGAAGGAGTTGACGGGCCGTGATATCGTGTTCGAGCGCTCAAAGGGCAATTGTCTGGCCTGTCATGGGATACCTGGCGACCCTGAGGCCGAGTCACCCGGAAATGCCGCGTTGCCCTTCGTTGCCATGAAGGGACGCTTCCCCGACCGGGCCAAGTTGCGGGCCCAAATATGGGATGCTTCCAAGGCTAATCCCAATACCCTAATGCCGCCTTTCGGCAAGCATCAGATTCTGACCGAGCATGAAGTCGATTTGGTCACTGATTACGTTCAAGGTCTTTAACTTGATTTTTTTATGAGGAGTGAGTGCTGTGAACCAAATGCGTAGAACTTTTTTGAAGGGTACGGGAGCTGCAGGAACGGTGGCGGTCGCGATCGCTGCGGGCTTGCTCAAGCCCGGCCAGGTGCTGGCTGCGGAATGGAACAAGGAGGCCTTTGGCTCGAAAAATATGGCTGACGCGATGAAGAACTTAAACATCGCGGGCGCTGCGGAAAGCAAGGATATTCTGATCAAGGTGCCGGACATTGCCGAGAATGGCGTGGTTGTGCCGGTTGAGGTTACCAGCAAGATTCCCGGTACGACATCCATTATGATTTTTGTGGAGAAGAACGCGGCCCCCCTGGTTGCCGAATTCGAACTTTCCAATGGTGCTGAGGCTTACATTTCTACGCGTATCAAGATGGCTTCCACCTCCCACGTCAGGGTGGCGGTTAAAGCCGGCGGCAAAGCCTACACTGCAAGCAAAGAGGTTAAGGTCACGCTCGGCGGTTGCGGCGGTTGATCGCGCTTGATCGATTTGAAAATTCACTCTATTTGACGAGGATACGAACATGGCTGACGGAATGAAAATGCGCACGACGCTGCAAGGCGATACGGCGGATGTGAAAGTTTTAATGAACCATATTATGGAAACCGGGACGCGCAAAGACGCCAAAACTGGCCAACTGATTCCCGCCCATTTCATCAATCACGTCGTTGCCACACTGAATGGAAAAACAGTGCTGGAGGCGCAGTGGGGGGCGGCGGTTTCTAAAAACCCCTTTCTTGGTTTCAGGATCAAGGGCGCCAAGACAGGCGACAAGCTGGTCGTTAACGCCGAAGATAATAAGGGCGAAAAATTAAGTGGTGAAGCAACCATATAGCCTGGCATCGGTTTGGCCGGATGCGCAGCGTCCGGCCAAGAGGTGAAAAATAGAGCAATAAGGAGGGAAGGATGAAACAGATACTCACTGCATTAGTGGCCTGCATGCTGTGCGCCATTAATATCGGCGCAATCGCAGGGCCTGAGAATGATCGCAAGGCCTTGCTGGAAAACCATAAAAAAAATCTCCCCAAAGTGAAGTTCGAAGATTATGTACTAGGCGCCTTGGCCTTGAATCCGGATGCCAAGGCCCAGTATGAGGAAATCATGTCGTTTCCGCCTTACCTCAACGATATGGATAAGGCCAAGGAGATGTGGGAAAAGCCTTTCAGCAATGGCAAGACTTTCGCCAGCTGTTTCCCCAATGGCGGAAAAAACGTAGCGGGCGGCTATCCCTATTTCGATAACAATGCCAGCAAGGTGGTCACATTCGAAAATGCCCTTAATGCCTGCCTGAAAAACAACGGCGCGCCGGAGCTGAAGTATGGCGGCCTTGAGCTTACTTTGCTCTCCGCCCATGCTAAAAGCCTGTCGGACGGCATGAAGGTAAAGGTCGAGGTGAAAGGAGCAGGTGCCCTGGCTGCCTATGAAAAGGGGAAGACTCTCTACCATTCGCGGCGCGGCCAGTTTAATTTTTCTTGCGCACTTTGCCATATCAACTATGCGGGCAAGTTCCTTCGCAGCGAGCAGCTTTCCCCCTTGGTCGGCCAGGCTGCACATTGGCCCGAGTTTCGCGCCGGCACTGATGCTACCTCGCTGCAGGAGCGTTTCCGGCAATGCCAGAAAAATACTCGCGGAGAGCCATCGGAATTTAACAGCGAAGACTACAACAACCTGGAATATTTCATAACCTACATGAGCAATGGCCTGCCGATGCAGACTCCGGTATTCCGCAAGTAATTTCGGAACGCTGTTTCACCCGCTCACCAACCTTCCCTTATTTCCACAATGAGAATTCGATCCGCCATGGGCTGATGCCTATGCGGAGTCGAATGCAAGGGGGCAGCCTTTCTCACGGGAGCGGGTCGGGAACGCAGGTTGATTTGAAAATCACGCAAAATAATATTCTGGCCACAGATTTGCCCGGGATTTTTCTCGGGTTCACATGTGAACATCCGTCGCAATCCGTGGCTAAATAAATTCTTTTCAGGAGTTTCCTTCATGTCAATGAACCGTCGCGAGTTTTTGCAAATATTGGCGGTGGCCGCCGCTTCCGGTTTCGCGCTGAACAGCAGGTCGGCGCTGTCAGAGGGCAGTGCGGGCGGATTATACGATCTGCCTTCCTTCGGCAACGTATCCCTGATGCATATGACCGATTGCCATGCACAGTTGCTGCCGATTTATTTCCGCGAGCCCAACGTGAATATCGGCCTGGGCTCCAGCTTCAATAAGGCGCCGCACCTGGTGGGCGAGAAGCTGCTCAAGGCGTTCAATGTCCGGCCCGGTACGATAGAGGCCCATGCATTCACCTACCTCGATTTTGAAAAAGCCGCCCGCACTTATGGCAAGGTGGGCGGTTTTGCCCATCTGGCCACGCTGGTGAAAAAAGTTCGCGCCAGCCGTCCGGGATCGTTGCTGCTGGATGGCGGCGATACCTGGCAGGGTTCCGGCACTGCGCTGTGGACGAAGGGGCAGGACATGGTGGACGCCTGCAAGCTGCTCGGCGTGGATGTCATGACCGGCCACTGGGAGTTCACGCATGGCGCGGATCGGGTCAAGCATGTGGTGGAAAATGATTTCAAGGGTAAAGTGGATTTCGTCGCGCAGAACGTCAAGACCAATGATTTCGGCGATCAGGTTTTCCAGCCCTACGTCATCAAGAACATCAACGGCATTCCGGTCGCGATCATCGGCCAGGCCTTCCCCTATACGCCTATTGCCAACCCGCGTTACTTGACGCCTGACTGGAGCTTCGGCATCCAGGACGAGAACATGCAGAAGCATGTGAACGAGGCCCGCGCCAAGGGCGCACAGGTGGTGGTGGTCATCTCCCACAACGGCATGGACGTGGACCTGAAAATGGCCAGCCGCGTCACCGGGATCGATGCCATTTTCGGCGGCCACACCCATGACGGCGTGCCCGCACCTTCCATCGTCAAGAATGCAAAAGGGCAGACCCTGGTCACTAATGCCGGCTCCAATGGCAAATTCCTCGGCGTGATGGACTTCGATGTCAAGGGCGGCAAGGTTGTCGGCTTCAAATACAAGCTGTTGCCTGTTTTTTCCAACCTGATCGAGCCGGATGCGAAGATGGCTGCGCTGATCAAGAGCATCCGCGCACCCTACGAAGCCAAGCTGGCCGAGAAGTTGGCGGTGAGCGAGGGTACGCTGTACCGCCGCGGCAATTTCAACGGTACTTTCGATCAGCTCATCCTCGACGCGCTGATGGAGGTGAAAGGTGCGGATGCCGCCTTCTCTCCTGGTTTCCGCTGGGGCACTTCGCTCCTGGCTGGAGATACCATCACGATGGAACATGTGCTGGACCAGACCGCGACCACCTATTCCTATACCACGATCACCGAAATGACCGGCGAGATGATCAAGACCGTCATGGAGGATGTCTGCGACAACCTGTTCAATGTCGATCCCTACAAGCAGCAGGGTGGCGACATGGTGCGTGTCGGCGGCATGAGCTATACCTGCGATTTACGTCAAGGCGCGGGCAAGCGCATCAGCAACATGACCATAAAAGGAAAGCTGGTCGATCCCAACAAGAAATACAAGGTGGCGGGCTGGGCGCCGGTAGCGGAAGGCGCGACCGGCGAGCCGGTCTGGGACGTCGTGTCTAGTTACTTGCGTGACAAGAAAGTGATCACGCCGCGCAAGCTCAACCTGCCGAAATTGATCGGTGTGGAGGGCAACCCCGGCATCGCTTAAGTAGTAGTAGGGAAAGATGGGCGGGTAACTGTTATAATTTTTTCTTTGCGGAAAATATTTATGCCCTTGACCCGTTCCATCCGTAGCCTGTTTTTTTTTCTGGCGATCATTGCCGTTTTTGGAGGCATTTACTACTGGCAGAGCCAGGGTGCCGGCCAATCCAGGGAAAAATACAAGACTCAGCCTGTCGACCGCGGCGATATTGACCAGACCATTTCCGCCAACGGCACCTTGAGCCCGGTTGTGCTGGTCAATGTCGGCACCCAGGTATCCGGCACGGTGAAGAAGCTCAATGCGGATTTCAACAGCCGTGTGCAAAATGGCCAGATTCTGGCCGAACTCGACCCCGCCTTGTTCGAGGCACAACTCAAGCAGGACCAAGCCAACGTCGCCAATGCCGAAGCCAGCCTGACATTGGCTCGCGCCAAAGAGCAACGGGCGCGGCTGCTGCAGCAGAAGGGTTTCATTTCCCAGGATGGCGTCGACCAGGCGCGGCAGCAACTGGAGTCGGCGCACGCGCAGCTCAAACTGGCGCAGGCCCAGTTGGCGCGCGCCCGCACCAACCTGAACTATTCCGTGATCCGCTCGCCGATTTCCGGCGTCGTGGTGGCGCGCAGCATCGACGTGGGCCAGACCGTCGCGGCCAGCTTCCAGACCCCGACCCTGTTCCAGATCGCCGGCGACCTCAAGCAAATGCAGATCGAAACCAGCGTTGCCGAGGCGGATATCGGCGACCTCAAGATCGGCCTGCCGGTGCGCTTCAGCGTGGATGCCTTTGTCGACCGGCAATTCGCCGGCAAGGTCAAGCAGCTCAGGCTCAACCCCACCGTGCAGCAGAACGTGGTCACCTACAACGTGGTGGTGGCGGTGGACAATCCGGACGAGGTGCTGTTGCCGGGCATGACCGCCCACGTCCAAGTGACAGTGAGCCGTCACGAGAACGTGCTGCGCGTGCCGAACGCCGCGTTGCGCTTCAAGCCGCTGAAAGAAGAAGGCAGCGATTCGTCCGCAAAGAACGGCAAGAACAAGAAGGAAGGTCGCGGCGGCGCCACCGTTTACCTGCTCGACAAAGGGCAGCCGAAGCCGGTGAGGATAAAAACCGGCATCTCGGATGGCGTCTACACCGAAGTGCTGGGCGACGAGATTAAAGCCGGTGACCAGCTGGTCACGCGTGAACTGGCTGCCCGCAAGGAAAAAGAGGGCGGCTTCAGATTCGGGATGATGTAATGGCTGTTCCGCTGATTCGCGTCGAAGGCCTGCACAAACAATACGAAATCAAGGGCGGGCGTGCTGTTCCGGTACTGCACGACGTGAATCTAAGCATTGCCGCAGGCGAATTCGTCGCCATCATGGGGCCATCCGGCTCGGGCAAGTCCACTTTCATGAACATTCTCGGCTGCCTCGACACGCCAACCAGCGGGCATTATTTCCTCAATGGCCAGGATGTGGCGCAGCTTGGCCATGATGAACTGGCAAGCCTGCGCAACAGCCTGATCGGTTTCGTGTTCCAGGGGTTCAATCTGTTGAAGCGCGTCACCACACAAGAGAATGTCGCATTGCCGCTGCTTTATGCCGGATTGGGGCAGACGGAGCGCCGCCTGCGCGCACTGGAAGTGCTACAGCAAACCGGCCTGGAAAAATTCGCACAGTCGCTGCCGAACCAGCTATCCGGCGGCCAACAGCAGCGCGTTGCGATCGCACGCGCGCTGATCAACCGTCCGTCGCTGATTCTGGCGGACGAGCCGACCGGCAACCTCGATACCCATACCAGCCAGGAGATCATGGAAGTCTTTACCCGGCTTAATCGTGAGCAGGGCATCACGATCATCCTGGTTACCCACGAACACGATATCGCTCATTATGCTGATCGGTTGGTGCGCTTCGTCGATGGGCGGGTGGAGCACGATGGGGTGGTGGCAGCATGAAACTCTTTGCTATTTTTGCCGAAGCCTGGCGCGCCATGGCGATGAACGGCCTGCGCACTGCCCTGACCATGCTCGGCATGGTGATCGGCGTGGCGGCGGTGGTGCTGATGCTGGCTGTAGGCCAGGGGGCGCAATACACTGTCAACCAGTCCATCGCCTCCATGGGCAGCAATCTGTTCATCGTGCTGTCCGGCGCCAGCACTTCCGGTGGCTTGCGTTTTGGTTCGGGGACGGTGCCCACGCTCACCGTTGCCGATGCTCAGGCGCTGGCGCAGATCCCCTCGGTCAAGGCGGTTTCCCCATCCTACCCGGGCAACGCCCAGCTGGCATATGGGTCGAATAACTGGAGCACTATCGTGACCGGCAGCACGCCGGATTATTTTACGGTGCGCAACTGGACACTCGATTCCGGCCATCCCTTCGAGGAAAGCGATGTGCGCGGAGCGACCCGGGTCGTCCTGCTCGGACGGACAGTTGCGAAAAACCTGTTTGGCGAGGATGACCCCACCGGCAAGACAATCCGCATCAAAAACATGCCGTTCCTGGTCGTCGGTGTTCTCGCCGCGAAAGGCCAGAGCCTGGATGGACGCGATCAGGACGACACCGCCGTGGTGCCGGTCACTACCGCACAGCGCAAACTGTTCGGCAACCAGTTTCCGGGCACGGTGCGCTACCTCATGGTTCAGGCGAAATCGACCGAAGCGATGGGCGAGGCGGAACGGGAAATGGCCCAGGTGCTGCGCCAGCGACATCGCCTGGCGGAAGATGCCGAGAACGACTTCACCATCCGCAACCTGACCTCGGTGGCGCAGTCCGCAGCCGGGTCGGCGCAAGCCATGTCCTTCATGCTCGGCGCGATCGCCTCGATTTCCCTGCTGGTGGGCGGTATCGGCATCATGAACATCATGCTGGTGTCGGTCACCGAACGCACACGGGAAATCGGCATCCGCATGGCAATCGGGGCACGCCGCCGCGACATCCTGTTGCAATTTCTGCTCGAGGCGCTGATTATCTGTATCGTCGGCGGGCTGGTGGGCGTCATGATCGGCGTGGGCGGCGCCTGGCTGGTCAGCTCGATGGCGGGGATGGCGGCGGTGGTGACGCTGTGGTCTATCCTGCTGTCATTCCTGTTTTCTGCTGCGATAGGCATATTTTTCGGCTATTACCCGGCGCACCGTGCGGCAATGCTCAAACCGGTTGAGGCGCTAAGGTATGAATAAAAGCGCCGATACCCTATGTCATCATGCCACGGTGACGCGCGACCGCAGGCAGAAGCCGAATGGCCACCGCAGTGCGGTGGTGTGGTTTACCTGCTTGTCCGGTTTCTGCAAATCGATACGATGAGTACAATGGTTTTCAACCCTCTGCGCATTTTTGCCGATATATGGCGCCACCGCTACCTGCTCGGCCAACTCATCAAGCGGGATGTGCTGCTGCGCTATCGGGGCGCGATGTTCGGCGTCCTGTGGATTTTTCTGAGCCCGTTGTTGATGCTGGGTATTTTCGCCTTTGTCTTCGGTCATATCTTTCAGGCACGCTGGCCCCAGCAGCAGGAGGGGCTGCCCTTCTGGCTGATCCTGTATATCGGTCTGATCGTATTCAATATCTTTGCCGAAGCCGTATCCCGCTCGCCTTCGGCGGTGCGCGGCTACCCCAGTTTCGTGAAAAAAATCATCTTCCCGGTGGAAATCCTGCCCCTGGTTCCCCTCGGCGCAGGGCTGGTGCATGGCGCATTCAATTTCCTCATTCTGCTGGTGGCACTGGTCTGGACGGGAAATCTGCACGGACAGGTGCTGCTTTTCCCCCTCCTGCTCATTCCCGTCCTGCTGCTCGCCGTTGGTTTTTCCTGGTTTCTGGCCGCCTGGGGGGTGTTCATCAAGGACATGACCCAGATCGTGCCGCTATTTGTGCAGATGCTGATGTTTCTGTCGCCCGTGTTCTACCCGGTGAGCGCTGTGCCTGAAGCGCTGCGCCCCATCTATTTACACAACCCGCTCGGTGCGGTGATAGAGGCTGGACGGGCTGCTGCCTTGGGAACGTCGATTCCTTGGACTCCCTGGATCACTGCTTTGGCCATCGGTTTGGCAGCTGCCATTTTCGGTTATGCCTTCTTTCAGCACAGCCGCGAGGAGTTTGCCGATGCGCTGTGAGAAGGTGCCTGCTTCGCTGTGCTCACGGTGCCGGCTCGTGATTGGCCGATGGTGTCCATGCTTGATAGGCCTGAGCGCACGTCACGGCATCAACTCATGAGGAAAGAGTGACATCTGCCAGCGAGAAATGCGAAACTGTTCATCGTGAACCCAGCATGAATAGCCAATACGACAAACAAGCCTCAGCCATAGATAAATGACAACCATCGAGACCCTAATTCAGGCCATCCTGGCGCCGCATCCCGAGATTAGGCTGGCCATTCTTTTCGGCTCACTGGCCGCAGGCCAAGGGCGTTATGAAAGCGATATCGATCTGGCAATTGATGCGGGGCAGCCCCTTGAAATTGAAGCAAAGATGTCGCTGATGGCGGAACTTGCAGAATGCACGGGCCGTCCCGTTGACTTGATCGATCTGCGGACCATCGGCGAGCCCTTGCTGGGGCAGATTCTCAAGCACGGGAAACGCCTCCTCGGAGAAGACAGACTCTATGCGGAACTCATCAAACGGCACGTGTTCGATGAGGCGGATTTCATGCCGTACTACCGCCGCATTCTCAGTGAAAGGCGAAACGCATGGATAGGGAACTAGTATTGAAAATCGTAAATAACGAAACATTTTGTTTGGAGCTTACCCGCAGTCATGTAGGTTGGGTTAGGCGCGGATTTTTGCGCCGTAACCCAACAAAACCCAATCATTCTTCTAAACGCTGGTGTTGGTGTGTGCTGTCCATCCGTCGGTGTTGAAGATTGGGTTTGTTGGGTTGCGCGATAAAGCCGCTAACCCAACCTA
>Ga0315268_10002777_pt1 | contig 19591 bp, 23 predicted proteins | sample C1_top_MG_FD_204535 | JGI IMG/M metagenome (GOLD analysis project Ga0315268, IMG submission 204535) | Sediment microbial communities from Yellowstone Lake, YNP, Wyoming, USA - C1_top | ecosystem: Environmental > Aquatic > Freshwater > Lake > Sediment | place: USA: Wyoming | collected 2017-08-01
CCGGTACGGTGAAGTCTTAAGCCCGTTTTGGCACAAGGCGAAAGGATTTCAAGCATAGTCTGGCCGGATCAATAACAAGGCGCCCGGATTCATCTTTTCAGGTGTCATGGTGATGACGGCAAAAACCCGTGTGATATGGGTTTTGGGAATGTGGTGCGCTCGGCGGGAGTCGAACCCACGACCCTTGGCTTCGGAAACCAATACTCTATCCAGCTGAGCTACGAGCGCGTTGAGGGGGCGCAGTATAACGCAGCCTTACCCACGGCGCACGCTGTGCCTGCATACGGGGCTCGCGGAGGGAGGGGATGTGTCGCCCAGCCCGCAAAAATGCTATCGTGCGCGCTGGCTCATTTTCAGCAAACCCCATGTCCCACAACAACCCCAACCCGGAAGAGATTTGCACCCTGCTGCGCGGCATCCGCACCATTGCGGTGGTCGGTCTGTCGTCCAATCCGTCGCGCCCCAGCTTCCGCGTGGCGCAGGCGATGCAGGGGCATGGCTACCGCATCGTGCCGGTGCGTCCGCTGCTGGAGCAGGCGCTGGGCGAGACGGCTTATGCCGATCTGGAGAGCATCCCGTTCAAGGTGGATATGGTGGACGTGTTCCGCGCGCCGGAGCATGTTCCGGCCATCGTCGACAGCTGCATCGCGCTGGGCATTCCGCGCCTGTGGCTGCAGGATGGCGTGATCCACGAAGACGCGGCGCAGCGCGCGCGTGATGCCGGCATCACGGTGGTGATGGACCGCTGCATCTGGCGCGATTACTCGCAGCTGTGCCAGGCTGCACCGTGATGCCGACACGTTGCGCCTGGGCCGGCGACAGCGCGCTGTACCAGGCCTACCACGACGAGGAATGGGGCGTGCCGCAGCACGACGACCGCATGCTGTTCGAGTTCCTGATACTGGAAGGCGCGCAGGCCGGGCTGAGCTGGATCACCATTCTGAAAAAACGCGCGGCCTATCGCGCCGCGTTCGACGATTTCGACGCGGCGCGCATTGCCCGCTACGACGCGGATAAAATAGCATCGCTGCTGCAGGATGCCGGCATCGTGCGCAACCGTTTGAAGGTGCAGTCGGCGGTGACGAATGCGCAGAAGTTTCTGGCGCTGCAGCAGGAGTTCGGCAGCTTCGACGCGTTCATCTGGCGTTTCGTGGACGGTGTACCGCGACTGAATCACTGGCGCAGTCTGGCCGAAGTGCCGGCGAAAACCGCCGAGTCGGACGCGATGAGCCGCGAACTTTTACGGCGCGGCTTCAAGTTCGTCGGCAGCACCATCTGCTATGCTTACATGCAGGCGACCGGCATGGTGAACGACCACACCACGGACTGCTTCAGATACCCGGAAAAAACATGATTCTGAAATTCACAAAGATGCATGGCGCAGGCAACGATTTCGTCGTGCTCGACGGCGTGCGCCAGCGCGTCGAACTCGCGCCGGAACAGCTGCGTCTGCTGGCCGACCGGCATTTCGGCGTGGGCTGCGACCAGATATTGCTGGTGGAAAAGGCGCAGCACCCCGCTGCGGATTTCCGCTACCGCATTTTCAACGCCGACGGCGGCGAGGTGGAGCAGTGCGGCAACGGCGCGCGCTGTTTCGTGCGCTTCGTGCACGATCAGCGGCTGACGCACAAACGCGAAATCGTCGTGGAAACCAAGAGCGGCCTGATTTCGCCGCGCCTGGAGGAAGACGGCCGGGTCACGGTGAACATGGGCGCGCCGATTTTCGAGCCCGAGCGCATCCCGTTCGCCGGCAGCGAGGAGCTGATCCAGCCGCTGCAAGTGGGCGGCGCCACGGTGCAGATCACCGCGCTGTCGATGGGCAACCCGCACGCGGTGCAGGTGGTGGACAATGTGGACCAGGCGCCCGTCGCCGCGCAGGGCGCGCTGATAGAACATCACCCGCTGTTCCCCAAACGCGTGAATGCGGGCTTCATGCAGATTGTCGACCGCACGCACATCAAGCTGCGCGTGTACGAGCGCGGCGCGGGCGAGACGCTGTCCTGCGGCACCGGCGCATGCGCCGCGGTCGTGGCGGGCATCCGGCGCGGCCTGCTGGACGAGCGCGTGCAAGTCGCAACCCGGGGCGGCGTGCTGCACATAGCCTGGGCCGGCGATGGCGCACCGGTGCTGATGACAGGTCCGGCCATCAGCGTGTTCGACGGCGAAATAAATTTATAAACTGACTAAACGAGAATCCCGAAATGAGAGAAGAAGACGTCGCACTGTACCTGCAAAACAACACGCAATTTTTCGACACCTACGCCGAAATGCTGGCGGAAATCGCCATCCCGCACCCGTATGGCGGCCGCACCACCTCGATTCCAGAACGGCAGATGATCACGCTGCGCGAGAAGAACAAGGTGCTGGAAAAGAAGCTGCACGATTTGATCGAATTCGCGCGCGAAAACGATGCGCTGCAGCTCAAGATACACCAGTTCACGCTGGCGCTGTTTGGCGCGCACAGCCTGATGGATTTGCAGGATCTGATCAGCAGCAATCTGCGCGAAATATTCTCCGTGCCGCATGTCGCGCTGCATGTGTGGAAAGGCCTGCCGCCCAGCGCCGAAGTGCTGTCCTTCGCCGACCAGCAGCAGCTGCCGGTGTGCACCCACCATGCATTGCACGACACGCTGGGCTGGTTCGGCGAGGTTGCGCCTCACCTGCATTCGTTCGCGTATTTGCCGCTGCGCAGCGGAAACCATTCCATCGGCCTGCTGGTGCTCGCCAGCGAGGACGTGCAGCGTTTCTACCCCGAAATGGGCACGGTATTTCTGCAGCGCATCGCGGAAATCGTGAGCAGCGCGCTGCAGCCTACTCTGTAAATTGAGCCACGGATTAACACGGATGATCACGGATAACTGCTTAGTTGTACCGGGCATAACGATTCATCGAAAAATGGCTTGGAAGGGTGTTGGTACGATCCGCACCCGTAAAGGGTGGACCATGCTTGTACAGCCGCTAAAGCAGCAACAATCATGCTCTGTCTATCCGTGTTAATCCGTGGCTAATTTTCCCTCCCGTTAATATGCCGGATAACGCCCCGCAGCCCAACCAAGAAACCCTGCACGGTTTTGTGGCGTACCTGCGCAACGAACGGCAATACTCCCCACTCACCATAGAAAATTATTCGCGCGACATCCGCCGCCTGTTCGAACTCGCCGCCGCCACGCCGCTGCCTGAATTGCAGAGCCAACACATCCGCCGTTTCGTGGCGCAGCTGCACGGGCAAGGGCTGGGCGGCAGAACATTGGCGCGCATGTTGTCGGCGTGGCGCGGTTTTTATGTGTACCTGATGCGCGATCACCGGTGCACCGGCAATCCCTGCGTCGGGCTGCGCGCGCCGAAAGCGGCGCGCAATCTGCCGCACGCGCTGTCGCCGGACGAAGCGGTGCGCATGGTGAGCCTGCCCGACGATGGCGACCAACTGACAGTGCGCGACAAGGCGATGTACGAACTGTTTTATTCTTCCGGGCTGCGCCTGGCGGAGCTGGTGGGCCTGGAAGCGGGCGCGCTGGATTTGCACGACGCTTCGGTGCGCGTCACCGGCAAGGGCAACAAGACGCGCGTCGTGCCGCTGGGCAGCCATGCGATCGTCGCGCTGCAACATTGGCTGGCCTTGCGCGAACAGCTGGCCAAGCCGGATGAGGCGGCGCTGTTTGTCGGCAGTCGTGGCCGCCGTCTGACGCCGCGCGCAGTGCAATTGCGCATGCGCGTATGGGGCATGCGGCAGGGCATCAGCAGCGCTGTGCATCCGCATCTGCTGCGCCATTCGTTCGCCTCGCATGTGCTGCAGTCATCCGGCGATCTGCGCGCGGTGCAGGAGATGCTCGGCCACGCCAGCATCTCCACCACGCAGGTCTATACCCATCTCGACTTTCAATATCTCAGCAAAATTTACGATGACGCGCATCCGCGCGCCAAGAAGAAAACATGACCAACAAAAAATCTGCATCACCTTCCACACCGCACCGTCCATCGCGCGGCAACCGGGATTTTCGCAAGCGCACCGCACATGGCGCAGCCGATCGCGGGCATGCTGCACCGCCAGCTGCGCGCAGCGCGCCGCTCGCTGGATTGGCCAGCGCCGCACCCGGCATCATGCTCAAGGACGGGCGCGAGAAATCCCTGCAGCGCCGACATCCTTGGATATTCTCCGGCGCGGTCGAGCGCGTCGATGGTGCGCCCATCAGCGGCGACTCGCTGCCGGTGCGCGATGCCGCAGGAAACTTTCTCGCCTGGGCGGCCTACAACTCGCAATCGCAAATCACTGCGCGCGTATGGTCGTGGCACGAAGCCGATAACATCAACGCGGAATTTTTTCGTGTAAAAATCACGCTGGCACTGAATGCGCGCCGCGCGCTGAACATCGCCCAGCACAGCAACGGCATGCGCCTGATCCACGGCGAATCGGACGGGCTGCCGGGGCTGATCGTGGACCAGTACGGCGCCGTGCTGGTGATGCAAATCGGCAGCGCGGGAGCGGAGCGCTGGCGCGACACCTGCGCCGACATCCTGCAGGAATTGTGCGATCCGGTCTGCATCTACGAGCGCTCCGATGCCGATTCGCGCGCGCTGGAAGGGCTGCCGGAACGCAACGGCGTGCTGCGCGGCAGCCTGCCGGAATCGTTGCTGATCGAGGAGAACGGCCTGCGCTTTGCGGTGGATGTGGTGCACGGTCAGAAGACCGGTTTCTATCTCGACCAGCGCGACAACCGCGCGCTGACCGGCACGCTGGCGCAAGACAAGGATGTGCTCAACTGCTTCTGCTACAGCGGCGGCTTTTCGCTGTATGCGCTGCGCGGCGGCGCGAAATCGGTGCTGTCGATCGATGCGTCCGAGGGCGCGCTGCAGTTGGCGCAGCGCAATGTGGAGTTGAATAATCTGGATGCAAGCCGCGCGCAATGGCAATGCGACGACGTGTTCCTCGCGCTGCGCAAGCTGCGCGACCAGGGCCGCACGTTTGATCTGATCATACTCGACCCGCCCAAGTTCGCCCCCACCGCCGCCTTCGCCGAAAAAGCCGCGCGCGGTTACAAGGACATCAACCTGCTGGGCTTCAAGCTGCTGCGCCCGGGCGGCATGCTCGCCACTTACTCCTGCTCCGGCGGCATCAGCGAGGAGCTGTTCCAGAAAATCATCGCCGGCGCGGCGCTCGACGCGGGCGTGGACGCGCAGATCGTGCATCAGCTGCACGCCAGCGCCGATCATCCGGTGTTGCTGAGCTTTCCCGAGTCGGCATATCTGAAGGGGCTGGTGCTGCGGGTCGCCGGCTGATCGCCAGCGGCAACTGGCCGCCTGCATCCGCCAGGATTCCCGGCTGCTCCATGTGATGGCATCAGGGGTAATTTGCTGCTAAATTGCGCGCCATGCACTGATCCAGCTGACCGCTAATTGCTGCAGGCAAACGGGATGTTTCCAAAAAAATAAGGGGGCGTTTTGATGGGGCGCAGCATATTTCCCGGTATAGGATTGTGGGGCAAGACCGCTCTCGGTCTGGGGGCTGTCGTTCTCTGCATCATCAGCTTCGCGGCGGGCACGAATTACTGGCTGGCGCGCAATTATGCGGAAAAAAAGGCGCTCGAAATCGAACGCAACAAGTTCGGGCTGCTGGCGTATTCGATCGACGAGGTGCTGGCTGACGACAGATCCAATCTGCTGACGCTGCGCGATTCCCCGCCGGTACAGGGCATGCTCCGCGCACTTGATGGGGGCGGTGATGCCGCAGTCGAATCGTGGCGCACCCAGCTGGAAGCCACTTTCAGCGCCTTTGCCAACAACCACCCGCAATATCTTCAATTGATCTATGCCGACGAGCTGGGCAATGAACTGGCCAGGGTGCAACGAACGGGCTCATCGATCCGGACCATTCCAAAAAATGAGCTGCTGAGAAATGAGCCGTCTCCTTCCGCAACGGAAGCGCTCAAGCAGCCCCCGGGCCGGATCGTCACATCGGATGTCCATTTGCTGCGGGAGCATGGCAAGCTCGTCGAGCCCCATATGCCAGTGCTGCAATTTTTTACCCCGGTGTATTCGATCGGTTCACGGGTGCGCGGCACCATTGCGATCACCTCCAGCACCGATTTCATTTTCCGTGAAGTCAAGACTGGAGAGGACGCCATCAGGCGCGGCATCAGCAATGAACAGGGATATTTCATCAAGCACGCCGACCCGTCCAAAGCCTTCGGTTTCGATCTGGGCTTTGACTACCGGATTCGCGATGAGGAGCCGAATTTCGATGCATCGGCCATGCAGAATCAGGACACCCTGACCCGCTACGATCCTTCAGACAAGGAAATGGATGGGTACCAGAAAATATTTTTTGACCCGGCCGACCACAGCCGCTACTGGCTGCTGAGCGTCAATATTCCGGAGGCGCTGGTATTCGCCGAAGTCGATGCCGCCACTCACGCGATGCTGCTGACGGGCGCAATAATCGGCCTGCTTTCCGCCTCGCTGATACTCTGGCTGGTGTCGCGCAAAATCGTTACGCCTGTCGTGAAACTGGCGCAAGCGGCCGCGCTGATGCAGCGCGGCGACATGTCCATCCGGGTCGATGAGACGTCGGTGCGCGATGAATTCCACACGCTGTATGCCACGATCAACGACTTTGCCGCCAGCCAGCAACAATATGCCGAACGGCTGCAGCATGAAATCAGCCAGGCCAAGAATGACCTCGCGGAAACCGAGGCGTGGAACCGCCTGATACTCGATTCTGTCGGCGAAGGCATCTATGGGCTGGATCTGGACGGCAACCTCACCTTCATCAATCCGGCAGCATGCAGGATGCTGGGTTACGAAATCGGGGAGTTGCTGGATCGCCCGTTGCACACGCTGATACTCCCTAAAGGCGCAGATGGCACGGCGTATCCGCGCGAGCGCTGCCCGATGTTTGCCACTGTCAATGATGGCCGGACGCATCGAGTCATCGACGAAATATTCCGGCGCAAGGATGGCAGCAGTTTTCCGGTCTCCTACACCAGCACCTGCATACGCAAGGAAGGCGCGCTGCTGGGGGCGGTAATCGCATTCAGTGACACTACCGAACGCCAGCAAATCGAGGAAGAGCTGCGCCTGGCCTCGCTGGTTTTGCAGAACAGCAGCGAGGGCGTGCTGATCACCGATGCTGACAACAACATTGTCGCGGCCAATCCCGCCTTTTCCAGCATAACCGGCTACAGCCTGGAGGAGGTAAAGGGAAAAAATCCGAAGATATTCAGCTCCGGGCGTCACGACCAGGCGTTCTATCAGGCCATGTGGAACTCGATCAATATCACCGGCCAGTGGCAAGGTGAAATATGGGACAGACAAAAAAGCGGGGAGATCCATGCCAACCGGATGGCCATCAATACCATCCGCAATATTGATGGTTCGGTGCATCGATATGTGCTGCTGTTTTCCGACATCACCGAGAAAAAACTGTCCGAGGAACTGATCTGGAAACAGGCCAACTTCGATACGCTGACCGGCTTGCCCAATCGGCGCATGTTCCGCGACCGACTGCTGCAGGGCGTCAAGAAATCGGATCGCACCAGCCTTCCGCTGGCACTGCTGCTGATCGATCTCGACCAGTTCAAGGAGGTGAACGACACGCTGGGTCACGATGTGGGCGACATCCTGCTGCAGGAAGCCGCGCGCCGCTTCCTGGCATGCATGCGCGAATCCGACACGGTGGCTCGCCTGGGCGGCGATGAATTTGCCGTGATCCTGGGCGACCTTACGGACACCGGCCACGTTGACGACGTGGCCCAGAAAATCATCGACCGGCTGGCTCAGCCATTTTATCTGGGCAGCGAAGTCATCTACGCTTCGGCCAGCATCGGTATCACCCTGTATCCGAACGACGCCAGCGACCTCGACGCCTTGATGAAAAACGCCGACCAGGCAATGTATGTCGCCAAGAACAGGGGGCGCAACCGCTACAGCTATTTCACCCAGTCGCTGCAGGAAGCCGCGCAGACCCGGCTGCGGCTGACCAACGATTTGCGCGGGGCGCTGGCGGGCGGGCAGTTCAGGGTCTATTACCAGCCGGTGGTCGATTTATCGACGGAACGCATCCACAAAGCCGAAGCACTGCTCAGGTGGGAGCATCCCGAGAGGGGCATGGTCAACCCGATGGAATTCATCCCGCTGGCAGAGGACTCGGGGCTGATCAACGAAATCGGCGACTGGGTGTTCAGGGAATCCGCGCGCTGGGCAAAGCACTGGAGCCAGAAATTCTGCGCCGATTTCCAGGTCAGCGTAAACATGTCGCCGGTCCAGTTCAGGGCAGAAGGCAAAGGCTTCGCGGACAAATGGCTGCATCATCTGCAGGAACTCCAGCTGCCCGGAAAAAACATGGTCATCGAGATCACCGAAGGGCTGCTGCTGAATGCCGAGTCCGGCATCGTCGACAAGCTGCTGGTTTTTCGCGATGCCGGCATACAAGTGGCGATCGATGATTTTGGCACCGGCTATTCGTCGCTGTCCTACCTGAAAAAGTTTGATATCGACTATCTGAAGATCGACCAGTCTTTTGTGCGCAATCTGGCGACCGATCCGAACGACATGGCGTTATCCGAGGCGATCATTGTGATGGCACACAAACTCGGTCTCAAGGTCATCGCGGAAGGAGTGGAACTGGAAGGGCAGAGCGACATGCTGGCGGACGCCGGCTGCGATTTTGCGCAAGGATATTTGTTCTCCAGACCGGTGCCGCCCGAGCAGTTCGAGAAGCTGTTGCAGCGCGACTTCAAAACGCTTTAGGGCCGTTCAGAACGGCGGCTCGCACTCCAGCGTCAGCGCTTGTGCGCCGAGAGGATGGGCAAAGCGCAGCAAGCGCGCGTGCAGCAGCAGTCGTTCTGAACGGCCAGCGGCTTCGCCGCCGTACAGCGTGTCGCCAAGAATCGGGTGGCCTATGGCCGCCATGTGCACGCGCAACTGGTGCGTGCGGCCGGTCACCGGCTCCAGTTCCACGCGGCTGCTGTCAGTCGAATCATCGTTATCCAGCAAGCTATAGCGCGTGAGCGAGTTCCTGCCCGCTTCATTGTCCACCTTCTGCCGGGGACGGTTCGGCCAGTCCGCATTCAGCGGCAACTCCACCGTGCCCGAGGCGCATTCCACCCTGCCGGCCACGCGCGCCACATAGCGCTTTTCCACCAATCGATCGCGGAACATCTGCGACAGGCGGCGCTGCATTTCCGCGCCGCGCGCGAACAGCAGCAGACCGGAAGTGGCCATGTCCAGGCGGTGCACGATCAGCGCATCGGGAAATTCCCGCTGCACGCGGCTCGCCATGCTGTCCTGTTTGTCGGCGCCGCGCCCCGGCACTGCAAGCAGCCCGGCGGGTTTGTTCACCACGAGCACGGACTCGTCCTGATAGATCAGGTCGAGTCCGTCGTCGTGCGGGGGCGTGTATTGCGAATGAATCAAGGGGAAGGTGTGCGCGAGCCTGTGCGCCGGATGCGCTTGGTCAGGCCGCAGGCGGGCCGATGGAAAATTCGACCGCATCCACCACATGCACGGAATAAGCCTGGCCCAGGCTGATGGAGCCGGCTCCCTCCAGCAGCATCTCTTCGCGCATCAGGCTGGTCACGGTGCCGTCGCCAGAGCGGACATAGGTGCCATTGGTGCTCTGGTCCACGACGAAGAATTTGCCGAAGCGGAATTCGATGCGCACATGCTGGCGCGAGGCGAATTCATTCTGCACGATGATCTGGCAGTTTTTTTCATCGCGTCCCAGCACCGCGCTTTTGCGTTCCTTGTTGACTTTGAACTGCTGCCCCCGATAGCGCAGCGTCAGTTCATCGCTGTTCTCCTTGGGCGCGCGGAAGGCGGGCGTGCCGATGCGGGTGCTCTCCGTGTCATCCGGGTTCCAGAGAATCATGAAAACATCGTACTGTCCCGGCTTGCCCTTGAATTCGGCGCGCATGACCGGGCGCGTCTTGTCGCGTGATTCAGCGGACAGTGCATCGACCGCAGCCTGGGTCGCCATGACCTGGCTGGCACGCGTCACCGAGGCGACGCGCGCGGCGACGTTGACGGTGTCGCCGTATATGTCGCCGGCCTCGCAGATCACGTCGCCATAATGGAAACCGATGCGGATGTGCATCGGATACTCGGCCCCGTTGTTGCCGTTGTCCACGGCCTGTTGCATTGCACAGGCGGCATTCAACGCGGCTTCGGCATCGGGGAAGGTGCACATGATTTCATCGCCTATGGTCTTGATCAGCTTGCCCTGATGTGCGGGGAGCTGGTCGAGCATGATGGCGATGCAGCGGGCTATCAGGCGGCGCGCCAGATCATCGCCGAGGTTGTCGTACATCGCGGTGCTGCCGCATATGTCGGCGAACATGACCGCAAGTTTTTCGATATGTTGTGAGTGTTCTGACATGACAAATAATCAGCGGCAGACCGACGTTGTGTTCATGATGAAATTCCCCAATGTTTTGATATCAAGCCGGGCTAGAATTTATACCCGCGATGCACCGCCACCACGCCGCCGGTCAGGTTGAAGTATTCGACCCTCTCCAGCCCCGCATCGACCATCATCTGCTTCAGCTCTTCCTGCCCCGGGTGCATGCGTATGGATTCGGCCAGGTAGCGGTAGCTGTCGGCGTCGCCGGCGACGAGCTGGCCTATCCTGGGCAGCAGCTTGAACGAATATAAATCGTAAGCCTTTTCCAGCGGCTTGGCGACTTTGGAAAATTCCAGCACGATCAGGCGTCCGCCCGGTTTGAGCACGCGTCGCATTTCGCGCAGCGCGGCGTCCTTGTGCGTGACATTGCGCAGGCCGAAGGCGATGCTGACGCAGTCGAAATAGTTGTCTGGGAAGGGCAGATGCTCGGCATCGCATTGCGTGACCGGCGTGGCGATGCCTTCGTCCAGCAGGCGGTCGCGGCCCACGCGCAACATCGCGTTGTTGATGTCAGTGAGCACTACCTGCCCGCTGCTGCCCACTTTCTGCAGGAACAGGCGCGACAGATCGGCCGAGCCGCCGGCCACGTCCAGCACGCGCTGTCCTGCGCGCACACCGCTGACACTGATCGCGAAACGTTTCCACACGCGATGCAAGCCGGCCGACATCAGATCGTTCATCACATCGTATTTGCCGGCGACCGAAGTGAACACGCCCGCGACGCGCTTGGCCTTGTCCTGCTCCTCGACGGTCTCGAAACCGAAGTGCGTTGTTTTAGTCATGGCTGCATCCTTTGCGGTTATTCCCTCCCCCTTGCAGGGGGAGTTATTTTTTTGGCGCGCGGCTCTCGCCCGCTTCTTCCATCTTGCGCAGGTACTCGTGCCACATCGCATCCTGGTACTTGCCCAGTTCGCGCAGGTATTCCCAGGTATACAGGCCGCTGTCGTGGCCGTCATCGAACCCCAGCATGATCGCGTAGCTGCCTACAGGTTCTACCTGGGTAATGTTTACCTGCTGTTTGCCGACCTGCAACACTTCCTGTCCGGGGCCGTGTCCGCGCACCTCGGCCGAAGGCGAATGCACGCGCAAAAACTCGAACGGCAGACGGTAACGCACGCCATCGTCGAAGGCGATTTCCAGTGTTCTGGATTGCTGGTGCAGCGTGATTTCTGTTGGGGTAGCCATGGTCATTTATATGCTCGTATTTTATTGAGTAATGCGGTGGTGGAGCGCTGGTGCAGGAACGGGATGCTGTGCACCGAGCCGCCCCAGGCCTGCACTTCGCGCGCGCCGACGATAGCGTCCGGCGTCCAGTCGCCGCCTTTGACCAGCACGTCCGGGCGGCAGGCGAGTATCAGTTCCAGCGGCGTGTCCTCGTCGAACACCACCACCATGTCCACTGCCTGCAATGCGGCCAGCACTGCCATGCGGTCATCCTGCGAGTTCAGCGGGCGGTCATCCCCCTTGCCCAGGCGCTTCACCGAGGCGTCGCTGTTCACGCCCACCACCAGCGCGGCTCCCAGCGCGCGCGCCTGGGCCAGATAGGTGACATGGCCGCGGTGCAACACGTCGAAGCAGCCGTTGGTGAACACCAGCGGTCGCGGCAGCGCGGCAGCGCGCGCGGCAAATTCCGCGCGCGGGCAAATTTTCTGTTCGGGGTTCATCGGCGATTGGGGCGTCATCAGTCGAGGTATTCGAACACCTTGACCACGCGCTGCACGCCGCCTGTGGTGGCGGCGATATCGGCGGCCGCATCCGCTTCCTTGCGATAGAGCAGGCCCATCAGGTAGACCGTGCCGTTCTCGGTCACGACCTTCACATGGTCGGACTGGAACGTCTTGTTGTTGATGAAGCGCAGCTTGACGTTGGTGGTGATCAGCGTGTCATTGCTGCGCGAGCTGATGTCGGTGTTCGGCCCCACAACCAGTTCGTTGCTGACCACCTTCACGTTCGACAGATCCGAGATGATTTTCGCCACGCCCGCCTTGGCTTCTTCGTTCGGCACTTCGCCGGTAAGCAGCACATGGCGGTTGTAGCTGGTGACATTCACGTGTGCGGTGTCGTGGTAGTTGATGCTGATCTTGTTGATCGCGCGGTCTTCTATGCCCTCGTCCTCAAGATAGGTGCCGGCAGTGCGGCGATCCGCCGCCATCAGCGCGCCGCTGCCCAGGCCCACCGCGACGACCGGGAAGCAGCCCTGCAATGCGCCCAGCATCGCAGCGAGCAATAGATAATTCAGGTAACGCATCAGTCGCCTCCCAACAGTAAGTGATCAATTGCATCGCACAGGCAATGCAGCACCAGCAGATGCACCTCCTGGATGCGCGCGGTGCTGTCCGTGTGCACGCAAATATGGATGTCGTGCGCTTCGAGAATTTCCCCCATCGTGCCGCCTTCGCGCCCGGTCAGCGCGATCACGCGCATGCCGCGTTCATGCGCGGCATGGATGGCTTCGACCACGTTGATCGAATTGCCGCTGGTGGAAATGGCCAGCAGCACGTCGCCGGCCATGCCGAGACCGCGCACCTGGCGCGAAAAAATCTGGCTGAAGTCGTAATCGTTGGCGATCGAGGTCAGCACCGAGCTGTCGGTAGTCAGCGCGATCGCGGCCAGCGCGGGACGCTCGATTTCAAAACGGTTGATCAGTTCGGCGGCGAAGTGCTGCGCGTCACCGGCGGAGCCGCCATTGCCGCAGGCCAGAATCTTGCCGTCGTTCATCAGGCATTCCACCAGCGCCTGCGCGGCGCCGGCTATCGGTTGCGCCAGCTCGTCTTTGGCCTGGAGCTTGGTTTGGGCGCTGTCGTCGAAGTGTTTGCGTATTCTGTTGGTCAAATCCATGGAGGTGCCTGAGGCTTGTTGCGATCGAGTGCGGATATTACCCGAAATCAGGCGCCAAAAGCATCCTTGACCCACTCGATGTCGCTGCCGTCGCCTGCCTGCAGCAATACCGCATCGAAGCGGCACGGCGGCGTGCGCGCCAGCGTGGAGAGATAATGCTGCGCGGTGCGTATCAGCCGGCCCTGCTTGGCCGCATCGATACTGGCGCCAGCGCCGCCGAAATCGCGGCTGCTGCGCAGGCGCACCTCGGCGAACACCAGCGTAGCCCCGTGCTGCAGGATCAGGTCGATCTCGCCGTAGCGGCAGCTATAGTTTTTCTGCAACAGCTTGAGGCCGTTGCGCTGCAAAAATTGCGCCGCCAGTTGTTCTGCCTGTGCGCCTGGGTTGCTCATCGCACGCCGCTGGCGGCGGGCACTGCGCTCGCAGCCATCGCGGCGCGTATCGCCTCCGCCTCTTCCGGCGTGATGCCGCGCCCCTGGAAAAACAGCGCGGGTATGCCGCTGCGCTGGAACTGTTGCGCGCCGTTCATCTGGATGTTGCCGGTCACGCCGTCCAGCGGCAGGGCCGTGCGGAAACTGCTGTCGATCAGGATTTGCACCAGGCGAAACGCATCGATGCCGAGCGCATACAATCGCTCCATGTCGGCCGGCAGCGGCGGATTGGCGCGCGGATAAATCATCACTGCCGGATGATCGGGCTGCAGCAGCCACGGCATGTCCACGAAGCGGATGTCGTTCAGGTCGAAATTGGTCAGCCTGTCGGCGTTGCCGTTGAACAGCTGCGAGGTCGCATAAACCGGCAGTGCCGCGTTCAGATAGGGGCGCATCAGATGCGCCTTTTCCGCATCGACCGCGAGAAAAACCATGGCGCCATCGCCAGCGGGAATGTCGACCAGCGCGGCGGGGTCATTCTGGTACATGACTTCAATCGAGACACTGTTGCCCAGCTGCTTCCATTCCTCGGCATAGGCATGAGACAACCGGTGCGACAGCGCCGTGCTGTCGCCGATGATGATCGCATTGTGCAGGCCGCTCGCTGCCGCCAGCTGCGCCACCTGGCGCGCCTCGCGCTCCGCCGACAGGCTGAAGAAATACAGCTTGCCGGCACGGCCGCTGTCGGTGACGTTCAGCGCCAGCGTCTGCACATCGATGCGCGAGGTTGCCGCCAGCGCCGCCACGCCGTTGCGCGTCAGCGGCCCGGCCACCGCACGCGCGCCGTTGGCGACGGCCTGGCGGTACAGCGCGGCAATCTGGCTGCTCTCGTCGGCGCACTCGTATACCCGGATCGGCAGGGCGTGTTCCTGGGCGCTTGCAGCAGCGAGGAAACCCTGCCGCACCGCATCGGCCGCGCGCCCGAACACGTCCGATTTGAGCGGCAACAGCAGCGCGATATGCGGTGCGGGTTTGACGCCTGCGGCAGGCACGGCCTCGGTAGCGCAAGCCGTGCCGCTCACGTATAGTGCCGCGACCAGAAAAAGGACTCGCTGCGAGAGATTCACAATAAAGGAAATACGGTGCATAGCGGTCAGAAGCAGAAGATGGAAAACGCATTATATGTAGTCGCCACCCCGATAGGGAATTTGCGTGACATCAGCCTGCGCGCGCTGGACGTGCTGACCTCGGCCGATGCGATTGCGGCAGAGGACACGCGCAACACCGCGCATATGCTCACGCACTACGGCATAGCCGGCCAGCGGTTGATGGCGCTGCACCAGCACAACGAACGCGGCACTGCGGAAAAGATCATCGCGCTGCTGGCGCAAGGCCTGTCGGTCGCGCTGGTGAGCGATGCCGGCACGCCTGCGGTGAGCGATCCCGGCGCGCTGCTGGTGGATGAAGTGCGCAGCGCCGGTTACCGCGTGATCCCGATACCGGGCGCCAATGCCGCGCTGGCGGCGATCTCCGTAAGCGGCTTGGCCGCGCCGCATTTTCTGTTCTACGGCTTCCTGCCGAACAAATCCGCCGCGCGCTGCCGCGAATTGCAGGCGCTGATCGAGGAACCTTACACGCTGGTGTTCTACGAAGCGCCGCACCGCATACTCGAATGCGTCGCCGACCTGCAAAAGATATTCGGCGGCGAACGACAGATCGTGATCGCGCGCGAGATCACCAAGCTGTTCGAAAGCATACACCGCTGCCCGCTGGAGCAGGCGCTGGACTGGCTGAACGGCGACCCCAACCGCCAGCGCGGCGAATTCGTGCTGCTGCTGTCCGGCGCGGTGCCCAAGGATGAATGGCTGGACGCGGAGACCGAGCGCATCCTGATGGTGCTGCTGGAAGACCTGCCGCTGAAGCAGGCGGTGCAACTGGCCGTGCAGATCACCGGCGCGGGACGCAACGAACTGTACCAGCGCGCACTACAATCGAAACAAGAGGAATGAAAATCATGGAAATCAAAATTACCCGACCCGATGACTGGCACCTGCACCTGCGCGATGGCGCGCTGATGCAGTCCGTGCTGCCCGACACCGCGCGCCAGTTCGCGCGCGCCATCGTGATGCCCAACCTGCGCCCGCCGGTGACCACCGCCGCACAGGCGCTGGAATACCGTTCGCGCATCCTCGCCGCGCTGCCTGCGGGCATGAATTTCGAACCGCTGATGACGCTGTACCTGACCGACAACACGCGCGCCGAACAAATCCGCACAGCCAAAGAATGCGGCGTGGTGCATGCGGTCAAGCTCTACCCGGCGGGCGCGACCACCAACTCCGACGCGGGCGTGACCGACCTGCGCAAGACCTACGCCGCGCTGGAAGAAATGCAGCGCTGCGGCATGCCGCTGCTGGTGCACGGCGAAGTGACCGACCCGGCGGTGGACGTGTTCGACCGCGAAGCGGTGTTCATCGAAAAAGTATTGCAGCCCCTGCTGCGCGACCTGCCCGAGTTGCGCATGGTGTTCGAACACATCACCACCCAAGACGCAGCGCAGTTCGTGGCTGACGCAGCGGACAACATCGCCGCGACGATCACCGCGCACCATCTGCTATACAACCGCAACGCGATGCTGGTCGGCGGCATCCACCCGCATTACTACTGCCTGCCGGTGCTCAAGCGCGAGACGCATCGCGCAGCATTGGTGCAAGCCGCCACCAGCGGCAACAAAAAATTCTTTCTCGGCACCGACAGCGCCCCGCACGCGCAGCACACCAAGGAAAATGCCTGTGGCTGCGCCGGCTGCTACACCGCCCACGCCGCGATCGAACTGTACGCCGAAGCCTTCGAGGCAGCTGGCGCGCTGGACAAGCTGGAAGGCTTCGCCAGCTTTTACGGCGCGGATTACTACGGCCTGCCGCGCAATACCGGCAAGGTGACGTTGCGCAAGGAGGAGTGGCAGGTGCCCGCATCCGTCGGTTTCGGCAATCACAGGTTGGTGCCGCTCAGGGCGGGGGAAATGGTGAAGTGGAAACTGATGTGATCAATAAATGGGTGGGAGCATCTCCTATTATTGAGCTTTACATAAATAATGACACTAAAACAAACCTGCCTGTTTCCAGCAAGCCGCGATGATATTCGGGCGATGCTGGGCACTTTTGAGCTTGTTGCGGGCGGTCGTCTGCAACTCGGCGAGATTGTCCGGGCAGAAGTTCGCCAGTGCATGACGCTTGAGCCAAGCCCACAGATATTCGACCGGATTCAAATCGGGCGAGTACGGCGGCAGGAACGCAATCTGGATGTGACCATCAATGCTGTCCAGATAATCCCTGACCAATTTCGACCGGTGCGCCTTGAGGCCATCCCAGATAATCAGCAGCGGCTGCTTGAGGTGGGCTTTGAGCGCCTTGAGAAACTCGACGATCTCTTCCTTCTTGATGCTGCCTTCGTGAAAACGGAACAGGCAGGACAGCCGGGTAAGCCCGGCAATGACCGACAAGTGCTTCCAGTTGAAGTGGAACTGGATAACCGGGGTTTGCCCCTTGGGCGCCCAAGTACGCACCCTTGTCGGACGTTCGCTCAGACCCGACTCGTCGACAAAGACGATTATGCGGCCTTCCCTTTGGGCTTTTTTTTAAGCGCAGGCCAAGTCTTGCGCTTGAACTGTTCCACCGCGACGACATCGCGCTCGATCGCGCGACGATCCGGCTTTTGGTTGCTGAAGCCAAGCGCACCGATAATGCGCCAGACATGCACCTCGCTGTATGACACGCCAAACAGGCGCTCGATGAGTATTCGTATCCGCTTGAGCGTCCAGAGTTCGGTACCAAAGCCGTGGTTGGTTGGGCGGTCAAGCAAGTTACGGCGCAGTGTTTCAAGCTGCATCGCGTCCAGTTGCGCCGGGCGGCCTTTGCCGCCAATGGCGCGCAGAGCATCGATTCCGCCCTCATCAAGCACGCCCTTCCAGGTGTGTACCGTTTGCCGTGCCACGCCGATTTCTTTGGATACCTCGGTCGGCCCCTTGCCGGAAAGCAGCATTCGTCCCGCCCGTACCCGGCGCTTGGCCGCTTCGTCCATCTTTTTTGCCATGCAACACCTCCGATATGAAAGCAATACCGGTATAACGCATGAGATTAAAAAGGGTTGTCATGATTTATGTAAAGCTCAATAGCCCCTGCAAATGCTAGATAAAAGAACAATGCTCACAAAATTCATAAAACATCTGTGGGCAGCAATTTCCATCACCGCAACTATAGGTGGAGCAATAGCCACTTATCAACTCGCCGCCAGCACTGAGGATTACAGTCTGACGCTATACAAAAATAATGAAGAAAAGCTGATCGAGCGAAACAAAACCATCGAAGGGCTTAGCGTTACATTTCAAGGAAAGCAAATTGATTCTCTCTATAGGTCACAAATAACTTTAAGTAACACAGGCAAAAAAGCTATAACCCAAGACTTCATATTTCAAGCATTAACAATTTCAACAAAAAACAACTCCACCATAATTGAAGCAAAATCTGAGCAAGATGGCGCAAAAGTCAGCGAAAACAAAATTACATTGCAATGGGCTTTATTAAACCCCGGAGAGCGAATCAAAACTACAATCATCTCCACTGGACCCATCGAAGCCCAACTTGCTTATCGAATAAAGGAAGTACCAAACATTAAATACATTGACGAACTAAAAAATCCACCAGCACCGGAGCGAATTAAAGCGCTATCAATTGTATGGCTAGTTGCTGCACTGCTATCAATCGCAATTACCCTAGACGCAATCAGCTTAATTAGGAGAGATTCAAAATTGCAGAGCATCTTCGATCTCCCGAAAAATACAATAGCTGGAGCAACAAAACTAGCAGACTTCTTGAACGCACTATTCGGTTTGTACAAAGAGTATTATGAAGCAACGCCCAGATTGATTATCACGCCAAACGAATTTATCAAAAAAATTACTGAGTCAGTACCCGCATCCGAATACATGAGCGAAGGCGATATTAGGCTCGCTCAAAATAGCATCATTACATATGCCGGACATGCAAACCTATACAACATCAGATCAGTTGGAATTTTTTTGGGTCCGTTGTTGTTTGGTTTTTGCATAGTCAGAGTAATTGCCGCCCTAATATGAAATGTCACACATTCTGTCATCTGAGCAGCACCCGTTATCGCATGCCCAATGACCCGCGCTCGAATCTGATTGTTGCTCCCTGTTAGTTGCTCACTTGCTTGCCTTGACAATTTTTCAGTCGTACATACAATGTATTCATGATTAAATTCGAGTGGGATACAGCGAAGGCAAGCTCAAACAAGAAAAAACATGGCATTTCGTTTGAGGAGGCGCAATCTGTCTTCTACGACGAGTTCGCTGTGCAATTTTTTGATGAGGACAATTCCGCGTCAGAGGAAAGATTTCTGATGCTTGGTTTCAGCGATGAAGCACGCCTCCTGATTGTCTGTCATTGCGAACGTGACCACGGCAACATTGTCCGCATCATCTCGGCAAGAAAAGCCACGAAACGCGAGAGCACTTATTACCCAGGAGTTAAGCCATGAAATCTGAGTACGATCTGTCGAAAATGAAATCGCGCAAAAATCCTTATGCATCCAAGTTGAAAAAATCAGTCACGATGCGATTGAGCGAAGATGTCATTGATTATTTCAAACAAATGGCTGATGAAAAGGGCGTCCCGTATCAGAGCCTGATCAATCTTTATCTGCGAGATTGTGTATCCAGCCATAGACAGATTGATATCACTTGGCAATCAAATGCCTGAATCATCCGCCATTCATAATCCTGACCATTTGTTGATCACTTGCGTTCGATCTTCACGATTTCCCACTTCTTCGATTCGCTTTTTCTCAGCTCAAACGCGACCGCATCCCCGGCCTTGATGCTCTCCAGCAGCGAGGCATTCGCCACCTTGAAATCCATCGTCATGCCCGGCCAGTCCAGCGACTTGATCGGTTCGTGCGCCAGCTTGACGGT
>Ga0315268_10002778_pt1 | contig 19591 bp, 10 predicted proteins | sample C1_top_MG_FD_204535 | JGI IMG/M metagenome (GOLD analysis project Ga0315268, IMG submission 204535) | Sediment microbial communities from Yellowstone Lake, YNP, Wyoming, USA - C1_top | ecosystem: Environmental > Aquatic > Freshwater > Lake > Sediment | place: USA: Wyoming | collected 2017-08-01
ACATCGACTGGAAGGAGTTCATCTCGGACAAGCTGGCCGAGGACCTCCGGCTCAAGGCCGAGGCGGTCAAGTCCGTGCTGCCATCGGCCGTGGTCACCAGCCACTCGGCCGGGCCCGGGCTCTTCACCCGCCCCGACTGGTCGGGGACACCCGACGACCGGAAGATGTCCGACAGCGTCGACTTCTACGGCGCCTCGATCTATCCAAAGCACGCCTGGACCCTCAAACCCTGGTCGCCATTCTACCGCTCCTCCGGGCTGGACTTCGTCCGGTCCATGGGCATAGGGAACGGCGGCTTTTATATCGGCGAGCTCCAGGCCGGCTACGGCGTCTTCGGCATGAAGATGAGCTATCCCGTGGTCGGGACGGATCTCCGCGACTGGATGTGGAGCGCCGTCGCCTATGGGGCCCGGGCCGTCAACATCTACGCCTACTACCCGATGAGCACGGGCTACGAGGCGGGCGGCTACGGCCTGGTCGAGCTCGACGGCAAGATCACGGAGCGGGCCGAGGCGGCCGGCCGGATCGCCGGCGTCATCACCGCCAACAAAGACCTCTTCCTCAAGGCCCTGCCGTCGCGGGCCGAGATCGCCATCCTTTATATCCCCCTGTCCCATATGGTCGGCGGCCAGCAGTCGTTCACGGGCGAGGGACAGACGGTCGGGGTCAACAACCTGAGCGAGTCCCTGCAGGGCGTCCACCGGGCGTTCTTCGAACGGAGCATCCCGGTGGATTTCCTCCACGTCAACGACCTGGGCACCCCCCGGGCGGGCGGCTATAAACTCATCATCGCGCCGTACCCCGTCCAGATGTCCGAGGCCCACGTCCGCAAGCTCGTCGAATATGTCAGGCAGGGCGGGACGCTCGTGGCCGAGGCCCGCTGCGGCTGGGTGGACGAGAAGGGCCGCTCGAGCCCGGTCATCCCGGGCGCCGGGCTGAGCGAGGCGCTGGGCTGCCGCGAGCTCGAGCTCATGCCGGTCCCCAAGACGTCGGCCATGAAGGTCAAGGCCGTCCACGAGGCCATCCCGCTGCTCAAGCCCGGGGACAGCCTCGACGCCCTCTTTTTCGAGGAGAGCTTCGACGTCTTCGGGAAATCGAGCCAGGTCCTGGCCGAGTTCTCCGATGGCCGGCCGGCCATCGTCTACGCGCCCTTCGGCAAGGGAAGGGCCATGATCGTCGGCTCCTTCCCGGGGTCGGCCTATTATCATTTCAAGAATCCCAACAACGGCAGGTTCTTCGCCGGCCTGGCCGAATGGCTGAAGATCGGGAAGCCGGTCGAGGTCGCGGCCGCCGAGACCGGGGCCATGGTCGAGGCCCGCCTGCTCGATGGCGACGGATACAAGATCCTGTTCGGTTTCAACCGCGGGGAGAACGCGGCCGCGGCCAAGTTCGCCGTGGCCGTCAAGGGTGCGAAGATCACGGCCCGCGAGCTCGAGACAGGACGGGAGTTCCCGTGCACGGTCGAGAACGGCCGGGCCGTCCTGGGCCGGAGGCTCGCGCCCGGCGAGGTCTGGGTCGTTCATATTTTAGAAAGATAGGGACATGTACCGACAGTCTCTTGACCGGAAAGACGGGGAGAAATACGGGGACACAAAGGTACGTGTCCCCGATCTGAGAGGGGGGGGACGATGAGCGAATTCTGCGGCGGCGTCGACGTCGGAGGGACCAAGATCTCCTCGGCCCTGTTCACGAACAAAGGGGAGATGCTGGCCAAGTCCAAGGTGCCTATAGACAAGTCCGGCGGGGAGCGGGCCGCGGACCAGGTCGCGGCCGCTATCCGCGAGCTCGAGCATGCCGCGGCCGACGAGGGGGGGCTGCTGCTCGCCGCCGGCGTCTCCATCCCCGGCATCGTCTATTCCGAGAGCGGGAGGGTCTGGGCCCCTAACATCCCCGGCTGGGACCGCTTTCCTCTCCTCGAACGGCTGGAGCGGGAGGACGATTCTCCGGACCTCCCCGACGTCCAGCTCGTGAGCGATAGGAGCGCCTACGTCACGGGCGAGGCCTGGCGCGGCGCCGCCGCCGGCGCCACGGACGCGGTCTTCCTGGCCGTGGGCACGGGCATCGGCGCCGGCCTCCTTTCCGGCGGCCGGCTCATCCTCGGTCAAGAGGACATCGCCGGCGCCGTCGGCTGGTTCGGCCTCAACCCGGACTTCAAGCCCGCCTACGCGGCCATGGGATGTTTCGAGGCCGAGGCCTCCGGGAACTCGGTCGGCCGCAAGGCCCGGGAGCTTCTCGGCGCGGGACGGGCATCCCTAATTCGCGAGCTCGCCGGCGGGCGGATCGACGACATCACGGCTAAGACCGTGGCCGAGGCTGCGCGGCGCAAGGACCCGCTGGCCCTCGAAGTCGTGGCCGACGCCGTGCGCTACATCGGGATGGGCATCGCCAACATCGTCAGCCTTCTCAATCCCCAGGTGGTCGTCCTCGGAGGCGGCCTCTTCCAGGCGGCCGACGTTTTCCTCGAGCCGGTCCGCGTCGAATTCCGGAAATGGGCCCAGCCGCGGGCGGCCGAAACCGTGCGGCTCGAGCTCTCGGCCCTGGGCGAGGACGCCGGCCTCTACGGCTGCGGCAAGCTCGCCTGGGATTCTATTTGAAAGGCCCGAATAGTGCTCATCGATTTTCGAGATCGCCACGCCCCGGAGGGCTCGCGATGACTTCGAATGCCTAAGGAGTATCGCATGTCAGGTTCCGCATATCTCGACCGGGTCCAGGAGATCCTGGCGGAGATCCGGATGGAGGAGATGCCCCGCATCCGGGCCGCGGCCAAGATCATGGCCGCCGCTATTCGCAGGAAGGGCCGCGTCTACATGTTCGGGAGCGGCCACTCGGTCATCCCGGTCCTCGACATCTTCCCGCGCTACGGGAGCTTCGTCGGGTTCTTCCCGCTCTATGATCCGAGGCTGATGTGGTCGAACGTCATCGGCCCGGGCGGCGCCCGGGAGCTCCTCTGGCTCGAGCGCCAGGAGGGCTATGCCCGCGTCTTCCTCCAGAGCTACCCGCTCGAGAAGCGTGACGCGATGCTCGTCTTCTCCCACGGCGGCCTCAACGCCGCCCCCATCGACATGGCCCTCGAAGCCAAGGCCCGCGGCCTGAAGGTCATCACGGTCTCCTCGCACCGGAACGCGAAGATCGGGCGCCGGTCCCATTCCTCGGGCAAAGTCCTGTCCGAGGTCGCCGACGTGGCCATCGACAACCACGTCCCGCCCGAGGACGCCCTGGTCGACGTCGGTCAACTCGTGCGCGTCGCGGCCGGTTCGACCGTGGCGGCCGTCGCGATCGCCATGGCCCTCGTGGCCGAGACGGCGGCCGTCCTGGCCAAGACCGGCCAGGTCCCGCCGACCTTCGTCTCGCCCAACGTCAAGGGCGTTCCGCCGGGCCACATGGCCGCGGTCTACCAGGCCTTCACCGAGTTCTATTACGCCCGGCCGTTCAAGGTCCGGAAAAGGGCGAAGAGGTAGGGGAGAGCCATGGCGCGCGCCGACCGGGTCCCCGCCTCCGTCCGCAACCTGACGGTCTCGGCCTTCGCTGGGATGTTCGTCTTCGGTATCGTCATGGCCATCCTCGGCGCCGTCCTGCCGTCCCTCTTCGAAAAGATCTCCTTCGGAGCCGGGGCGGCCGGGAACCTGTTCCTGTCCATGAACTTCGCCATGCTGGTTATGACGGTCTTTTTCGGGCCGCTTGCCGACCGCTTCGGCTTCAAAGCGCTCCTCCTCGCTTCGTCGGTCCTCGTTGCCGCCTCGTTCCTCCTCCTGGCCGGCGCTTCGACCTATCCGGCGCTCGTCCTGGCCGTCGTCGTCCTGGGCTTCGGCGGGGGCGGGCTGAACGGCGGGACCAACGCCCTGACCAGCGACATCAACGAGGGAGAGCGCCGGGGCCCGGCCCTCAACGTCCTGGGCATCTTCTTCGGCTTCGGCGCCCTGACCATCCCCTTCCTCAAAGGCACGCTCCTCGCGTCGTTCGGCCTGCGGACGGTCCTCCTGCTGGCTACGGCCCTCGGCCTCGTCCCGCTCGCGCTCTTCGCCGCCTTCCGTTTTCCGCGGGCGAAGCAGCCGCAGGGGTTCCCGATCAAGGCGGCGGCCAAGGTGGCCCGCCATCCGCTGCTCTGGCTCTGCGGCTTCCTTCTCTTCTTCCAGTCCGGCAACGAATTCACGGTCGGGGGCTGGATCTCGACCCTTCTCCAGAAGACTCACGGCGTGGGGCCGTCCGCGGCGGCCCTGGTGCTGGCCGGGTACTGGGCGGCGGTCATGGCCGGCCGGCTCCTTTCGGCCCGGCTGGTCCGGCACTTGAGCAAGGAGCGGCTGGTGCTCATCGGGGGGGCCGTGGCCTTCGCCGCCGCGCTCGTCCTCTGGCTCTCGCCGGCCCGGACCCCGGCCATGATCGGCGCCGTCCTGATCGGCCTCGGCTTTTCGCCGGTCTATCCGACCATCCTGGCCATCGTCGGCGAGAATTTCGCCGCCCTGACCGGGACGGCCTTCAGCATCGTCATCTCCATCGGCCTGGCCGGGGGCATGATCGCGCCCTGGCTGGCCGGGCGGATCGCCGAAGCGTCGGGACTGAGGCACGGGCTCGTCGTCCCCGTCGTCAATTGCGCCATGATCATCGTCCTGATGACGTTCATCATGCGCTTGCTCAAAAGATCCGGGCCGCGCGCCGCGTGACCCCGGGCCGGCCGTCACGGAGGCAGAACATGAAACACCCGAAGCCATTCCTTGTTGCGTTGGCCACCGCCGCGCTGATCATGACGGCCGCGAACCTGACGGCACGTCCCGTAGGCCAAACCTCCGCGCCCGCCTCTGGAGTCCGGAAGAAGCTCGAGGCCCGGCATATGGGACTGCTCATGGAGAAGGGGATTTGCGACGACGCCGGGCGGGAGATCGAGGGGCGGCTCGGCCGGCTGCTCGACGAGGCCCGGCGGGCCGGGAAGACCTCGGACGCCGACGTCCTCGGCTTCGTCCTGGCCGCGCTCAACTATTCGGCATCGAACCTCGGCGGCTTCCCGGCCTGCGCCTTCGACCGGCCGATCGGGTACACCCTCGAGCGTTTCGGCCACACCATCGCGGACGGCAACATCGACGCCACCGCCAAGGGCAGCGCCTGTCCCGTCGGCGGCATCGGCGCCGGCGGCTTCGAGCGCCTGATGAACGGGAATTTCGAGACCTGGTTCCTCAAGTCCGGCTGGATGGTCGAGGACACGGTCTGGGCCGACCAGTTCCATGTCTACATGAAGTCGGGCGGCCGGACGGTCGTCCAGACCTTGTCCACGGAGGCGCCCCCGCCCCAGTCCGGGCTCGGCTCGTGGGCCTGGACGTATCCGGCCGGCCGGGGCGATTACTACGCTCTCTTCCCGAAGTCCGGTTTTTCCTACGAGGAGAACAAGGACTGGCCGGCCCGGCTGGCGGTCGTCCAGTTCTCCCCCGTAATCCCGGCGAACTACCGGGAGACGAGCTACCCGGTGGCCGTTTACAAATGGATCGCCGAGAACCCTAAGGACCGCCCGGTCGAATTGAGCATTCTCCTGACCTGGGAGAACATGGTCGGCTGGGAGGCGGTCCAGACCGGCCCGGCATCGGAGTCGCTTTTCAAATGGCGCCGGACGAGCCCGGGGAATACCAACGAGTTCGTCGAGGACGGGCCCCGAAAGGCCATCGTCTTCAAGAATGCGAAGACCGATGTCCGGACGGGCCCCGCCCTCTCCGGCACCATGGCCATCGCGACCATGGAGATCCCCGGCAGGACCAAGGTCCATTACCTCGCCGACTTCGACCCCAAGGGCGACGGTGCCGCGGTCTGGACGACCTTCCGGGCGGACGGCACGCTGGCCGATTCCCGGGCCTCGAGGGTCGCCGGGGGGAACGAGGCCACGGCCGCGGCCCTGGCCGTCAAGCTCATCCTCAAGCCGCAAGAGCGTCTTGAGGTGCCGTTCGTCGTGGCTTGGGACTTTCCGTTCTACGAGTTCGAGCCCGGGGTCAAGGTCCGGAAAAAATACACGGAATACTTCGGCGCCACCGGCGGGAGCGCCTGGGCCATCGCCGCCGAGGCCCTCGACCGCTGTAAGGACTGGGAGAAAGCTGTCGACGCCTGGCACGGGACGATCACCGGCGACCGCCGGCTCCCGGACTGGTTCAAGCAGGCCCTCATCAATGAGCTCTACGTCCTCACGGAGACCAGCATCTGGGACGCCGAGACCAATCTCCACACCTACCTGGAGAGCGCGGACTATCTCATGTACGGGACCTTCGACGTGGATTCCTACTGTTGGCACGTCCTCAAGCTCTGGCCGGAGCTCGAGCTCAATAACATGAGGTTCTTTGCCGGCGCCGTCCCGCTGGCCGACCCCTCGTACCGGGCTTACCTCTACAACGAGCAGTTCCCCGCCGAGGTCCCGGCCAATAAGAAGAGCCATTACTGGAACACCATCAAGGACCCGGGCATGGTCCCCCACGACGTCGGCTCGCCCCGCAAGCGGCCCTGGGTCGTCCTCAACGCCTTTGACTGGCAGAACGCCAACGTCTGGAAGGACCTCAATCCCAAATTCCCGCTCCGGGCCTACCGCGATTTCCTGGCCGGGGGCGGAAAGGACACGGACTTCCTCAAGGCCATGTTCAAGGCCTCGGTCACTGCGCTCGACACGCTCGAGAAACGGTTCGGGGACCCGCGGAGCCACGTCCCGCTGAACGAGGGCATCCCGGACCAGACCTATGACACGTGGCGGATGAAGGGCCAGAGCGCCTACGTCGGCATGCTCTGGCTGGCGGCCCTCAAGGCGGCCTCGGAGATGGGCCTGACGCTCGTCCGCCAGGGCGTGCCGAGCGTGGACGGCCTGGCCGTCGCCGCGGCCGTCGGGCGCTACCGGGAATGGTTCGAAGCCGGCCGAGCCTCGCTCGGGGCCCTGTGGGACGAGGCGGGCGGCTACTACCACATCGACACCCACACGGACGACATCATGACCGACCAGCTCTTCGGCTCCTGGTACTCGGCCATGCTCGGGCTCGAAGGCGGCGGGCGCCCGCCCATCGTCGAGCCCGACCGGCTCCGGCGCACGCTACGGACGATCTACGAGAAGAACGTCCTCGGCTACGGCCGGGGGTTGATGGGCGCCGTCAACGGCCGGACGGTGGCCGGGAAACAGCTCAGGAGCCAACAGGGCGATGAAGTCTGGGTCGGCACGGCCTACGCCTTCGCCGCCAATTGCCTCCTCAACGGGATGGCCGCGGAGGGGATGCACACGGCCTACGGCCTCTTCCATGTCGTGTGGAGTCCCTTCGGCCAAGGCTATTTCTTCAAGACGCCCGAGGCCTACCTGGATCCCGAGGAGGTCCGCTGGAACGATGCCGGGGCCACCTATGGCGACAAGCTCTTCCGGGCCATGAAGTACATGCGGCCGGGCGCGGTCTGGGCTTTCTACGAAGCGCTGTTGAAAAACAGGCCGTAAAGCGCTATCTTTGACCCTTCCGGATGAAGCCAGAAAGACGAGAAAGAAGAAGGATCCGGCGCTGGCCCCTCCTCGTTGCGGCCGCCGTCGCGCTCGCGGCTGTATTCTGGCTCTGGGTCGTCCGTCCCGCGGCGGACCCGGCCCGGCGGATGGAACGGCTCTGGGCGGGGGCGGCCGTCGAGAAGCCGAACGTCATCCTGATGACGCTCGACACGACCCGGGCCGACCATCTGGGCTGCTACGGCTGGCCGAACATCCGGACCCCTAGCCTGGACGCCCTGGCCGGCCGCGGCGTCCTCTTCGAGCAGGCCGCCACGGCGGCCCCCCTGACCCTGCCGGCCCACTGCACGATCATGACCGGCATGTCCCCCACTTATCACGGCGTCAGGGTCAACGGCAACACGGCCCTGAGCGACGAGCAGACGACGATCGCCGAGGCCCTCCACGGACAGGGCTATCAGACCGGAGCCTTTATCGGAGCCTTCGTCCTCGACGGCCGCTGGGGCCTCAAACAGGGCTTCGACCATTATGACGACCAGTTCGACCTGAAGAAATACAAGCACATCGACCTCGGCGAGGTCCAGAGGCCGGGGAACGAGGTCATGGACGCCGCCCTGGCCTGGCTCGACGGGACGAAGGCGGCGCCGTTCTTCGCCTGGATCCACCTCTACGACCCGCACACCCCCTACGCCCCTCCCGAGCCCTACGCCACGGAATACTCCGGCCGCGCCCTATCCGGCCTCTATGACGGGGAGATCGCCTTCATGGACGAGCAGATCGGCCGGTGCGTGTCCTGGCTCGCCAAGAACGGCCTGGACAGGAACACGATCCTCGTCCTGATCGGCGACCACGGCGAGGGGCTGGGGAACCACGGCGAGGCCTCCCACGGCTACTTCATCTATGATTACGCCCTTCACGTGCCGTTCATCGTCGTCGCCCCGTTTCCGGAGCTCAGCGGGAAGCGCGTCCCGGCCCAGGTGAGCTCCGTCGACGTTTTCCCGACCGTCCTGGAGCTCGCCCGCCTCAGGATCCCGCTCAAGGTCCAGGGCCGCTCCCTCCTGGGGACCATGTTCGATCCGAAGAGGGCCTCCGACGAGGCCGCCTATTCGGAATCCATGGCTCCCAATATCCAGTTCGGCTGGAGCTCCCTGCGCTCGCTCCGGACGACGCGCTTCAAGTACATCGACGCCCCGAGGCCCGAACTTTTCGACGTCGGTCTCGACCCCAAGGAGCTGACGGACCTGGCCGAGGGTTCCCCGGCGGTCGCCCGCCGGATGAAGCAGGAACTCGACCGCCTCGTCGAGGAAACCGGCCGCGGCGCCCCCAAACCCCAGGCCGCCAACTTGGATAGGGAAACGGTGGAGAGGCTGTCCGCCCTGGGATATATCGGGGCGCCGGTCTCCTCGAAAAAGGCGGCCGCCGGCGCCTCGGGCGGGCTGGCTGACCCCAAGGACAAGTTCCCCATCTTCTCCGCTGTCACCCGGGCCGGGGAGCTCGTCCTGAACGGGAAGTACGGAGAGGCCTCGGCGGCGCTCGAGACGGCTCTCCGGGCCGAGCCGGGCATCCCCCAGGCCCTGCTCCTCCTCGCGACCTGCTACTCGGAGCTCGGCCGCAAGGACGAGGCCAAGGCCAAGCTCGACCTCATCCTCAAGGAGGACCCCGAGTCGGTCCAGGCCCTGATCAGCCTGGCCAACATCCTCCTCACGGAGAAGAAGGACGACGACGTCATCGCCCTCTGCAAACAGACGCTTTCGGTCGATGAGCGCAATTCCCAGGCCCATACGCTTATCGGCGAGGTCTACCTGGGCCAGGAGAAATTTGCCGAGGCCCTGCCGTACCTCGAGCGGGCCGTGGACATCCAGCCCAAAGTCGCCCGCGACCACCTCAACCTCGGCGTCTGCCTTCTCGGCCTGAAGCAGTACGACCGGGCCCGGAAGGAGCTCGACTTCGTCATCCAGGATTCGCCGAAGTTCCCGCTTGCGGAGTACAACCGGGGCCTGCTCTTCGAAGAGACCGGCCGGCTCGAGGAGGCCCGGGCCGCCTACGCCCGCGAAGTCGAATATTACCCGGCCGAGTTCAAGGCTAGGTTCAACCTGGGGAAGGTCCTTTACAAGTTGGGGGACAGGGCCGGTTCGCTGGTCCAGTTCCGCGAGGTCGTCAAGCTGACCCCCAAGCTGGCCGAGGGCCACCTCCTGCTCGCGCGGGGGCTGCTCTACGGCCCCGAGCCCCCGCTCGACGAGGTCCAGGCCGAGGTCGACCAGGGGCTGGGCCTGGCCGAGACCGACGAGCTCAAGGCCCTCGGCTATTTCCTGCTGGCCGACATTTACAACCGGAGACACGAGACCGGGAAAATGAACGCCGCCCTCGAAAAGGCCCGATCCTACAAAACGAAAAGGAGCCATCCATGAGTTCCCGCCTTCGCTCGCCCGTCATCCCGTTCCTCCTGATGGCCGGGCTGGCCCTCGCACTGCCGAGCTTCGGCCAGTACCGCGAATACTACATTTCAGGGAAGATCGTCGACACCCAAAAGAAGCCCTTGGAGGGGGTCGAGATCAGCCTCCGGGACGAGGCCACCAGCCGAAGCTACTCGCTGAAGACCAAAAAGGACGGCTCGTTCAAGTTCGTCGGCCTGCCGCACGGCGTCTACAAGGTCGTCCTCAAGAAGGCGGGCTTCGCCGACAAAGAGGACGAATGGAAGTTCCGGGAGCCCCAGGACACCATGATGAAGGTCGAGATCCCGGATATCGTCATGGCCGCCCAGGACGTCATCCAGGAGGCCCAAAGGATGAAGGAGGCCGCCGGCGAGGTCAAGGAGTCAGCGGAGCTTGTCCGCAGGGGCGAATACGACGCCGCCCTGGCCAAGCTCAAACCGATCCTGGAGAAAAACCCCAAGGACATCAACGCCCTCTACCTCAGCGGGGTGGCCTATCTCAAGAAGCAGATGTGGCCGGAAGCCGTCCCCCCCCTCCTCCAGGTCACCGAGCTCGTTCCTAAGTTCGCCGCGGCCCATTATCAGCTGGGGGTCTGCTACGAACAGCTGAAGGACCCCGAGAAGGCTCTGGGGTCCTTCGAGAAGGCCATGGAGCTCGACCCCGCCAACCCGGATAGTCCCTTCAAGGCGGGCATGATCCTATTCGTGCGGAACCGCATCGACGAGGCCCTCGGCCACTTCGAAACGACCCTGACCCTGAAACCGGACGACCCTGGAGCGCTGGAGATGGCCGGCCGCTGCTATATCAATAAGATCGTCGTGACCAGGCCGGACGGCCAGGCCGAGATCAACAAGGACGCTGTCCAGAAGGCCATCGAGTTCCTGGAGAAGGCCAAGGCCGGCTACGCGGCCGACCCGGACAGGGTCAAGTTCCTCGACGACCTCATCGTCAAGCTCAGGGAACAGCTCAAGAAGTGACGCGGCCGGCCCGGGAACGCCCGGCGCCCCGATCCGTCAAAAAGGCTTGACAAACTTTCCCTGGAAATTATAAGAATTAGACAACTCCTTTCTGGAGGATGAGCACGCGTTTGGGAAGGCCCGTTCCATCGGCGATACAACCGGAATCATCATAACCGACCGAGGGGAGGTGGAGGCCGAGGATCCCTTCAAAGAGAAATGGTTGGAGGACGTTTCCGCCGGCCGGGCCGGCGGAGGCAGGGTCTAGGAAACGGAAGTGAAGACAGGAGGCAGAAACGGAGATGACTAAGAGACTCCTCATCGCGACCTGCATCTTCGCGCTCGTCATCGCCTTCGTCAGCATGACCCCCGCACGGGCCCAGTCGGTCCTGGAAGGGAAGATCACGGGCACGATCACGGACGACAAGGGCGAGCCGCTTCCCGGAGTGACCGTCGAGCTCGCCGGGCCCAGCATCATGGGCAAGCGGGCCACGGTCACGTCGGCCAGGGGGACCTACGTGTTCCTCAACGTGCCGCCGGGGACGTTCACCCTCACGGCGACCATGCCCAGCTTCAAGAAGTCCGTCCAGGAGAACATCATCCTGGGCGCGGGCAAGGTCCTGGAGATCAATCCCGTGCTCACCTTGGGGGCCATCGAGGAGACCGTCACGGTCCTCGCCGCCAGCCCGATCGTCGACGTCAAGACGTCGACGGTCGACTCCCGGCTGGAGAAGGAAATGCTGGCCAGGCTGCCGACGAGCCGCGACGCATTCTATGACTTGGCCCTGACGACGCCGGGCATGTTCGACGTCGGAGCCTCGGGCTCCTGGCTGCCCAGCCCGACCGCCTACGGCGGCTCGAGCATGGAGAACGTGTTCCTGGTCAACGGCGTCAACACGACGAATCCCCGCGGCGCGGCCTGGGGCTCCCTGGTCAAGGTCAACTACAACGCCGTCGAGGAGGTCCGGGTCGTGGCCCTCGGCTCCAAGGCGGAGTACGGGAGCTTCTCGGGCGCCGCCATTGACGTCCTGACGCGCTCGGGCAGCAACTCTTTCCACGGCAACGCGGCCGTCTACACGGAGCTCCGGGGCGGCTTCTTCAAGCCCAATTACCCGATCACCAACGTCGGGGACCCCGACATTCACGTCAACGATTGGCTCTTCTACCGGGGCGGCGACAGGCTGGCCGGGACGACCAAGAAGAACGGCGAATTCAACTTCACCCTGGGCGGCCCGATCGTAAGGGACAAGGTCTGGTTCTACGGCGCTTACGATTATATCCGCTCCGATTCGCTGCCCGTGAACTGGTCGCTGGTCAACGGGTACTGGGGCCGCTACGCCGACCTCAAGATCTCGGCGGAGCCGCTCAAGAACCACCGCGCCTGGGTGTCCTACCATTACGAGAACAACAAGGGCACGGGCTGGAGCTGGGGCTCTGAGCCCGAGTGGGACACGTCCATGACCTACGGGGTCAAGACGAACAACAACACGCTGTCCGCCCAGTGGCAGTGGCTGCCCTCGAGCACGGCCATCTTCACCGCCAAGTACCTGGGCTTCTGGACGGACGACAAGCCCTTCATCCCCGGCGATGCTCCGAACCACCCCGGCTACATCAACTGGTGGAAATGGGCCACTCAGTACGGCATCAATGGCGCCTTCCCCTACATCGAGGCCCAGAAATCGAACCGCCAGACGGTCCAGGCCGACATGTCATACTACGCTGAGGACTTCCTCGGCGAGCACGACCTCAAGTTCGGCGTCCAGTACACCAAGGGCCGCGGTAACTGGGTCGGGGGCTATTTCCAGAATTACGTTAACTTCACCTATCCCCTCGGCGGCTGGTGGGGTTTCTATGACGGCCTGGGCTACTCCATCGACGCCCTCAAGACCCAGACCTGGTACTACGGCAACGCCTTTGCGGAGGGCCTGCTGTTCTATAACCAGCACGACCAGATGAATCCCTTCATGACCGTCCGGACGGCGGACTCGCTCGGCTTCTTCCTCGACGACCAGTGGTCGCCGACGAAGCGCCTGACATTCAACATCGGCCTTCGCTTCGACCGGATGACGACGAAGTACAGCGTCGGCAAGGTTTATGAGTTCCTGACCAAGCCCAGCGACATCAACGGGCCGCCGCCCGTCGTTCGCGACCGGCAGTCGACCGGGAACATCTTCGACTTCAAGACCTTCGCGCCCCGCCTCGGAGTCACCTATCAGCTGACCAAGGACGCCAAGACCGTCGTCCGGGCCAACTTCGGCCGCTACTACATGCCCCTGGCCGTCGAGTTCCTCCGCCGGTTCGGTCCGGATATGCCCCTGGTGAACAGGACCTACCAGATCTACTCGATCCCCTGGTCCGTGGCCGACATCGACGGCAACGGCTACATCGACAACATCGGGTTCAACGGCGGTCCGAACGAGCTCCGGGAAGCGGTCCGGCACATCTACGGTTCGACCCCGATCTTTGAGACATCCCAAACCATCAATTATTCCTGGACGCTTAATGTCGCCCCGAACGTCAAGGACATGTACACGGACCAGTTCACGTTCAACCTCGAACGCGAGATCATGAAGGACTTCTCCGTCAGCGCCACCTACATCTACAAGTACGCCAAGAACCTGTTCGTCAACGTGCCCATCAACCGCGTCACCGGCCAGCAGTGGGGCTACGAGCGGGTGCCGTTCGAAACCATGAACGGCCCCATGGTCGACCTCTACAGCATCCTCTGGCAGGACTATAACGGGGACAAGGTGATCGACGGCGCGGACGTGGCCTGGGTCGGCAACAACAACACGTTCCGGGTCGAGAACATGCAGGCCTACAGCTACACGACGAACGGCTCCCTGCTCAAGCCGCACCGGACCTTCCAGGCCGCCCAGCTCGTCTTTAACAAGCGCTACTCCGACCGGTGGCAGGGGCTGGCCTCGGTCGTCTATTCCTGGTCGAACGGCACGGCCCAGCGGACCATGCGCCAGAACGACAACATGATGGGGCCGATGATCACCGACGACACCTGGATGGGGTCGCTGAACTACACCATCAACAACATGAACGGCGCTCTGCCGTTCGTGCCGAAGTGGGAGATCAAGGCCTCGGGTTCCTACACCGTCCCCAAGGTCGAGCTCGACCTCGGCCTGAGGTTCCGCATGCACACCGGCCGTCCGCTCTGGCGGCTCGAGGGTTACGCCGTCCACAGCCAGTGGGGCAATCCGCCGGGCTCGGTCATCAGCCAGGGCCTGAACCAGATCGTCTCCACCACCACGCCCACTTGGCTGCCGACCATGGCCATTCTTGACCTCCGGGCCGAGAAGGCCTTCAAGCTCGGCCGGTACGGCAACATCCACTTCATCCTCGACGTCTTCAACATCTTCAACGCCGACAACGTGGTCCAAGCGGGTTACTACGGGAACTGGGGGCTCATCACGGGCATCTCCGACGCCCGCCGGTTCCGCCTCAGCTTCATGTACCAGTTCTAAGCGGGAACGCACGCGCTCAAAAGGCCCGGAGGGTCCGACCCTCCGGGCCTTTTTCCTTATCCCGCCAAGTCCGTCCCCGAAAAGGGGGCGGAACCGGGCCGCCCCGTGTTTGACCCCCAGTGCCGGATGGGATAAAGTAATCATCGTCATGCCCATGATCCGGAAGCTCCTCGTTTTGGCCGCGATCGCGGCGCTCGTTCTCCCCCTGGCCGCGGGCCAAGCGGGGAAAAAGCCCGTGCTGCCGGAAAATTACAAGAAATGGCTAGACGAGGAGGTTGTCTACATCATTTCCTCCCGCGAGCGGGCCGTCTTCCTCGCGCTCCAGACCGACCGGGAGCGGAACATCTTCATCGAGGCCTTCTGGAAGCACCGGAACCCCGACCCGAGGTCCGACAAAAACCCGTTCAAGGAAGAGCATTACCGCCGCCTCGAATACGCCAATAAGGTCTACGGGCGAAGCTCGCCGCTCCCGGGCTGGAAGACCGACCGCGGCCGGATCTACATCATCCTGGGCCCGCCGCGGAACATCGAGCAGTACACCAACGTCAACGGGGTTTACCCGACCGAGATCTGGTTCTACCTGGGGGACCCGTTCGTGGGTTTGCCCACGGCTTTCAACCTCATCTTCTTCAAGAGGAACGGCACGGGCGACTATATCCTCTATTCGCCGACCCAGGACGGCCCGCGGGCCCTGGTCGCCGATTCCATGGGCGGGTACCGCGACACCGACCGGATCTCCTCCCGGCTCACCGACGATCAGGCCGCCTATGAGAGCCTCAAGCAGCTCGAGCCGAACCTGGCCCCGCAAACCTTGTCCCTCATCCCCGGCGAGCGCGTCGAGCCGGGCTCCGAGACTCTGGCCTCGGTCCGGCTCATGGCCACCATCGCCGCCTCGCCGACGAAGAAGGTTGAGGTCGATTACGCCGACGCCCTCCTAAAGTTCAAGGATTTCGTCGAGGTCGAATACTCAGCGAACTACGTTTCGAGCGACGCCCTCTTCCAGGTCATCCAGGACCCGTCGGGCGTCCTCCTCGTCCATTACACGATCGAGCCCGCCAAGATCACGGCCGAGGCGATCGGCGGCAAATTCGAGGTCCGCTTCGAGCTGACCGGGCGCGTCTCGGACGCCCAGGGCCGGACGGTCTACCAGTTCGACAAGGATTTCCCCTTCAGCCTGTCCGCTGCCGAGCTCGAAGGCGCCCGGGCCAAGTCCATCTCCATCCAGGACGCCTTCCCCCTCATCCCCGGGACTTACAGCTTCGACATCCTCCTCAAGAACACGCTGTCCAAGGAGTTCACGGGCGCCGCCGGGAAGATCGTCGTCCCGGGCGCTTCCGCCGCGCCGCAGATGAGCCCGCTCCTCCTCGCCTACGGGGCCGAAAAGAGGCCCCTTTCGCCGGGCGAGTGGGTCCCGTTCAAGGTCGGCGACGAGCAGATCCTCTGTCAGGGCCGGAAGTCCTTCGGCCCGAAGGAATCGCTGGTCCTCTTCTTCCAGGTCTTCGGGCTGACGGAGGATCTCCGGGCGTCCGGCGGCCTGCTCGTCACGTTCCTCAAAGAGGACAAGGAGTTCTCGACGCGCCGAGCCCGGGTCGCCGACTTCGGCGCCGGCCCGAGTTTCATCGAGGTCCAGCCCCTCAAGGATTTCCCGCCGGGCTATTACCAGGCCCGGGTCGCCCTGGTCGACAGGCAGGGCCGCGAGATCGCCAGCCAGCAGGAGAATTTCGAGGTCTCCCTGGCCCCGGCGGTGCCCCGGCCCATGGTCATCTCCAAGGTCGTGGCCTCGGTCCGGAAGGAAGACGGGCTGTACGTGACGGGCGTGCAGTCCATGAACTCGGGGGACCTCGCGACCGCGGAGGCCAGCCTGTCCGAAGCCTACCGTCTGGCCCCGCAGCGGCCGGAATTCGCCCTGGCCTACAGCCAGGTCCTTTTCCGCAAGGGGGATTTCGGCCGGGTCAAGGCGATCCTGACGCCCCTGGCCGGCGCGCCCGAGCCGCAGGCCGAAGTCCTGGGCCTCGTCGGCCAGGCCTGTCACGCCCTGAACGAATACGAGGCGGCGCTCGGCTATTACGCGGCCTATCTCAATCGGTTCGGCATGAACGTCGACATCCTGAACTATGTCGGGACCTGCTATTTCCAGCTCGGGAACAGAGAAGAGGCCCTCAAGGCCTGGACCAAGTCTCTCGAGATCAATCCCAACCAGGACAAGATCAGAAATCTCGTCGAATCGTTAAAGAAAAAATAGGACGGAGGGATCGACGCTTCGGCACGTTCCCGCCGGGGGAGGGGTGACATGAACGTATCCTATTCCGAGCCGTTGACGCGGGCCTGGGACCGGATGAGACTGGCCCTATTCAAGCCCTTCGACATCCACAAGTGGTTCGTGGTCGGGTTCACGGCCTTTCTGGCCGGGCTGGCCGACGGCCATCAAGGGTCGGGCGGATCGAGGGGCCACTGGGAAACAAACTTCAAGGATGTTCTGGACTTCCCTCACAAGGCCTGGATCTGGCTGGCGGACCACCCGGGCTGGTTCGTGGCCATCGTCTTCGCGGCGTTCCTGGTCCTCGTCCTGGGGATCATCCTGCTCTGGCTAAGCTCGAGGGGCCAGTTCATGTTCCTCGACAACGTCGTCCACAACAAGGCCGAGATCGCCAAGCCCTGGAACGAGTACAGAAAGGAAGGCGACTCGCTGTTCCTGTGGAGGCTCGTCTTCCATCTCGTCGGCCTGGCCGCCTTCGTCCTTTTCGCCATTCTCTTCTTCAACTCGGCGACGCGGATCTATGAGGAAAACCGCTTCCACCCGATCCCGATCCTCTGGATCGCCGGCATGGCGGCGGCCTTGCTCCTCCTGATCGTCGTCCTCGGCTATATTGCGATGTTCCTGAAGGACTTTGTCGTCCCGATCATGGCTAAGAACCGCGTTTCGGCGACCCGGGGCTGGGCCCTCTTCATGCCCCTCTTCCGGGAGCACGCAGGTTCGTTCATCCTTTATGGATTGATCGTTTTCGCCCTGGTGGTCGCCTTCATCGTTTTCGTCGTGATCGCCGGGCTGGTGACGTGCTGCATCGGCTGGTTCCTGCTCGTCATCCCCTATATCGGCACGGTGGTGACGCTGCCGTTCTGGTACGCCCTCAGGGCCTTCAGCCTCGAGTTCCTGGCCCAGTTCGGCCCCGCCTACGAAATGTCGCCGCCGCCCGCCCAGGCGCCGGCCCAAGGACCGTCCGCCTGAGGCCTATTTCGGCGGGGCCCCGAGCAAGTCGTCGATCCGGGCGATCGTGTACCCCCGCCGCTCGAGCTCGGCGATGAGCCCCTCGAGCCTCAGGTAGAGCTTGTCGGTCCGCTCCGGGTCCGTGCCGATGTGGATGAGGAGGATGAAGCCGTTGAAGCCGTGCGGGTCCTTTTTCTCGGACTCCAGGATCCGGCCGTGGATCGCGTCGGAGGAGAGGTACTCCTTCATGGACGGGGTCGTGTAGTCGGCGTTTGACGATGTCCCCGGGGTGAAGTTGAAGAGGACGAGCCCCATCTCGCGGGACCAGCGGACGATGTCCGCGTTGTACCACTCGTAAGGCGGGATGAAATAGGGCGCCCGGTCCTTCGTGACGCCGTACTTGTCCATCTCCCGGTAGTTGGCCAGGAGGTCCCCCCGGAACTCGTCCCGGGTGACCAGGGTCTTGTCCCGGTTGTCCCAGTCGCAGTACAGGAGGTGTTTGTCGGAATGAGGGCCGAGGTAGTGGCCGTCCGCGATCAGGCCCTTGATGAGGGTTCCGAAAGTGGGGGAGCGGTAGAAATCTCCGGTAAAGAAGAAGCCGGCTCGAACACCCTTCTTCTTGAGGACGGCCCGGATGTGGTCGCCGCCGTCGGCGAACGAGCCGCCGGTGAAGATCAGGGCCATGCGCTTCGCGGACGTGTCGCCGCGGACGATCCCGCCCTGGTCGCAGGTGAAAACCCGGCAGGGGTCTCGGGCCTGCGCCGACTGGGCCGCGGCCCCGGCGGCGAGGACGCCCAAAAAGACCGCCGCGGTCACGAGGATGATCGGGAGGGGACAGTCCCCCCCGGGGGGGACTGTCCCTCTTGGTCCTTTACTTTTTGACATTCCAGCCCCGGACCTTGAGCACGGGCTGCTCGCCGCCCAGGTCCTCGGTGCTGAATAGGCCGGCGATCTTCCGCTTCTCGCCCGGAAGCAGGCTGATGTAATTGTCGTCGAGGAAAATGGGCAGGACCGTTTCGCCCGACACGTCCCGCACGACGCGGAGCTCGACCTGGAAGGCCAGGTCCGGCGACGGGTTCTCGATCTCGACCGTGAAGTGGTAGAGCCGGCCGCTCTGGCTGAACTTGTCCTTGACCTTGAGGGTGACCGGCTTGAGGCCGGCCAGCGCGGTGAGGTCGGCGTACTCTTTGACCGGAGTTACGTACCACTCGTTCTTGGTGTAGTCGAGCGTCTCCGGCTTCGTCGACAGGGCGTAGAAGTTCGCGTCGACCAGGACGCTCTTGTCCTTGAAGAGCCGGAGGTCGAGGAAGTAGGTCGTGGTCAGGCCCTGAAGTTCGGGCAGGGTCTCGAGCTTCCGGACCTCGTCGGCGGCCAGCCCGAGCTCGACCGTCTTGGCGTATCTCTCCTTGAGGCCGAAGTCGAGGACGCGGATGATCGCCTTGAGCTTCTCGGCCGGCTCGAGGGTGCTGTTGGAGGCCAGGACCTCGCGCGTGCCGTAGTTATAGAGGAGATGGAGGGGCTCGCAGGCCTTCCGGGCGCCGTAGAAGGCGCCGTTCGGGTTGAGGTAGTAATCGTAGAGCTGCCACCAGAGCTTGGGCCAGGACGAGTTATACATCCACTGGATGATCCCCGTCGCCTTGGGCCGGTTCCCGACGAAGGCCTCGAACATGGCCCTCATGCCCTCGTAATTTAGGAGTTGGGCCCGCATCGTGTAATCCTCGACGTTCTTGGCCGGGCCGAGCCGGTTGTCCATGGCGTCGTTGTAGCGCTTCAGGCCGAAGAATTCGCCCCGGGCGCAGTGGTAGTACCAGACCGGGTTGATCGGCCAGAGGTCCTTCTCCGGGATCATCTTCTTGAGGCTCTCGAGCGGCGGGACCTGGGGCCCGGGCCCGGTCTCCGTGTTGAAGCCGAAGGCGCCGCCGTTCTCCGTGTCCACGTACCAATAGACGGGCGGCACGTAATCGTAGGGGCCGGCCATTTTGACCCCTGACGGGCCGGTCAGCGTGCTCGTCCGCGCCTTGGCCGAGACGACGGCCGGGCGCGTCGGGTCGTCCTCCTTGAGGATGGCGATGTATTCCTTCTCCAGCTCG
>Ga0315268_10002779_pt1 | contig 19587 bp, 17 predicted proteins | sample C1_top_MG_FD_204535 | JGI IMG/M metagenome (GOLD analysis project Ga0315268, IMG submission 204535) | Sediment microbial communities from Yellowstone Lake, YNP, Wyoming, USA - C1_top | ecosystem: Environmental > Aquatic > Freshwater > Lake > Sediment | place: USA: Wyoming | collected 2017-08-01
CCACGCTGCTGAAGAATCGGGACGGCTTCCGGGCGCTCATCGACGCCCTGTGCGAGCACTACGCCGACAAGCACGTGGACGTCGTGGCTGGCATCGAGGCGCGCGGTTTCATTTTCGCCCCGGCGCTTGCCTACCGCCTCGGCGTGGGCTTCGTACCCGTACGCAAGCCGAAAAAGCTGCCCTGGAAAACCGCGAAGGTCACCTATGCGCTCGAATACGGCACCGACTCGCTCGAAATCCACCAAGATGCCGTCAAACCCGGCCAGCGTGTCCTGATTTGCGACGACCTGCTCGCCACCGGCGGCACGGCCGCCGCAGCCGTCGAGCTGATCCGCAAGCTCGACGGGGAAATCGTCGGCACCGGCTTCGCCGTCGAGCTCACGTTTCTCAATGGCCGCTCGAAACTGACCGACGTGGACGTCTTCTCGCTCATCCAGTACGAAAAATAGAGGCCACAGAAAACGGAAAAGGGAAAATGGAAAAGGGACGGACCAGCTCAGCTTCCCCTCTCTATTTTCTACGCCCGCGGCGCTGACGCACGACCTCGAAGAGCACGATTCCTGCTGCCACCGAGACGTTCAGCGACTGCACCGGTCCGGTCGTGGGAATGGAAACGAGGAAATCGCAATTCTTGCGCACCAGATCGTGTAGGCCCTTGCCTTCGCCGCCCAGCACGATGCCCACCGCGCCGGTGAAATCCACTTCGGTATGATTTTTCTCCGCGCGTTCGTCCAGGCCGACCAGCCAGTAGCCTGCCGCTTTCAACTCTTCCATCGCGCGCGCCAAATTCGTGACGCGCGCCACGGGCAGATGGGCCAGCGCGCCCGCCGACGCTCGCTCGACTCCTTCCGTCAACCCCGCCGCGCGCCGTTCCGGGATCACGACGCCGTCGGCCCCCGCTGCCAATGCCGTGCGCACTATAGCGCCCAGGTTCTGCGGGTCTTCGACACCATCGAGCAGCACGAGGAGTCCGCTGCGGCCTGCTGCGGAGGCAATCAAGTCTTCAAGCGTCGTTACCTGCTTGGCCCCGGTGAGCGCGATTACGCCTTGATGCTCTGCCCCCTGAGCCAGCCGGTCGAGCTGCACACGGTCTTCGAAGCGCACGGGCACGCCCGCGCGTCGCGCCATCTCGAAGATTTCCTGGAGCCGCTCGCCGTGGCGCCCGCGGGCGATCACAATCCTCTCGAGCGCCCGCCCCGCCGCCAGCGCTTCCCGCACTGCATGGATTCCCCTCAGGAGGTTCATCGCAATCCCATTGAAACCACGGATGAACACGGATAGACACGGATTTTTGGAGAAAAAGGCAGACAGGCACCCAACCAGAGCAATTCCATGTAAGCGTGAACCTGCATTTTGATTTTTCTCATCCGTGCTAATCCGTGTCCATCCGTGGTTACACTTCTTCAGTCAAGCGCAGAGCAGAATTCGAGCATGCGCTGCCGAGTGCCTTTCACCGGAGTCGCGAAGGGCAGCCGCGCCGCCGGGTCGAGCAGCAAGATCACGCGGTCCAGTTCGCCTTCGCCCGCACGCCCGGCCAGCGCCAGACGGACCGGATAGAACAACTCGCGCCCGCGGTGTGGTAGCTTCTCCTCGAGCGCGGTGACGATTTCTTTGTAGCGGTCCGAATCGATCTCGCCGCCCTCGAGCACCAGATGGGCCAGCTCCCGCACTACCTCGCGCGCGCCTTCGCGTGCCAACACGCTGTGGTTCACTGTCGCACGCAGCAAACTTGCGGCGTCGTAATCAAAAACCAGTCTGAGCAGATCGGCCAACCCTTCGCGATTCTCCACCTGCGGTCCCAACAGCTCGGCCGCACTCCTCATCCACTCCTCAGCCACCGTCGGAAGATCCGCCACCCATCCGTTCTCGCGCAGGATTGCCGACACGTCGCCCGCGGTGGAGGCGTTCGTTCGCGCCGCCTGTTCGGTTGCCTGCTGCGATTTCATGGTGGGGATTTTACCGGGTTTCGCGGGATGCGGGACGAGTTTTGGTGTGGCACTGATTACAACCTTGAATTGCTGCTCCGGACGGGGCCTACGCAGCAGCCTGCGGCAGCGAGGATGGCGCTACGCGCCGTTCTTGTACCCAGGGCTTACGCCCTGGGCTACTTTCCTTCGCCCCTACGGGGCTGAGACCCAGTCCATCAAGACGAAGATGTCCACAGAGCTTCTGGACGTTTAGGTTTCGAGCGTGGCGATGGCATGCGCAGCGATGGCTTCTCCGCGCCCGATGGCGTCCACACCCTCGTTGGTCTTGGCTTTCAAATTGATTTGCTCGGGGCGAATGCCCAGGGCACGGGCAAGCGCCTCGCGCATGGCCGGAAAATGCGGGCCGAGTTTCGGCTGTTCGGCGATGACCACCGCATCCAGGTGAGCGATCTGCGCTCCCATCTCGTGGATCAGCAGGCGCACGTGTTCGAGGAACAACAGGCTCGAAACGCCGCGCCACTTCGGGTCGGTATCGGGGAAGTGTTTGCCGATGTCGCCGAGCCCCGCCGCGCCCAGCAGCGCGTCGCAGATGGCGTGCGCCAGGACGTCGCCGTCGGAATGCCCGGCGGGGCCTTTCGCAAACGGAACGTGGACGCCGCCCAGAATCAGCTTCCGGCCTTCGGTCAGGCGGTGCAGGTCGTAACCGATGCCCGCGCGCGTCATTTGCCGCGGCGCTCCTGTTCGAGATAGAACCGTGCCAGTTCCATGTCGGCGGGCTTGGTGATTTTGATGTTGCGCTCCGAGCCCTGCACCACGTGGACGCTGCGTCCCAGGCGCTCGACCAGTGCGGCCTCGTCCGAGGCGGTCACGCCATCTTCCTGGGCACGGGCGAAGGCTTCCTTCAACAGCGCGCAGGTGAACACCTGCGGGGTCTGCGCCAGTACGATGCGCTCGCGCGGAACGGTCGCGGTAATCAATGCGACGTCGCCGGGCATGCTGGCGCGCTTGACTTCCTTTACCGTGTCGATCGCGGGGATGCCGAGAATGGCCGCGCCGCGCTCGCGTGCTTCAGTAATCAGCCGCTCCACGTGCGCGCGCGTCACAAACGGCCGCACCGCATCGTGCACGACCACGATTTCAGTGTCCGCAGCGACTTCGGCTAGCGCGTTGCCCACCGACTCCTGCCGGTTGGCCCCGCCACGCACGACCTTCACCGGCCGGCCGATTTTCTCTTGCGCAACGCGCTCGGTGAGCGCCGCGACTTCGTCCGGCAGCGTGGCGATGAAGAAATCAGTAATCGCCTCGCACGCCGCAAGGCGTCGCAGTGTAAAGATCACCAGCGGCACGTTGTCGAGCGTCAGGAATTGCTTGGGCGTTTCTGCGCCCATGCGGGTGCTCAGTCCGGCGGCAGGCAATATGGCGGCGATGCGGCTCATCGGGGGGAAAGAGTCTACCTCAACTGGGGGCGCGGGGGAACAGCAAGCACGGCTTTGGGGGCGCGGAAAATGGAAAATCAAAAACGGAAAAGGGGCAATCAGAATTTTGCCCCTTTTCCAATTTCCATTTTCCGGCGCGAAGGGGCGCTACTCGTGTTCGGTGTCGGGGTAGACCGGCCGGGGGCCGCGCTCACTGTGATGCTGCTCGCCGGAGCGCTGCGGCGCTTCGCCCCGACCTCCGTTTGCTTCCGTCGGCGCCGCTTGGCGCGCATGCTGTTCGCCGCGTTCGTCGTAGCGCCCGAAAATCATTTTGCCGGCGGTAGTCTGGTGCACGGAAGTGACGGTGATATCGATCGTCTTGTTGATCATCTTCCGCGCGCCGTCCACGACCACCATGGTCCCGTCGTCCAGGTAGGCTACGCCCTGGTTGTACTCCTTGCCTTCGCGCAGGACGAACACGCGCATGCTCTCGCCGGGGAGCACCACCGGTTTCAGCGCGTTGGCTAGTTGGTTGACGTTCAGGATCTCGATGCCTTGCAGCGACGCCACCTTGTTCAGGTTGAAGTCGTTGGTGACGATTTTCGCGTTGTAGCGCTTGGCCATCTCGATGAGCTTCATGTCCACGTCGGGGACGTGGGGGAAGTCGTCGTCGGCGATTTCCACCTGCACGTGCGGCATTTTCTGGATGCGTTGCAGCACTTCCAGCCCGCGGCGCCCGCGCTGACGCTTCAGCGGGTCGGCGGAATCGGCCACCAGTTGCAGCTCGCGCAGCACGAACTGCGGGATCAGCATCGTTGAATCGAGGAATTGCGCTTCGACGATGTCGGCCACGCGGCCGTCGATGATCACGCTGGTGTCCAGCAGCTTCAGCATCCGGCGGCCGGGGCGCTCGCCGCCGAACAGCCCGCCAAGGGCCTGCAAATTCAGCAGGTCGCCTTTGTTGGCCCCGACGATCAGGCCGACGTAGGCCATCACCAGCAGCAGGGCTACGTCCAGAAACGACAGCGTCTCTTTCTGGATCAAGGTCTGCGCCAGCACCAGCGAAATCAGGTAGGCACCCAGCATGCCCAGGATCGAGCCCACCGCCGCCCCGATCAGGCGCTTCAGGCTGGCCTGTTCCAGGCGCAGCTCGAACAGCATCACCGCGCCGGCAAACGCCAACCCCGCCACCGCCGCCGCCCACTCCGGGAGGCCGAACGGCTGGAAGTGCCACGATGCCGCCACGCAAACCAACGCAAACACCAACCGCACGGTGAGGCGGTCGAGCCAGGAGCCGATGCCGGGATGGTCGAGCTTGGCGAGATCTACGGTCTTGAGTTCGGGTAGTTCTGCACGGCTGGGGCCCCCGAACCGGCCTTGCCGGGTAGGAGTGCGAACCATATGATCCTCACAAGTATGAAAGTCTCTTTCAAAAATCGACTCGATGTCGCCGGGCCTATGAACTCCCTCCTACGACCTTTGTTGCCGTGAACCCCGGTATGAAAAGAAATCCAGCAATAAGAATAGGTATTAGGAGATTCCTCGGGGCGAGTATAGCACCGGCGTCAAGCAGGGGGTGAGGAAGTTACCGCAGATAGAACCGCGGGACGCGCGCGCCAATAGCGCAGAGCAGGTCGGAGGTGACCGTGTTCAGTTCTTTGGCCACGAGGTCGGCGCGAATCGCGTCGCGGCCGTCACTGCCGAAAATGGTGACCACGTCGCCCACGCGCACGCCCGGCACGTCGGTCACATCCACCGTGGCCAGGTCCATCGAAATGATGCCCACCAGCGGCGCGCGACGCCCGCGCACGAGGACCTCGCCGTTGTTGCTGCGCTGGCGCACTAGGCCGTCGGCATAGCCGGCGGCCAGCACCGCGATGCGCGAAGGGCGTCGCGCCACGAAGCGCGCGTTGTAGCCCACGCCGTCGCCGCGCGCAACGTCGCGCAGCAGCAGCACCCGCGTACGCAGACTCAGCACCGGGCGCAGGGGCATCTCCTCCGCGGCTGCGGCTCCGCGCTTCGGCGGCTCATACGATTGGTGATAGCCATAGAGCACCGCGCCGGGGCGCACCATATCCGCCCAGGTGCTCGGGCGCGAAGCGATGGAAGCGCTGTTGGCCAGGTGTACCAGGCCCGGCGATACTCTCCCCGCGCGCAATTCTGCGAGCGCGGAGGCGAATTTCTTCTCCTGTTGCTCGGTCTGGTCCCGCGTGAATACTTCGGCGGAAGCAAAGTGCGTAAACGTTCCGGCCAGACGCAGGTGCGGGCAATCGGCCAGCGCGCGCACAAATTTAGGCACGTCCGCCACGGAGATGCCGAGCCGGTTCATTCCCGTGTCGATTTTCAAGTGGAAATAGAGCGGACGCCGCAGCCGCCCGCGCGCCGCCGCACGTTCCAGTTGGCGCAGTTGCGCGATGTGCGTCACCGTCGGCGTCAACCGGTAGCGGAGCACGCTCGGTTCTTCACCGGGCCACGTGCCAGTGAGCAGCAGAATCGGCCGGCGAATCCCGGCCTCGCGCAGCTCCGTACCTTCCGCCGAGCAGGTGACGCCGAACATCTCCGCGCCTCCGCGTTCCAACGCCCGCGCCACTCCCACGGCGCCGTGCCCGTAGGCGTTCGCTTTCACGATGGCCAGGATTTTGCGCTTGCGTCCGATGCGCCGGCGGATGGCGCGCAGGTTGTGTTCCAGTGCGGGGAGAGAAATTTCGGCCCACACCGGCCGTGCTCCGAACTCAATTCCTTTGACCATGATTCCTGTGCGTTTCGCAGCCCTTTGCAAGACTAATGCAGATTTGTTCCGCGCGACACAGCGCATGCGTCTGCTCGCGCCGGAGAGTAAACACTCCCGCGACCTCTGCGGATGTCGCGACGGCGAACACGGGAGCAAATCGCGCGCCAAGCTTCTGGGTCCCGTCCCCTGAGGAATCTCGGTGCAAGTGCTTATGATTCAGATACTTACACAAGCGCCTTTCCCGAACCACTCCAGCACGATTTTCTCGGCGGGTAATTTCTGCGTATCCGCTTACACGAGTGTCTCCCCCAGCCACGACGCGGTGAACTTTCCCGGCGTTCTTCGCGTAGTGTTGAGTGAATCCCGCAGAGCAACTGGAATTTGCGTTGGGCGGCTCGTCTGTGGAGGAAGACCGATGGGAACGCTGCGCCAGGACATTGCTTACGGCATCCGCATGTTGGCGAAGACTCCTGCCTTCACCATCGTGGCTGTGCTGACTGTGGCGCTCGGCATCGGCGCCAACACCGCCATTTTCAGCATTGTGAATTCGTTCCTCTTCCGCCCAATTTCAGGGACACACGTTTCCGGCGAATTGATGGTGGTGGCCAATGCGCACGAGGGGAACCAAGATCCCCATAGCCTCTCGTGGCTGGACTACCGCGATTACCGCGAGCAGTCCGGCGCGTTCGCGGAGACGTCCGCTTACGCCCTGAATTTTGTCGGCCTGAGCTATGAAGGCAACGCCCAGCGCATCGTGGTCAGCTACGTGACGGGGAACTACTTTTCCATACTGGGCCTGGAACCCGCTGTGGGCCGGTTGTTCCGGCCGGACGAAGGAGAAAAACAGGGCGCCGATCCTTACATCGTTCTGTCGAACGCATTCTGGAGGCGTCGCTTCGGTGGTGACCCGTCCGTGGTAGGCAAATCGGTGAACATCAATGCCCACCCGTATACGATTATTGGCATCGGCCCGGAGGGTTTCCACGGCACCTATTTCATTGCGGAGATGGACGCCTTTCTTCCCTTGGGGATGGCCCCTTTCAGCGACGGCTATCAGGACTTGCTCTCGAAGCGCGATGAGCACTCGCTGCACACGCTGGCGATCCTGAAGCCCGGCGTCACTCGCAAGCAGGCGCAGGCGTCGCTCGAAGTTGTGGCCCAGCATTTGGCCCAGCAATATCCCGACACCAACAAGACCAACAAGATTTTCGTGATCCCGGAAACCTTTGCCCGGCCGGAAGCGCAATCCGGCAACCAGGTCCCGCTGATTGCCGCCATCTTCATGGGTCTTTCCGCGCTGGTGCTGCTGGTCGCCTGCGTCAATGTGGCCAACCTGCTGCTGGCGCGCGCCACCGTCCGCAACAAGGAGTTTGCAGTCCGCGCCGCGCTCGGCGCCGGACGCATCCGTTTGGTTCGACAGTTACTCACCGAGAGCATTCTGCTCGCGGTTTTGGGTGGCCTCTCCGGAGCGATGGTCGGCCTGTGGGCGAGCAATTTGCTCGGCTCCATACGTCTCCCCGGTGATTTGCCGATTCGTTTCGATTTCCATTTCGACTGGCGCGTTTTTGCCTTCACCTTTGCGTTTGCCATGCTGGCGGGACTCGTGGTCGGACTGGTGCCTGCGCTGCGCGCCTCGCGCGCCGACATCAATGACGCGTTGCGCGAAGGCGGCCGATCGTCCCGAAGCTTCGGGACCGGCGGCGCGGGACGCCACCGCCTGCACAACGCGCTGGTGGTCGCGCAAGTCGCAGGCTCGCTGGTCCTGCTGGTGGCCGCGGGACTTTTTGTACGCAGCCTGCAACAGGCCAAGAAGATGGAACTCGGTTTCCAGCCGGATCACGTGCTGAATCTTTCGATGGACCCCGTCGAGCAAGGCTACGACGAGGCTCGCGCCAAGGGCTTCTATGAAGAACTGCAGCGCCGCGTGCGCGCGCTGCCGGGCGTTGTTTCGGCGAGCTACGCCTACTCGGTGCCGATGGGCTACTACTCCATCGGCGCGCGCGTACTGGTGGAAGGCCGCGAACAGCGCCCCGGCGAACAGCTTCCCGCCGCGGGCTACAACGTTGTTGACGATGCCTACTTCGGCACCATGCGCACCAAAATCCTCCGCGGCCGAGCCATTGCGAAGGCAGACACGGAAGGCTCGCGACGCGTCGCCGTCATCAACGAATGGATGGCCCGGAAACTCTGGCCGAATGAGGATGCCATCGGCAAGCGCTTCGCCCTGAAAGACAAGGAAAGTCAGTTCATCGAAGTCGTCGGCGTGGCACAGAATGGCAAGTACCAGTTTTCGCTCGAAGACCCGCAGATGTATTTCTATCTGTCGCTGGCGCAGGACTTCCGTTCGACGCGCGTGCTCCAGGTGCGCACGGCAGGCGCTCCCGAAGCGATGGCTGGACCGGTGCAGGCTGAAATCCGCACACTCGACGCGGGCCTGCCGGTCTACGACGTCATCACCATGGAGCAATCGCTGAACGGCGGGAACGGTTTCTTCCTGCTGTCGATGGGCGCGTGGTTCGCCGCCGTGCTGGGTATGCTCGGACTGGTCCTGGCTGTCGTCGGCGTTTACGGCGTGGTCAGCTACGCCGCCAGCCAGCGCACGCACGAAATCGGCATCCGCATGGCGCTCGGCGCGCAGCGGAGCAACATCCTGCGGCTCATTCTCGTGCAGGGATTCAGCCTGATTCTCATCGGGATGGCGCTGGGACTCGCCGCCGCGTACGGCTTGGGGCGTGTTCTCGCCAATTTCCTTTACGGCGTGAAGCCCGCCGACCCGCTGACCTTCGGCGGAGTCTCCCTGTTGCTGACCATCGTCGCGCTGGTGGCGTGCTATTTGCCGGCGCGACGCGCCACGCGTGTTGATCCGATGGTAGCGCTGCGCTACGAATAAGAAGGGGCCAGGAACCAGGATTCAGGATGCAGGGAAAGGCAGAACCCAGAACTCAGAAAGCAGAGCTCAGAACTAACGGATGTTCGTCCCTGCCCCTGATCCCTGAATCCTGACGCCTGGCCCCTGACCCCTGACTCCTATCCTTCTTCCGCCCACTGGTCCAGGGCGGCTTCTTCGAAGCGCGTGTAGGTGTTCAGGAAGACGAAGTTGACGCGGTCGGTGGGGCCGTTGCGTTGTTTGGCGATGATGAGTTCGGCTTTGTTGCGCTCTTCGTCGGGCACGTCGGGTTTGAAGAAATTCGGCCGGTAGATGAACATCACTACGTCGGCGTCCTGCTCGATGGCGCCTGATTCGCGCAGGTCGGCAAGCTGCGGGCGGCGCTCTTCGCGTTCGGGAGCGCGCGTCAACTGGCTGAGCACCAGCACCGGCACCTGGAGTTCTTTGGCCAGCGCTTTCAGCCCGCGGGTGATGCTGGAGATTTCTTCGTTGCGGTTCGAGAAGCGGCCGCGCGCGCTGATCAACTGCAGGTAGTCCACAATGAGCAGCGACAATCCTTTGTCGCGCTGGAGCCGCCGCGCCTTCGCGCCCATTTCCATCACGCTCGCGGCGCTGGAATCGTCGACCCACAGTGGCGCTTCCGCCAGCCGCGCCAGCGTTTCCGTCATCTTGTGCCAGTCTTCGCGGCCCAGGTGGCCGGTGCGGAACTTGTGCGCGTCAATCCGCGCGTGCGAGGCCAGCAGGCGCAGCAGCAACGATTCCTTCGCCATTTCCAGCGAGAAGATGGCCACCGGCTCGCGCGAGCGCAGCGCGACGTTTTCCGCCAGGTTCAACGCCAGCGCCGTTTTCCCCATCGAGGGCCGCGCCGCCAGGATAATCAGCTCGGAAGGTTGCAGGCCCGAGGTGAGGTTGTCGAGCTGCGAGTAGCCGGTGGGCAATCCGGTGATGCGGCGCCCTTCGGTGAAGATGCGCTCCAGCCGCTCGAAATTCTCGCGCACCAATTCCTTGACGCCGATCAACCCGGCGCGCACGCGGTCTTCGGCCAGTTGCAGGATGGAGGATTCGGCCGAGTCCATAATCGCCTCGGCCTCTTCTTCGGCTTCGAGCGCGCGCTGCTGGATGGCCTGCGCGGCGTGCGCCAGGTTCCGCAGCATCGCTTTTTCTTTCACGATGCGCGCGTAGTGCTCGACGTTGGTCACCCGCGGCACGCCGTCCACCAGTTGCGCCAGATACGCCGCGCCGCCGGCCCCTTCCAGCTCACCGCGCCGGTGGAGCTCTTCGGTCAGGGTCACCAGATCGATCGCCTGCCGACCCTCGCCGAGCGTGATCATGCGCTCGAAAATCCGCCGGTGCTGGTCGAGGAAGAAATCATCGGGCCGTAGTTTTTCCACCGCCGTGTTCAGCGCGTGGTTGTCCAGCAGGATCGCGCCCAGCACGCTGCGCTCGGCTTCGAGATTCGAAGGCAGCGGTTGTTCCAGAACCTGATCAGCCATGGTCTTTGCCTTTTCTTCGCCTATTGTCCACGAACCGGCCGTGCGCCGCAATAGCTTTGTTTGGTCTGCGAAATCGCCGGCTCGGACGGGCACGGCATGCTGTGCCCCTACGATCGAATTCCTGGCGCGGGAAAGTCTCGCGTACGGGGTCGCAGCGGTCAACGCCACCGGCAGTGTGAATATCTCGATGGCTGCGGAAATGTGGAAATCCTGAGGATTGTTTCGAGAGGCCTGTGCAAATCGGGACCCCAAACAGATTCGGCGCCCTGCGGGGCGCCGAATATCGAATTACGAATATCGAGTTACGCTGTGCTTACTCTTCCCGGTTGACGATGACCTTCACCGTGGTGGCGACGTCGGAGTGCAGCTTGACGTGCACCTGGTATTCGCCCACCAGCTTGATGGGGTCGTCGAGCACGATGCGCCGCTTGTCCACCTGGTAGCCCTGCGCCTCGAGCGCTTCGGCGATATCCGCAGCGGTCACCGAGCCGAACAACTGGTCGTGCTCGCCGGCCTTGCGCGCGAGGGTGACGCTGACGGATGTCAGCATCTCCGCGAGTTTCTGCGCCGACTCGCGTTCCGTCGCCGTGCGCTTGGCCAGCGACGCGCGAATTTTTTCCAGTTGCTTCAGGTTCGCATCGCTCGCGGGGATGCCCAGCTTGCGCGGCAACAGATAGTTGCGCGCGTAGCCGCTGGCCACTTCCACCACCTGGCCGCGGGTCCCGAGTTTTTCGATGTCTTCCTGCAAAATGATGCGCATGGTGTTTCCCTCAATTCCAGGGTCCGATCACGGGTGTAGGGGCGCTGCTTGCCGCGCCCCGTCTCGCCCCATTCTCGCCGCTACTCTGGCGGGATAAACCCGCCCCTACAATTCCGATGCAAACGGCAGCAGCGCGATATTCCGTGCGCGCTTGATTGCTTCGCTCAGCCACCGCTGGTGCCTCGAGCAGGTGCCGGTGATGCGCCGGGGCAGCAGCTTGCCGCGGTCCTGCACGAACTGCCGCAACACGTCCGCCTTCTTGTAGTCGATGAAGTCCACGCGGTCGGTGCAGAACCGGCACACCTTCTTCTTGCGGAAAAACTGCCGCTTCGGGCGCCGGCCCGTCCCGCCTCCGGAGCCACCCGATCCCTGCGATGGAGGTCTACGTTCCTCGGCCATTCTCTTCTCCCTTTTCCTGAAATCTTTCAGCTTGCCGCGGCAGTCTGTTCACCCGCCGCCGGGGCTGGGGTCTTGCGCGGGCGGCGTGCCAGGCGGCGTTCGCGGCGCGCGACGAGTTTCTGCTGGCGCTTCATTTCTTCGTCCAGTCGCACCGTCATGTACTTGATGACCGGGTCGGCCACTTTCAAGCGCCGTTCGAGCTCGGCGATCATCGCGCCCTGCGTGCCGCGCAGCACCATGTAGACGTAGTAGCCCTCGCGGTTCTTCCGCACCCGGTAGGCGAGCTTCCGCGTGCCCCACTTTTCCACCTTTTCCACTTTGCCGGCTTTCTCCGTGGCCGCCTGCTCCAGTGTGGCCAGGATTTTGTCCACTTCGGGCTCGGGCGTATCGGGCCGACAGATGAAAATCAAATCGTACAAACGCTCTTCCATAGCTCCTCAATTCGGTCGCCCAGGGCGACCTGTGCATTTCCTCCTCGGATCCAATCCACTCCGACCAAACGATGCGGCTGTCATCCTGAGCGGAGCGAAGGATCTCAACGTTGAGATCCTTCACCCGCCTCCGGCGGGTTCAGGATGACACCTAGCGAGCCTGCGAGAGTTCCTTCACTCCCGGTTCGCTCCCGGCTCCGGCGGGGCCGCTTTCCGGTTGTACTTCGACATCGCCTTCTTGGCGCCGTCGCGCAGGATCATCTCCACCGCGTCGGCGGCGGCCTCAATCATCTCCGCCGCGGATTCCAAATCCGCCTTGCGCATCGGCCGCAGGACGTAAGCGGCCAGGTCACTGACCGGATGGTCGGGCTGGATGCCCAGCCGGACCCGCAGGAACTCAACGCTGCCCAGCGCGCCCACGACCGAAGCCAGGCCGTTGTGCCCGCCGGCGGTGCCGCGTTCCCGGATGCGCAACATCCCCCACGGCAGCGCGACGTCGTCGAGCACCACGATCATCTCGGCCGGGTCGACCTCGATCCGCTCGACCAGCTCGCGCACGGCCATGCCGCTGGCGTTCATGTAGGTCTGCGGCTTGGCCAGCATCGCCGCCTGCCCCGCGATTTTCGCAGGACCGATGAAGGACTTCGCCTCGGGCCGTTCCACGCGTGCCCCGGCGCGTTCCGCCAGCCGGTCCACGACCAGGAAGCCCAGGTTGTGCGGCGTCCACGCGTATTCCGGGCCGGGATTGCCAAGACCCACGATGAGCCGCATCCGCGTCGCCATCCGGGGCGCTGCGCGCGAAGAGGTTTACTTCTCCTCGGCTTCGCCCTCTGCCTCTTCGCCTTCCTCTTCCTTCTTGCCCTTCTTGATGACCTCGGGCTCGGCCGGAGCCGCTTCGGCGGCCACTGCCACTTCCGGCGCCACGACTTCTTCTTCCTTGCGCGGCGCGACCACGTGCGCGATCACGCGCTGCGCATCGGTCACCAGCCGGATTTTCTGCGGGTCGAGGGGCAGGTCGCTGATGCGCAGGTGCTTGCCAATCATCAATCCGCTGACGTCCACGCGATACTCATCCGGGATGTCGCCCGGCAGGCATTCAATTTCCACCTCGCGGGTAACGATTTCGAAGATGCCCTCTTGCAGCTTCACGCCGGCGGGTTCGCCGAAGGTATGCACGGGCACGCGCACGCGCATGCGCACATCCATGGCCACGCGCATCAGGTCCACGTGCAGCAGCGTCCCTTTCACCGGATCCACCTTCAAGTCCTTGACGATGGTTTTCTTCTCGCCTACCCCGGCCACCTGAAGCGTGAAGATGGTGTTCCGGCCCGATTCCGAGCGCAGGATGCTGGCCACCTGCTTGGCGTTGACGGCCACCGCCAGCGGTTCTTCCTTGCCGCCGTAGACGACCGCAGGGATTCTTCCGGTCTGGCGGAGGCGCCGCGCGGCGTTCTTGCCGCGCTCGTCCCGCAGTGTCGCTTCGACTGTAAATTGCTCCATTTCTCTTTCTCCGTGAACTCTATGCTTCTGTATTTCCTGCGTGAAGTGGTAGCAGCGGTAGCTGCAGTTCCCGCTGTCCACCGACCACTGGCCACTACTTTCAGATGAACAGCTCGCTGATGGACGTCTCCTCGTGAATCGAGCGGATGCCGCGCGCCAGCAGCTCGGCCACGCTCAACACCTTGATCTTTTCCACCTTCTTGGCCGGGGCGCTCAGCGGCACCGAATCGGTTACCACCACCTGCTTCATGGCCGAGCCGCAGATGCGGTCCACCGCCGGGCCCGACAGCACCGCGTGCGTCGCTGCGGCGTACACTTCCGTGGCGCCTTCCTTCAGCAACGCCTCGGCCGTCTTCACCAGCGTGCCCGCGGTGTCGATGATGTCGTCAATGATCAGCGCCGGACGGTCCGCGACGTCGCCGATCAGGTGCATCACTTCGCTCACGTCCACGTCCACGCGCCGCTTGTCCACAATCGCCAGGGGCAGGTCGAGCTTTTTCGCGAACGCTCGCGCCCGCTCCACCCCGCCCGCGTCCGGCGACACGATGGTCAGCCCCGGCGGGCCGTGCTTGCGGAAATACTCCAGCAGCACCGGCGAGGCATACAGGTGGTCCACCGGCACGTTAAAGTAGCCTTGGATCTGCGGCGCGTGCAGGTCCAGCGTCAGCGCGCGGCTGGCGCCTGCCGTTTCCAGCAGGTCGGCCACCAACTTCGCCGAAATCGGCACGCGCGGCTTGTCCTTGCGGTCCTGCCGCGCGTAACAGTAGTAGGGGATCACCGCAGTGATCCGCCACGCCGACGCGCGCTTGAACGCGTCGATCATCAGCAGCAGCTCCATCAGGTGGAGGTCCACCGGATGCGAGCACGGCTGCACCACGAAAACGTCGGCCCCGCGCACGTTTTCGAGGACCTGGAAATAAATCTCGCCGTCGCTGAATTTGCCGAGCTGGCAGCCTCCCGGCTTCGCGCCCAGGTAACCGCAGATGGCTTCGGCCAGCGGCCGGTTTGCGCTTCCTGTGAAAATCTTGAATTTTTCGTCGACCACGGTTGACTCCCCAATTGGCTACTTCGTCGACGGAGCTTCCGGACCCCGCCAGCGAAGCGCACGGAGATACTGCGCCCTGGTGAGAGTTTCGACGACGAAAACCTGGTCCCCGGGGAACCTTCGGGCGGCTCGGCGCGCCTGCGCTGGGTTTGGATATATTCCGAACACCGCCGACCCGCTACCCGCCAGCGCGGCTTCTGCGGCTCCTCGCTGGAGCAACCCCTGCTTGATACGTCGCAACCGGGGATGCCGCTGGAACACGGACGCCTCGAAATCGTTCGAGACTCCCACTCCCTGCGAGCTCCAGCACAGAGCGCAGAAACTCTGTAGTTTAGGGGTAGCGCGGCGTTTTGTCAAACTTGCTCCGACCTGTCGCAGCGCGGCCGCGACCCAGCGATACGCTTCCCGCGTGTTCACGGCAATGTCGCGCGGAGAGACCACTACCACCGCGCGCCGCGGGCCGTCCGGCAGCGGATACACCTCGTCGCCCCGCCCGACGCCGAGCGCTCGCCCGCCAAACAGGAAAAACGGCACGTCCGCGCCGAGTCCCGAGGCAATTTCCAGCAGGCGAGCCAGCGGCAGTCGCTTCCGCGTCAATTGCAGCAGCCCGACCAGCGCCGCCGCCGCGTCGGACGACCCGCCGCCCAGCCCGCGGCCGATAGGAATGTTTTTCGTCAGCTCGACTCGCAGCCCGCGCCGCAGCCCCAATTCGCGGCACAGGGCGTCGAGCGCGCGGAACACCAGGTTTTCGCGGCTCGACAGCGCGGCCAGCTCCGCGCGCGGAATTTCCACGCCGGGCCGAATGACGATTTCCATCCCGGGCTTGCGCAGCAACTCCATTCGCAAATCATCGTGCAGCGAAATCGCCTGGAAGATGGTGCGCAGCTCGTGGTAACCGTCGGGCCGCCGCCCGACAATTTCGAGCTGCAGATTGATCTTGGCAAACGCCGGTATGTGCACGTTTCGCATGGATAGAGCGCTGCTCAGGCTCGGGCCACCGACCCGCAGCGACGCTTGAGCATAGCCCAGCTGTTCATCGGTGGGAAGGATGGTCTTCGCCTACTTGGGTATGGCTTGGTTTTTCGGCTTGCCGGCAAGCTGCTGCTTCGCGTTCCGCAGTTTTGTCTCGATGGCCGAGACCTTCTGGGGATCGAGGTCAGTTGGGGTCGCACGCTTCCATTCGGCCAGCGCGCGTTCCCATTCGGTGACGGCCTGCTCGATGCGGCCGGATGCAGCGAGGATGTCGCCCATGTGGTCGCGGATCTCCGGGTCGCTCGACGAGCGCTCCACCGCGCGCCGCAGGTATTCTTCCGCCTCGGTCAGCCGGTTCATCTTGAAATAAGCCCAGCCCAGGCTGTCCAGGTACGCGCCGTTGTACGGCTCCTGGTCGAGTGCTCGGCGGATATACCCGACCGCCTCTTCCAGCCGCAATCCGTGGTCGGCCAGCATGTAGCCGTAGTAGTTCAGCACCGGCCCGCTCTTCGGGTTCAGCTCCAACGCGCGGCGGAATTGCGCCTCGGCCTCATCCACTTTGCCTTGCCGCTCGAAGATCGCCCCGAGCAGGAAATAGATCATTTCGTTTTCTTCCGGCCGGCGGGCCAGACGCTCGGCGGAATGCGCCGCAGCTTCCGCATCTGTCCAGCGCTTGCCGCGCTCGTAGACCTGCGCGAGCGCCAGATAGATGCCGCGGTCGTCCCGCGAGCCCGCCATCAGACTGCGCAGCAGCTTGGCGGCGTCGTCGGTGGACCCCTTTTCACCCAGCAGCAGCGCGTGCGTGATTTTTGCATCGCGATCCCGGGGCGCAGCGGCCATCGCTTTCTGCGATTCTTCGATGGCGCGGTCGAGCTGTTTCGAAGCGCGCAGCGTATCGACGATCAATTCCTGCGCCCGCTGCTGTTCTTCCGGCCCCAGCGTTGCCATTTCCTGGAAGGTGTTCAGCGCCGCCTGGTAGTTTTCCACTTCGCGATAGACGCGTCCGAGCTGCTCGTACAGCACCGTCAGCGTCCGCCGGCTGTCCATGAGCTGGCCCGCGTTCGCTTTCACGCGCGAGACGGCATCGGAAAGCAGCTGGATGGTTTCTTCGAAGCGGCCCTGCATTTCATAGAGCAGCGCCTCGTTGTAGAGCACCTCCAGGTTGCCGGGGGCCTGTTCGCGGGCTTTGACCAGCAGGTCTTCGGCCTCGTCAAGTTCGTTCTGCTGCCGGTAGATTTGCGCGGCGCGCAGGTAGTTCTCCGGCTCCTCGGGCTCCATTTCGATCAGCTTCAGGTATTGCTCGAGGGCCACTTTCTGTTTTCCGGCGGCCGCGAGGGTGCGGGCCAGGTTGCGGCGGTAGGTGGTGTCGCGCGGATCCAGATCCATGGCGTGCTGAAAGGCCTTCTCCGCTTTGTCGTATTCCTTGGATTGGAAATAGGCTTCGCCGAGCAATCCGACGAGTTCCGCATTGGCGGTCTGCGCGGCCGAATGCTCCAGCACGCTCGCCGCTTCCGAATTCTTGCCCATGTCGAGCAGCAATTGCGCGTACTGCTGGACGGCGTCTTCGTTGTCCGGCTGCGCCTCCACCAGTTTGTGCAACAGGTCGAGCGCTTTCTCGTGCTCGTTGCGCAAGCGGTAGAGCCGGGCCAGCCACAGCGCCGCCTCGCCGTCATCCGGGTCGCGCTTCAGGATCTCCTCCAACTGTTCGGCGGCGCGCGTCACCGTGTCGCGCTGGCTCATCGAAGGGTCCAGGTGTCCGAGCGTTCGCAAATAGATCCGGGCCAGCAGCCGGCGCGCGGCCAGGTTGTCAGGGTCGCGCTTCAGGATGTCCTGCGCTTCCAGGACCGCGTCGCGGATGCGTTGCGATTTGGCGTACATCTCCGCCAACCGCTCGCCGATTACTGCCGAGCGCGGGTCGAACTGGTAAGCTTTCTTGTAGGAGTCAATTGCCTGGGTGGCGTACTCGGAGCGCCCGGTGGCATCGTAGTAGGACTCGTACAGCTTGCCCATCGTGAAGAGGTAATAGACCTGAGCCCTCTGTTCCAGCAGGCTCTGTTCCGGGGCCTGTTTGCTTGCTGAGGGTGTTTGGGCCGCCGGCTTGGTCTCCTGGGCCCGCACAATACTCTGGCCGACACCGCACGCCAGCACCAGACTCCCCGCCATCCACAGCACAGTTTTCATTTGTTCACCCAAAACCATCATTATCCTACACGCTAGGATGCCGGTCAAAGCTTCCGAGAGATGGGAAAGCCTACTCACATCGTATCCCCCTGGTGAGGTTGAAGTGTTTGAGTGAGAAGCGGGAGAAACGACTCGCTGGTGGCTAGGCTTACGAAGGCGCGTGAACGCCGGCGCCCGGCATGTTTTGGTCAGTGTTCGCTGACCACTGACCACTGATCACTGTCCACTCTTCTCTGTTCACTCCTCAACCAACACGACGCGGCGCGACCTGACCGTCAAATTTTTCCCCGGCGTCTCGACGCGCAGCGCGTGGCGTCCCGGCTTCGCCTTGGTGTAGTAGCCGAGCGTGTAGCTCGAGCGGATGAGTTGCGCAATCTGCGCGTAGGAATTCCCCAAATCCTGCGCCCGGCGCGCCTCCAGCACCACCCCGCCGGTATCCCGCACCAGCTCGCGGAATTTCTGCGCGACTCTCTCTTCGGAAAGCTGCCGGGCAAGGCTCGCGGCCTTCACCCCGCCGTCGGAATTGCGAAGCAGTGTTTGCAGGACCAACTCCTGTTCCTCTGGCGCCGGAAACTGTTCGGGGTTGAGTGCCGCAAAATCCGGTCTGCGCAAAGCGGCGTCGCGGATCAGTTTCCACACCCCGCTGTGTCTCGCGTCGGTGAGCACCAACTCGTGCTCCGCATCGATTTTCAGGAGTTTGCTCTCGGCGCTTCCGTTCGCCCGCGTCCAAAAATGTCTTTGCGCCAGTGCGCCCTGCGCTTCGAGCAGCGCCACCGGCGCCGGGACTCCGTGGGAATCGAGCACGACCGAGTTCGGCGAGACGCAGAGCAGTTGCAGCTTCTCCCGGTATTCGAGCAGCCAGACGCGCGCGGCGGGGTCCAGATTTTCCAGAAACCGCGCTGCGGTCTCGCGGATCAGTTGCTCCACTTTCGGCGAGGCGCCGGAAAGGTCGAGGATCACCGTCCATTTCTTTTTCGCTGAGGGCGCGCTGGCCCGCTGGATCGCGGCAGCCCGCTTCGGCGTCTCCAGTGATCGCGGCATCACCGCGTAGATGACCGTGCTCCCGCGCAGCAGCGTTCGCGAAACTTCCTCGAGCGAACGCTGGCTGGCGTTGTCCAGCCCGTCGGTGAGCACCAAGATGACTCGCCGCTGCGCTTCGTCGGGAAATTCCGCTTCCAGCAGCGCGAGGCTGTCGTAGAGCATCGTCCCACCGGGCGGCTTCGCCTCGGCGAGCACCGGCGCCCGGCGTCGGCGCTTCGGCAAATCGCGTGAATTGAGAATGGGCTCCAGTAGGTTAAGCGCTTGCGTCACCGCGCGGCGGTCCGTGGTGAATTCCTGGAGCCGCATCAAGTCGGGGCCGAAGTCATAGAGGGCGAGCTGGTCGTCCAGCCCGAATTGCTCGATGAATCGCCGCGCGGCCTTTTTCAGTTCCGGCAAAGAGTTTCTCGTGCTCCCACTCGTGTCCACCAGCAGCGCCACGTGCACCGGCATGGCCCCCGCCGCAAACACCGCGAGCGGCTGCTCCTGCGCGTCCTCCAGCACGCGGAAATCTTCGCTCCGCAGGCCCGTCGCCGGTGCGCCCGTGGGAAGGTTCACCAGCGTATTCAGCAGCACCAGACGCACGTCCACGCGCAGCCGCGTTTCCTTTTGTTGCCCAGGAATTGAAGTGGGCAAGCAGACCAGCAGGAGAATGACGGCGAAGCGGCGCATTGCAGCAATCTAGTCCTACTTGCGCCGTCAGTTCAATACAGAGGATTTGTCGAAACGATCAATTACAAGTAGCCAGTTTCTCTTCACTGACCACTGATCACTGTCCACTGCTCTTAATGCCTGAAGTGGCGGACG
>Ga0315268_10002780_pt1 | contig 19584 bp, 13 predicted proteins | sample C1_top_MG_FD_204535 | JGI IMG/M metagenome (GOLD analysis project Ga0315268, IMG submission 204535) | Sediment microbial communities from Yellowstone Lake, YNP, Wyoming, USA - C1_top | ecosystem: Environmental > Aquatic > Freshwater > Lake > Sediment | place: USA: Wyoming | collected 2017-08-01
ACGTCCGTCCGCATAGAAGGAGATTGGGAGAGGTGGCTCGATTTCTTCGCTCGGGGCGTCCGCGAGACGGCAGACGGCGCCATCGCCACAGCGCGACGTCTCACGACGATTGCGGCCGAAGACCGGGACCGTATCCCGTCCGTCGGCCGGACCGCGGGCACTGTCCTTCGCGTCCACCAGGCCCTCCGGCGCCGGCCGATTCTATCCATCTCCGCTCTCTCTGATGATACGAAGTTGTCCACTCCGGCAGTCACTCGCGCTATCAGAGCGCTCGAGAAATTAGAGGTCGTACGCGAGATCACAAAGCGAAAGCGGAACCGGCTGTTCCTGTACGGCAGGTATTTTGACGTTCTCCGCCAGGGGACCGAAGGCTAGGCAGTCTTTTTTGATAGCCTGGCGAAGGGAGGTACGGGCGATGTATTACCTGCTCATCTATAAGACCGTGGACAATTACGTCGAGCGGAGGGTGCCCTATCGCCCCGAACATCTGGGCTATGCCAACGCCGCCCATGCCCGGGGGGAATTGCTCATGGGCGGCGCGCTGGCCGAGCCCGCGGATTCGGCCATCCTCGTCTTCAAGGCTGATAGCCCTTCCGTAGCCGAGGATTTCGCCCGGAACGACCCTTACGTCAAGGCGGGCCTCATCAAGGAGTGGACGGTTCGGCCCTGGACGGTGGTCATCGGGGGCTAACCCGGAGTCCAGCTGGATGTGGCCTTCGGGTTAGCTCCCGATGGCTGGGGCGCCCGGAGGCGCCCCGGTCATCGTCGGGTAGCCCGGAGTCCGTCCGGAAGCGAACTCCGGGGTAGGGAGGGATGCATGGACAAAGAACTCGACAGGATGGATAAATTCGAATTCCTGTTAGGGGACTGGAGCCTGGAATACCGGGTCCCCAAGAGCTCATTCGGCGAGGCGGACAAGGGGAGCGGTGAAGGGACGACCCAACGGATCCTCGGCGGCCGATACGTCCAGTTTGATTATCGGGCCTCGCTCGAAAGGACCGGGACCGGGTCGGCCCGCGGCATTTTCGCCTGGGACCGGGCCGCGCAGATCTATCGCTATTGGTGGTTCGAGGAGTCCGGGAATTTCCTGGCCGCGTCGTGCGATTTCGTGGCCGAGGGCGTCCTGCGCCTGAACTGGCACGATACCCTGCTCGTCCAGACGTTCTCGAAGCAGGGCCTCGACCGCGTGCTGTTGAGGATGGAACGTCCTGTCGCCGGCGGCGGCCACGAAGTCATCATGGAGGTGCTGTTCACGCGGAAATAGCCGGTCTCCGGCTGAGGAAAAGAGAGAATGCAGATGAAGAGGATGTCCGCCATGAGATCATCGGCCGGATGGCGATGCTTCGAGGGCGAGGCAGATTCGGGCGGGACGATGTCGGGGCCTTGGATGGCGGCGATGCTGATGTTCGCCCTGGCGGTCCTGGTCATGCTGGCCCCGCTCCTCGCTGCCGGACAACAGGATGATCAGAAGAGTACGGCAAGGCCTGAGCGGCACATCCCCATCATGACCTGGCCGGGACCGGACGCCTCCCTCCTCAACGCCGAGGCCTTCCGCCTGGTCGCGGAGGCGGGATTTTCGGTCAACATGTCGTTCCTGGGGAGCCGCGAAAGAAACCTCAAGGCCCTCGACCTGGCCCGGGCGGCCGGCCTCCGGCTGATGATCCAGGACGACCGCGTCTCCCAACTCGTCGATAGCACCCTCCCCCTCCACGTTCTGACCCATGTCGTCACGGATTATAAAGACCACCCTGAGTTCTTCGGCTACTGCATCACCGACGAGCCCAACGCCTCGAGGTTCGAGCGTCTCGGCCTGATCGTCCGCCGGCTCAGGGAACTCGACCCGGCGCACCCCGCCTACATCAACCTCTTCCCGACCTACGCCAACGAGCAGCAGCTCGGCACCCCGACCTACGAGGAGCATGTGGCCCGGTACCTCGATACCGTCCATCCGCCCTTCCTGAGCTTCGATCACTATCCGGTGACGCGGTCGGGGCTGCGCCCCGATTACTACCGGAACCTCGAGATCGTCCGACGCATGGCCATGGAGCACGGGCTCGACCTGTGGGCCTTCACGCTAGTGACGCCTCACGCCGTCTATCCGTCCCCGACCATCGGTCACATCCGTTTCCAGCTCTGGAGCGACATCGCCTATGGGGCCAGGGCGCTCCAGTATTTCACCTTCGTGACGCCGGGCGGGACGGACTTCGATTGGGGCAGCGGGCTCGTCGACAAGCAGGGCCGCCCCGGCCCGGCCTATCCGCTGGCCCGCGAGGCCAATGCCGAGGTCCGGCAGGTCGAAGGCCTGATCCTGAAGTGGAAGTCGGTCGGCGTTTACCATTCGGAGCCGGTCCCGGAAGGAGCGCGGCCGCTCGCGGGCGACGGCCCCGTCGTTTCCGCCTCCGGCGCCCCTCTTGTCGTCGGGATCTTCCGGGACGGGGCCGCCCGCTACGTCGTTTTCGTTAACCGTGATTATGAGAACGCGCGAACGGCGGTCGTCCGTTTTTCCCGGGATGTGAACGAGGCCCGCGAAGTCGCGAAAAACGCCGGTCCGCCGGTCCGGCTCTCGTGGCCCGCGGACCAGGACGACAGGCCCTCCGTACTCTCCTTCGAGCCCGGCGCCGCCCGCGTCTTCCGGATAAAGTGAAGCCGGCCGACCGGGCGGGTCCGGATCAGGCCCTGATGGCCGCCCTGACCTCGTAATGCTGGGAGCGGTCGTCGAACCGGGAGAGGATGGCCCTCGCCGCCGGAGGGACTACGCATCGCTCATAATCCTCACCGGCGAAGGTCCGCACGGCGTCGAGCGAATCGAACCACATGATGGTCACGAACTCCACCTCTGCCCCGAGGTTCCTCCGGAAGAGCTGGATCTCCCGGAACCCCGGGATCCGCCTGCCCTGGATGCCGACGAAGATCTCCTCCCGGAGAAGCGCGTCGTAGGCGTCGGCTTTTTCAGGTGTCGTCCAACCGTGCCAGACCCGACCGATCATGTTCCGTTGCCTCCTTCCCGATGGGGGGATGCTATCGCGGGCGGGTCCGGGAAAGCAAGCTTGGGATGCGAGCCCGCGTCCGCTCCCCGGCGCTTGTCAAACGCCCGGGCGCGGCATAAAATCCACCGTATCATGCGCCGCCAAGCCGCAAAGGCGCCCGCCTCTTCGATCCCGCCGCGAAAGGAATCCCCCATGTCCGGAATCCGCCGCATCTCCATCTTGATCACCATGGCCGCCTTCGGCGCATCGGTCGCCCTGGCCCAGGCCGACGGTCCCGTCGAATTCGGCCGGCGCGCCGTCAATGCCGCCCTGGCCGCCCGGGGCCTCAAAGCGGCCGTCGAGATCAAGATCGCGGGCTCGGGCGGGCCGGAGAGCTACGCCATCGCCTTTGCGAACGGCGCGGCCCGGATCGAGGCCGCCGACACGAACGGCGCCATGTACGGAGCTCTCGAGCTGGCCGAGCGGATCCGGCGCCACGGCGCCGAAGCCCTGCGCGGGGCGGCCGTCGCTGGCCGGCCCTTCCTCCGCGACCGCGGCTGGAACATGTTCCTGACCCTGCCCTGGGATTACGCCAAGAACGACACGGACTACGATCCGCGCGCTTTGGTCGACCCGGCCCGCTGGTGGTTCCAGAACGACGACTTTTGGCGCTCGCTCCTCGACCAGATGGCCCGGGCCAGGCTGAACTGGCTCGACATCCACGGGACGTGGGACATCAGCGTCACGGACGCGCCCAACCTTTACGCGTACTTCATCCAGAGCGAGCGCTCCCCGAAGGTCGGCGTCGCGGCCGAGATCAAGGCCGCCAACCTGCGCCGCCTCAACAAGGTCATCGCCATGGCCCATGCCCGCGGCATCCGGGTCAGCCTGATGGCCTATGAGGCCCGCTTCCACACCCCCCACGCGCCCGCGCCCTACCCCGAGAACGAGAAGGACCTCTACGACTACACCCGGGAGATGGTCGGGAAGATGATCCGCCAGGCCCCGGCTCTCGACGCCATCGGCTTCCGCATCGGCGAGAGCGGCCATGGCGAGGCCTTCTTCAACTCCTACCTCGAGGCGGTCAAGGCCTCGGGCCGCGACATCCCGCTCGTCACCCGGAGCTGGCTGGCCCGCAAGTCCCTGGTCGTGCCCCTGGCCAAGGCCTCGAAGGACTTCACGGTCGAGATCAAGTACAACGGCGAGCAGTGGGGCTCGCCCTACATGCTCATGGGCGGCCGGATGACCGGCTGGTACAGCTATTCGTTCGAGGATTACCTCAGCGATTCGTCGACGCCCGACGCGGCCCGGCTCTGGCCGGGGAACACGGCCGCGACCGGCGAGGCCTGGCCGGCCGAGCCCTACAAGATCGTCTGGCAGGTCCGGGCCAACGGCACTCACCGCATCTTCCCGGTCTACAACCCCGGCGCGGTCCGCCAGGCGGTCAAGTCCATGCCCCTCGGCACGGCCAGCGGCTTCGTCGTCGAGGGCCTTGAGACCTATTACCCGCAGTCGCCGCGCTACTATGTCGCCGATCCCAAGGACCTTTACTGCGAATGGACCCACGAGCGTGACTGGATGTACCTCGAGATGTGGGGCCGGCTGGGCTATGACCCGGCGACGCCCGACACCGTCTTCGAGGCCATGGTCGCCGACAAGCTGGGGGCCGCGGCCAAGGAGCTCATCCCGGCCTGGACGGCCGCGGGCCGCATCGTCCATCTGGCCTTCTCGGCCTTCTCGCTCGGTCCCGACCACAGGAACCACGCCGTCGAGCTCGAATGGGGCGGCGACTCTTCGGCTTATATTGCGGGCGAGCCGTTCGACTCCCATGTCTTCAAGTCGGTCCGGGAAGCGCTGGCCGACGCGGCGACCGCCGGGCTGGACGGACGGCTCACGCCGCCGCAGGCGGCCGCCCGGCTCCTGGCCGAGGCCGAGACCGCGTCCCGGGCGGCCCGCATCCCGCTCGATTCGGCCCCCGCCGCCGAGAGAAAACGGCTCAAGGAGCTCATCACGGTCTGCGGCCAGGTCGCGCATCTCGGCCGCTATTACGCCGAGAGGTTCATGTCCGCTTATCGGCGGGCCCAGCGCGAAGCGGCGGACACTCCCGAAGCTGCGGTCGGGGTCGGGCCTCAGGCCACTGCCCACATGCAGCAGGCCGCCAAAGAATGGGAAGCCCTGGCCGCCTGCTCCTTCTACAAGCCCTTCACCGAGCGGCTGCGGATGCGCACCAACACCTTCCATTGGTCGCAGGAGCTGGCGAAGGTCCAGGCTCTGTCCCTCAATATGACCCTGAGATGGGCGCCCGCCGCCGACCCCATCCCTCTCCCGTCGCCCTCCCCCGGCCTGCCGCGGCTCGGGCTCGACCTCACGCCCGGCACGGCGACCGTCCATGTCCCGGCGGCCGGCCTGACCCGGGCCTGGGCCCTGGTCAAGCCGCTGCCGTCGAGCGCTTTCTTCCACAAGGTCGCCATGATGCGGAACGGCGATCGGTTTGAGATCACCTTCAGCCGGGAGTCCTGGGGCCATTCCGCCGCGGCGGAGGTCGAGCGCGACGGCCGCGTCTTCCGCATCCCCGGCTGGGACGCCGACGCGCCCTACCTCGTCGTCCCTGCCAAGCCCGGCCCGACGCCGCTCATCTATTCGAGTGAGGAGGCGCTGCGCTTCCTAGACCCGTCGGTCCTGACCCCGGACGAGCACGGCCTTCTCCTCGTCTCCTCGCGGGCCTCGAACTTCCACCGGCAGTTCAACGTCCCGACCGTGCGCAAGGTCCTCGATCCGGTCCGGCGGGGCCTGACCCTCGTCGTCCTGGACCAGGACTACATGGGCGGCCGATACACCCTCGACTGGCTGCCGCGGCCGCTCGAGGTCCGGGCCCGGGAGCTCCGGCGTTTCGAACCCGAGGGCCTGCTCAAGATGCCCACGGTCGAGGCGCCTGATATCCTCCGCCAGGTCTTCCTGCCGAGCCCGGGCTGGGAGGTGACGGGGGATGGCGGGGCCGCCGTCCTCCCCTGGGGCAAGGGGCGGATTGTTTTGATCAACGCCCGGCTCCTCGAATTCCTGCACTTCCCGGCCGGCGCGCGGGCCTTGTCCGCCGTCCTTTCCTCGGGCCGGAAGGGCAAGCCGGTCCTCGTCGTCGACGCCGGCACGGAGGGCGGCGTCTATACGTCCTCCGCGGTCGTCGATTTCATGAACGCCCGGGGCATCCCCTTCCTGACCCTCGGCGAGGTCATGGCCCGGAGGCAGGGAATGAACGAAACCGAACCCATCGCCGGGCCGATGGACGACGATACCATCCTGGCTTCGCAGGACATCCGCGGCCCGCAGATGGCGAACGCCTATCTCGACAAGAAGATCAAGGCCGCGGCGGCGCTCCCCATTCCGCAGAGCCGGGCCGAGTTCGAGAAACGGCGCGAGGGCCAGCGCCGCGAGGTCCTTCGGTCGCTCGGTCTCGACCCGCTCCCGCCGCGGACCCCGCTCAACGTCCGCGTAACGGGGGTCCTCAAGCGCAAGGGCTACCGCGTCGAGAAGATCGCCTTCGAGAGCCGGCCGGACCTCCTGGTGACCGCCTATCTTTATGTCCCCGACGTGGCTACCGGCCGCAAGCTGCCGGTCATCGTCAACCCGCACGGTCACTGGCCCTGGAAGAAGCAGGAGCCGACCGTGCAGTCCCGGCTCATCGGCCAGGTCCTCCGCGGATACCTGGCCATGGTCGTGGACTCGCCGGGCTGGAGCTTCGAGGGCGACCGGCCCGTCGAGCGCCGCTGGGAGGGCCCGCATGACGACTTGCGCCTGACGCTCGGCTCGACCAACGCGACCGGCGTCTATGTCTGGGACCTGATGCGGGCCCTCGATTATCTCGAGACCCGGCCCGAGGCGGACATGTCGCGTGTCGGCCTGACCGGGGCCTCGGGCGGAGGCCTGGCCACGATGTGGGCTTTCGCCGCCGAGCCGCGCTTCACCTGCGCCGCGTCCGTCGTCTATGCCTCGAGCTACGAGGTCAACCCGGACAACGGCTGCCTCTGCAACCACGTCCCCGGCTCGCTCCAGGTCGGCGACCGGGCCGACGTCCTGGCCGTCCGGGCCCCGGCGCCCGTGCTCATCATCGGCGCCGAGGAGGACGAGGAGTTCCCGGCCGCGGGCATGCGCCTCTCGGGCGACAAGCTGCAGCGGATCTGGGGGCTCTACGGGAAGGCGGCCGACGCCTGGACCCGGATGTTCGCCGGCGGCCACGACTACAGCCGGCCCATGCGTGAGACGGCCATGGGCTTCTTCGACAAGTACCTCCGGGGCCTCGGGAACGGCGCCCCGGTCCCCGAGCCGGCCTTCGCGACTGATCCGCCCGACGCCGCCGAAATGTTCGTGCTGCCGCGTGCGCCGGCGAAAACACAGACCATGCGCGGCATCGCCGAGGCCACGTTCAAGGGCGGAGGCGGAGCCGGCGCCGGCACGGTAGAAGATTATGTCAAGCTTAATGGCGGGCTCCCGGTGGCCGCCCCGGCCGATCTCCGGGACTATGGGGAATTCGAGGGCCGGCACCGGGCCACCTTCGTCTCCGAGCCGGGCCTGGTCCTTCCCATGGTCATCTGGAGGGCCCAAGGAGCGGTCCGGGCCATCGCCATCCTGGTTTCCGATCGGGGGAAAGCCCAGGCGGCCGAGGAGTTCGGAGTGGCACGCCTCCGGAAGGCCGGCATCAGCTGCGTTGCCCTCGATCCGCGGGGGATCGGCGAGACCAAGGGGCTCAACCTGCGGCTCCAGACCTATGTAGGCCAGGCGCCGGCCTTCGGCATGGGCTGGGACATCGCCCGGGCCGCGGCTGCCGCCGCGCCCTTCGGGGTCAGGGTGGCCGTGGTCGGGCGCGGCCCGGCGGCCGGGCAGGCCGCCCTGACCGCCGCCCTCCTCGAGTCCCGGATCGGCTTCGCGGCCGGGCTGGGGACGCTCCGGGAGTTCCCTGACGCGTTCCGCGAGGATGTGCCTCTCATCGCCATTCAGCCGCGGGCCGGCTACGCCCCGCCGCTCTCGCGCCTGAGGTCGCTGGTCAAGGCGGAGACAGTTTGGAGCTTCCTCGGCGAGCCCGAACCGAAATGGGCGGACGCCCTCATCAGGTGGACGGAGAGGTGATCGGAAGCGATGAGGGATCGCCGGACTTGCCGGCGAATAATAAAAGCATGGATAAAACGACGCGCGCCCACCCCCCTCGTGACACCATTTTGCAGAATGGCCCGCTGCCGGTCGAGGTCGTGTTCCATCCCTCGTGGTGGCACAAAAACGCCGGGATCTCCTTCGATAGGGACTTCTTCTACGACGCGCGCCGCCGGGTCGAGGACGAGCGGAAGATGGAGCGCGTCCTCTACGAGCGTTTCGGCGACCTGGGCCTGGGGGAGGACCGGGAGAAGGACCAGGCCGTCATCGGCCTCGTTCACAACGCCGCCGGATACCTGCTGTCGGAGATGATCGGCTGCCGAGTTGAGTATCAAGAGGACGCGCCACCGCAGGTCATCCCGGCCGGGCGGCCGGACCTCGATCTCGACATCGAGGCGGTGTTCAGGAGCGAAGCGTTCGGCCGGCTGAAGGGGCTGGTCGAAGGTTTGAAAAGGAGCCATGGCCGCGTCGTCGGCGACGTCAACTGGGGCGGCATCCTCAACCTGGCCCTGGACTTCCGCGGCCAAGACATCTTCCTCGACATGCTCGACTGCCCGGAGGACGTCCGGGTCTTCTTCGGCCGCCTGGCCGAGGTCATCGAGCGCTTCACGTCCTATGTGGAGGGGGAGACGGGCACGACCTCGGTCTCGGTCAACCGCACCGTCCGGCACATCCGGGGGCCGGTCTTCCTCCACTCCGAGTGCGCCCTGACCATGATCTCGACGGAACACTATGAGTCCTTTCTCAGGCCGCACGACGCGGCCTGGAGCGAGCGGCACCGGCCCTTCGGCGTCCATTACTGTGGGGCCGACCCGCACCGGTTCGCCGAGGCCCTCGCCGGGCTGCCGCGCCTGGATTTCCTCGACGTGGGCTGGGGCGGGGACATCGCGGCCCTGAGGGACAAGCTTCCCCGGACCTTTCTCAACATCCGGCTGAGCCCGGTCGAGATCGTGGGCTGGAGCACCGACGAGGTCCGGGAGGCCATCGAGACACGGGTGGCCGCATCGGGCGATCCCTACCTGACGGGTGTCTGCTGCATCAACATGGACGACCGTGTCACGGACGACAAGGTGCGGGCCATTTTCGAGACGGTCTTCGAGCTGCGCCGCTACCTGTAGTTCGGCTTCCTCAGCTTGAGGTCCTTCTTGATAGCCGCTATCTTCCTGCCGAACGCCTTCTCCGTTTGACGGCGGGTCCGGGCGTCCCGCTTGAGCGCCAGGCGCTCGAGTTCGCGGCGCTGCTTGAGATAGCTTTCGAGCCGGCCCGGGTCGAGGCGTCCGTCCGCGAGCGCCTCCCGGACGGCGCAGCCCGGCTCGCTTTCATGGCGGCAGTCCGGGAACCGGCAGTTCCCCGCGATCCCCTCCACATCCTTGAAAGCCCCGGCCAGGCTCTCCTCTTCTGCCCAAAGCTGGAGCTCGCGCATGCCCGGCGTGTCGATGAGCAGGCCTCCGTCCGGGAGGGCGATGAGCTCGCGGCGCGGCGTGATGTGGCGGCCGCGGCTATCCGACTCGCGCACCGGGCCGGTCGGGAGACGGTCCCGGCCGAGGAGGCGGTTGATAAGGGTTGACTTCCCGGCGCCGGACGAGCCGATCAGCGCCGCCGTTCTGCCGCGCCCGATGAACCCTCTCAGGGAGTCGACGTTTGACCCGTCGCGGGCGCTCACCGCGGTCACGGGACTTCCGAGGGCGATAGCCTCCGCCTCCGCGATGACCTCGGCGGGGTCGTCACGGAGGTCGCTCTTGTTCAGCACGATGACGGGCGCGGCCCCGCTGTCCCACGCCGCCGTAAGATACCGTTCGATGCGGCGAACATTGAAATCGCTGTCCAGGCCCGTGACGATGAAGACGGTGTCGACATTGGCGGCCACGACCTGGGCTTCGGTCGTCTCGCCGGCGGCCTTGCGGACGAAGGCGCTGCGCCGTTCGAGGACCGCATGGACGAGGCCGCGGTCCCGGGCGAAGGGTTCCAGGGCGACCCAATCGCCGACCGTCGGGTAGCTGCTCGGGTCGGTGGCCAGGTGGCGAAAACGGCCGGACACCTCGGCCAGCAGATCCCCCGTTTCTCCCGAGGCGGTGCACATGCCCCTGTGCTGGGCCACCACGCGTAAGGGAGACAGGCCTTCGATCCGGAAGGGCTCGAAGAGGGCCGAAAAATAGTCATTCCATCCGAGTTCCGTGAGGTCCATCGCCTGAATGCCTTTATTTCCTTCCTCTGATCCGAAAGGGGCGCTCGAAGCCCTCGTCGTGGTCTAAAAAGCGGGCCGCCGGCTTGAGTGTCCAGAGCTGGAGCCGGGTGAGCTCGACGATCTTCGACATGTCGAGGTCGCGGCGGTGGACAGGCCAGGATTTGTAGCCCTCAACTTCCCCAATGATGGCCGCCTCGTTCGTTCTGGGATAGGGTTCGAAGGCGGGGACATCATACTCGTGGTGGGGCTTGCCGGAAAGAATATCCAGATACGCGGCGCTGAACAGGGCGAAGAGGGATCCGGTGCCGATGCGCCTGTTTTCGACGCTCAGCGTGGCGGGCAGGGCGCCGGTCTTGTCGATGACGAAGCCGGCTGCGGCCGCCAGCCGGCCAACGTCCTCCCATTGGACGCGGGAGATCTCCGGCTCTGCCGGCGGCATTTCCAGGGGCCCCAGCGGATGCGGGGGTGCGAATAACTCCACTTCGGCGCCGGTCTCCGAATAGACGGCAACGGCCTTGGCCAGCGCGGCGAAGCACTCGGCGGGGGAGAAGGACCCGGCCGGGGCGAGCGTCTTCCTTCTGAGGGTATCCTTCGCGATCTCCTTCAGATCGCCCGGGGCCAAGAACTCTTTCTGGGAGGCGTAATTGCGCATCAGAGTGCGGTAATTCGTGATCACGATGTCGTCGCGTCCCTTGAGCCAGCGCATCATCCGGCGGAAGTTCTTTTGGGCCGTGGCCATGGTCTCGGCCGGGCGCAGCCGGGGCATGATCCAGCCCGTCTGCGGGGTGTTTTTGCCATAGTAGAAATTGAGGTCCCAGAACTCCTCGGCCCGGATCTTGGTCGGGTGGCCGGCGAAGAGGGCGATGACCTCGGTCGTTTGGGCCAGCGTGGGCAGGTCGGCCTTGAGCTTCTCGAAGACCGGCTCGAACAGGTCGTCACGGTAGTAGGCATCATCAAAGCCGGCGTACTGAGCGCTGAAATTGAGGGCATTGCAAAACCAGACCACGTCCCGGCCCGGCAGCTTCGCCGGCGAACCCTGGTAGCCAGCGGGCCCCATTTTCCCGAGGGCGTAGACAAGCTGCGGGCCATAGGAGCCGCCGTGGCGGGCCAGGGTCCGGACCGGGACGCGGAAGATGCGCTCGAGCTCCCAGATGCCCGCTGACTCCTGTCCCAGCATTTGACTGACGCCTTCTGCCCAACCGGCCTTCTCCAGTTCCTCCGTGACCGTCGGGTGGATGGAGCCGAAATTCGTATGACTGCCGATGTCATGCTTGGCCATGGCGGCGATGACATCCCGCCGGCCCCTCATTTCGAGCGATCGCGCCTTCTCTCCGATGACGAAGAACGTCCCGGTGACGCCCTCCTCGGTCATGATCTCGGCCAGCCATTTGGGGATTTCGTCGATGTGCTCGGATTCCGGGGAAATGTAATCCTCGACGTCGAAAGTGACGACTAGGAAGGCCTTCGGCCGGGCCGCCGCCTGAGCGCCTCGTTCAGGGCCTCGAGGAGGGCCTTCACTCCAGAGTGCGTCTTGCGCTAAGCCGCACATGACGTTCCGGCCATTCCTCGAGTCCCCTTGTGCGGGTGGAGCCTGGGCGGATACAGTCAATTGGCTCAGGGCGACGAGGAAAATGGCGAAAATGGATGCTTTTTGCACGGCGGCTCGCCCCTCATTCTCCCCCGGGGACAGGTTTTTTGTCAATCTCGGCCCTTCCGGGCGACAAAAAGCATGTAAGGATTAAGTCTGCCCGTCTGGATCGCAGGAATTATATGCACAAATGTACATATACAGTTTTTATCGAACTCGGGTCGGGAATTCTGGTTCGCACCCGTTCGGGCAGGTGTGACCCCGGCCGCGGCTCCTTGACACCCGCGGAAGCTGGACCATATACTTCAGGCAGCGGCGCGAGGACGTGAAGGGACAAAGATGCTGATCCACCCCGACTTCATGCTCGAGACTCCCCAGGCCCGGGAGCTCTACTATTCATTCGCCGAGCCCCTTCCCGTCATCGATTATCACGGCCACCTCGCGGCCAAGGACATCGCCGACGACCGGCGCTTCGAGAACCTGACCCAGATCTGGCTCGCCGGCGACCACTACAAGTGGCGCGCCATGCGGACGGCCGGCGTCGACGAGGCCTTCATCACGGGCGCGGCGTCGGACCTGGACAAGTTCGAGAAATGGGCGGAGACGGTCCCCAAGACGCTCCGCAACCCCCTCTACCACTGGACTCACCTCGAGCTGGCCCGCACCTTCGGCATCGCCGACCGCCTCCTTGGGCCGGAGACGGCCGCCCTCGTCTGGGAGGAGTGCACCGCCCTGCTCGCCTCCGAGGGTTTCACGGCCCGGGGCCTCCTCCGCCGGATGAACGTTGAGGTCCTGTGCACGACGGACGACCCGCTCGACGACCTCCGCTACCACGGGCTCGCGGCCTCGGCCGCGGACTTCCCGGTCCGGGTCTTCCCGGCCTTCCGGCCGGACAAGGCCATGGCCGTCGACGACCCAGAGACGTTCTCTAATTACGTCGGGCTCCTGGCCCTGGCCGCTGACGTCGAGATCAAGTCCTTCGTTGACTTCCTGGCCGCCCTCCGCGCCCGTCACGACTATTTCCACGCCATGGGCTGCCGGCTCTCCGACCACGGGCTCGAGACGGTCTACGCCGAGGACTACACGGACGCCGAGCTCCAGAAAGTCTTCGCCCGGGCGGTCGCGGGGAAACCCGTCGCCCCGGCGGCCGTCCGCCAATTCAAGTCGGCCATGCTCTACGAGTTCGCCGTGATGGACTGGGAGAAGGGCTGGACCCAGCAGTTCCACCTCGGCGCCCTCCGCAACACGAACTCACGGATGCAGCGCGCGCTCGGCCCGGACTCGGGCTTCGACGCCATCGGCGACTTCGAAGTCGTCCGCCCCCTGGCCCGGTTCCTGGACCGGCTGGACGCGGAGGAGCGGCTGGCCCGGACCATCCTCTACAACCTCAACCCGCGCGACAGCGAGGCCCTGGCGTCCCTGGCCGGCTGCTTCCAGGATGGCCGCGTCCCGGGCAAGGTCCAGTACGGCCCGGCCTGGTGGTTCCTCGACCAGGCCGACGGCATGACCAGGCAGCTCGAGGCCCTCTCGAACCTGGGGCTTCTCAGCCAGTTCGTCGGCATGACCACGGACTCGCGGAGCTTCCTGTCTTTCCCCCGCCACGAATACTTCCGCCGCCTTCTCTGCGACATCCTCGGCGGCGACATGAAGCGCGGCCGTCTGCCGGACGACCTGGACCTCGTCGGCGCTCTCGTCCGGGACGTCTGCTATTTCAACGCCCGCCGCTATTTCCGTTTCCCCGCCGGAGGCGAGGAATGAAGCTCGCCAAGTACTCCATCGGCATCGGCGACCGCTTCGGTCACGAGGGCCAGGCCCAGCTCCGGGCTCTCGACACCGCCCTGCGCCGGGGGACGGAGATCACGCCGGTCTGGAACAAGTCGCACCGCGAGCACGCCCTCACCGGGACCTCGCCCAAGGACGTCCGCCGCCGCGCCGAAAAGGCCGTCCGGGCCGGCGGCTGGCCGGGCCCCTACCACGTCGACGCCGACCACATCGGCTTGGCCACCGTGGACGAGTTCCTGGAGCCTTGCGACTACTTCACCATTGACGTCTCCGCGGCCATCGGCCAGACGCCACCGGCCGAAACGGCGGCCTCCTTCCTCCGCCGCGCCCTCGGCTTCAAGGGGTCCCTGCGGATTCCCGGCCTGGACTCCCCGCTGGAGGTGACGGACGAGCTCCTGGGCGGAGTCGCCCGGAAGTATCTCGGCGCGATCGACGAGGCGGGCCGGGTTTACAGCCGCATCGCCGTCGCGAAGGGCCCGGGGGCCTTCATCGTCGAGCTCTCCCTGGACGAGGCGGGGAGCCCGCAGACGCCCGGGGAGATCCTCTTCATCCTGGCGGCCGCGGCGGAACAGGGCTTGCCCGTCCAGACCATCGCCCCGAAGTTCACGGGCGCCTTCTTCAAGGGTATCGATTACATGGGCGACGTCGAGGACTTCGCCCGCGAGTTCGAAGCCGACCTGGCCGTCCTCGAGCATGCCAAGCGGACCTTCGGGCTGCCGCGGGACCTGAAGCTCAGCGTCCACACCGGAAGCGACAAGTTCTCGCTCTATCCCGTCATGCACCGGGCCATGGTCAAGCGCGGCGCCGGCGTCCACCTCAAGACGGCCGGCACGACCTGGCTCGAGGAGGTCATCGGGCTGGCCGCCGCGGGCGGGGCCGGGCTCCGCTTCGCCCGTGAGCTCGCCGCCGCGGCCGTGGCCCGGCTCGATGAGCTTATCCGCCCCTACGCCGCGGTCGTCTCCATCGAACCGGCCTTCCTGCCGTCGGCCGGCGAGCTGGCGTCGTGGGGTTCTCAGGAATTCATCGAGGCCCTCCAGCACGATCCGGGCTGCCCCCGCTTCAACGCGCATCTTCGCCAGCTCATCCACACGAGCTTCCCGCTGGCCGCGGAAATGGGCGAGAAGTTCACCGGCCTCCTCGAGCGCCACCGGGAGCCCATCGAGGCCCGGGTCACGGACAACCTGCTCCGCCGGCACATCGGCCCCCTCTTCCTCGGCGGCCCGACCGTCGCGGGGGTTTCCGCCCCGTAACCGCCCGCCGCGTTTCCTGGTGATAATTCCGGAGAAAGGTGATATCCTTCCCGGCGCGGCGGAGCGCGCGATGATGCCAGTCAGGCCTGAGGAGCTGCTTTGAACAGGGCCGCGGTCCCGGCCGTCGCGTCCGCGCCCGGCGGCCACTTCCGCTGGACGGTCTGCGCCCTCCTCTTCTTCGCTACGACCATCAACTACGTCGACCGCCAGATCCTCGGCCTCCTCGCGCCCGTCCTCCAGAAGGACATCGGCTGGAGCGAGCTCGAATACGGCTTCATCGTCACGGCCTTCCAGGCCGCCTACGCCCTCGGCCTGGCCCTCTTTGGCTGGCTCGTCGACCGGCGCGGCACCAAGCGCGGCTACACGCTCTCGATCATCTCCTGGAGCCTGGCCGCGGCCGGCCACGCCCTCGTTCGGACGCCGTTCGGCTTCGGCGCGGCCCGGGCCGCGCTCGGACTGGCCGAGGGCGGGAACTTCCCGGCGGCCATCAAGGCCGTCGCGGAATGGTTCCCTAGGAGCGAGCGGGCCCTGGCCACGGGCCTCTTCAACTCGGGCTCGAACTTCGGCGCCGTCTTCGCCCCGGCTGTTGTGCCGTGGCTGACGGTGACGTTCGGCTGGCCGGCGGCCTTCGTCGCCACGGGCGCCCTAGGCTTCGTCTGGCTCTTCTTTTGGCTCCTCCTCTACGAGCGCCCCGACCGGAAAGTCGGCCTGGACCCCGGCGAGCTCGCCCACATCCACAGCGACCCGCCCGAGCCGGCCGGGGCCAAGGTTCCCTGGCGGACCCTGTTCCGCTTCCGGCAGACCTGGGCCTTCGTCCTGGGCAAGTTCCTGACCGACCCGATCTGGTGGTTCTACCTCTACTGGCTGCCCAAGTTCCTCAACACCAAACACGGGCTGACCATTGCCGGGCTCGGCCCGCCCTTGATCGTCATCTACGCCATGACGAGCGTCGGAAGCATCGGCGGCGGCTGGATCTCGTCCCGGCTCATCCGGCGCGGCTTCTCCGCGAACCGGGCCCGCAAGGCGGTCATGCTCGGCTGCGCCGTCCTGGTGACGCCCATCGTCACGGTCTCCCGGACGGCCGACCTGTGGACGGCCGTGCTCATCATCGGCCTGGCCGGGGCCGCCCACCAGGGCTGGTCGGCCAATATCTTCACCACGGCCTCGGACATGTTCCCCAAGCGGGCCGTCGGCTCGGTCGTCGGGCTGGGCGGCACGGCCGGCGCCGCGGGCGGGCTCCTCTTCGCGCCGTTCATCGGCTACGTCCTCGAGCACACGGGCAACAACTACCTCATCCCTTTCCTCATTTCGGGCTCGGCCTACCTCGTCGCCTTCGCCGTCATCCAGGCCCTGGCCCCGAGGCTCGCCCCCGTGTCCCTTGATGAGCCGGGTGCCCGGGCGATACAATAGGGCCGGCGCCGGCCGCGATAAAGGAAGGCATCATGAACCTCGAAGAACTCGGCAAGCGGTTCGACCTTACGGGCAAGACCGTGGTCGTCACGGGCGGGGCGGGGGTCCTCGGCGGCGAGCTGGCCCGGGCCCTGGCCGGCTGCAGGGCGGGCGTGGTCATCCTCGACCTCGACCGAGAGGGCGGGGAGAGGATGGTGCGGACGATCGAGGCCGCGGGCGGGCGCTCCATGTCCATCGTCGTCGACGTCCTCAAGCGGGACACCGTCGAATGGGCGGCGCGGGAGATCCTGGCCCGGTGGGGACGGGTCGACGCCCTGGTCAACGCCGCGGGCGGGAACAACCCGGCGGCCACCACGGGGCCGGACCAGCCGTTCTTTGGCCTGCCCGAGGAGGCCCTCCGGTCCGTCTCCGACCTGAACCTCCTCGGCACGGTCATCCCGTGCCAGGTCTTCGGGAAGATCATGGCGGAACGGAGCGAGGGGGCGATCATCAACATCTCCTCGATGAACGCCTTACGGCCGCTGACCCGCGTGCCCGCCTACTCGGCGGCAAAGGCGGCCGTGTCGAACTTCACCCAGTGGCTGGCCGTGCACATGGCCAAGGAGTATTCCGCGGCCATCCGGGTCAACGCCATCGCCCCGGGCTTCTTCCTGACCGACCAGAACCGGTTCCTCCTGACCGACAAATCGACCGGCGGGCTGACCGAGCGGGGACGGGCCATCGTCGCCCACACGCCGGCCGGCCGCTTCGGCACCCCGGAGGACCTGGTCGGCGCGGCGCTGTGGCTCCTCTCGCCGCTGGCCCGCTTCGTGACGGGCGTCGTCGTCCCGGTCGACGGCGGTTTCTCGGCGTATTCGGGGGTCTGAGGGGGCCATGGTCCTTTTCAGCGAAGGGTCGGCGACGGCTTCGATGGGCCTGGACGAGGCCCGGGCCGGGCTCCGCTCCGCGCTCGAGCGGCTCGGCCCGAGGAAGCGCGTCCTGGCCGTGCCGCCGGACTTCACGCGCGTTCATTCTCACGCCGGCCCGCTCGCAGAGACCGCTTGGGAATACTATGGAGAGGCCCTCTGCGACATCCTCCCGGCCACCGGGACCCACGTGCCGATGACAGGCGGCGAGATCGCGGCCATGTTCGGCCGCGTTCCGCCGGGGCTTTTCCGCGTCCACGATTGGCGGGGCGACCTCCAGCCGCTCGGCGCCGTGCCCGCCAACTTCATGCTGGACGTCTCGGAGGGAACGGCCCTGTATCCCGTCCCCATTGAGGTGGACCGCTTGGTCGCCGGCGGCCGGCATGACCTCATCCTCTCGATCGGGCAGGTCGTGCCCCACGAGGTCGCCGGGATGGCCGGGCACGCCAAGAACATTTTCGTCGGCGCGGGGGGCGGGGAAACCATCAACCGGACGCATTACATGGGGGCCGTTTTCGGCATGGAGCGGATCATGGGCCGGGCCGACACCCCCGTCCGCCGCGTGCTCCAGTATGCCACGGAGCACTTCGCGAAAGAGCTGCCGATCGTCCATGTCCTGACCGTGGTGGGCCGTGATGAGCGCGGCGGCCCGGTCCTCCGCGGGCTGTTCATCGGCGACGACGAGGAGTGCTTCCGGAGGGCTGCGGCGCTCTCTGTCGAGGTCAACGTCGAGCTCCTGGACGAGCCGCTCCGTAAGGTCGTCGTCTTCCTCGACCCCCGGGAATACAAGAGCACCTGGCTCGGGAACAAGAGCATCTACCGGACCCGGATGGCCATGGCCGACGGCGGCGAGCTCGTCGTCCTGGCGCCGGGCGTCAGACGGTTCGGCGAGGACGCCGAGATCGACCGGCTCATCCGCAAGTACGGGTATTCCGGCACGCCCGGGTGGGCATTCACTTCCGAAGATGAATTTGAAGACCCTGACCTCGCGCGAAATCTGAGCGCCGTGGCCCACCTCATCCACGGATCGACCGGAGGGCGGTTCTTGGTGACGTACTGCCCGGGCGGCCTGACGAGAAAGGAGATCGAGGGGGTCGGTTTCAATTACGTTCCGCCGGCCGAAATGATGATGCGTTACGACCCCGCCCTGCTGGCCGACGGCTGGAACACGCTGCCGGACGGGGAGAGGATCTATTACATCTCGAACCCGGGCCTGGGCCTGTGGGCCCACCGGGCCCGGTTCGCGAGCGGGAGCCAGAAGGGCGCGTAGGGAGCTCGACCGTCCTTTTGAAGGAGGATCGACCATGAGCGACGGCTTGACCATCCGCCCCGACGGGGCCTTGGATTTCCTGGCCCTGGGGGCCCTCGTGCACCGGCTGGACACCGGCATCGTCCCTTTCCGCAAGGCCACGGAGTGCAGCATCCACGCGAGCGGCGGAGAGTACAACGTCGCGGCCAACCTCTCGGACTGCTTCGGCTTGAAGACCGGCGTGGCCACGGCCTTGGTGGATTATCCCGTTGGCGACTTCATCGCCGAACGGGTCCGGGCCATGGGCGTCCACCTGTTCGCCACGCGGTTCGCCCACGACGGCGTTACGGGGCCGAACATGGCTGCGGTCTACAGCGACCGCGGTTACGGCGTGCGGGCGCCCGTCGTCTTCTACAACAGGTCGAACGAGGCCGCGGCGCTCCTCAAACCTGGCGACTTCGACTGGAAGTCGGTCTTCGGCGGCGGCGTGCGCTGGTTCCACAGCGGCGGCATCTTCGCCTCGCTTTCCGAGACGACCGGACCGCTGATCCTAGAAGCGATGAAGGCTGCCCGGGCGGCCGGCGCCGTGACCAGCTTCGACCTCAACTTCCGCGAGAAGCTCTGGGCCGTCCGGGGCGGGGCCGGGCGCGCCGTGGAGACGCTCGCGGCCATCGTCGGGGAGGTGGACGTCCTGGTCGGCAACGAGGAGGACTTCCAGAAGGGCCTGGGCATCGCCGGGCCGGGAGTCGAAGTGGCATCAGGGCTCGACCCGGCCGCGTTCCTGGCGATGATCGAGCGGGTCGTCAAGAGGTTCCCTCGGATCAAGGCCGTGGCCACGACCCTCCGGGACGTCCGCTCCGCCAACCGCCACGGCTGGGGGGCCGTGGCCTGGATCAGCGGCCGGACGTTCGTCTCTTCGACGGCCGAGCTCGACGTTTACGACCGGGTCGGGGGCGGAGACGCTTTCGCCGCCGGCTTTTTCTTCGGCCTCCTCGATGGCCAATCGCCGGAGGAGGCCCTGAAACTCGGCTGGGCCTATGGCGCACTCGTCGCGACCACTCCCGGCGACACGAGTATGGTGACGCTCGACGAAGTCCGGGCCGTGGCCGA
>Ga0315268_10002781_pt1 | contig 19584 bp, 23 predicted proteins | sample C1_top_MG_FD_204535 | JGI IMG/M metagenome (GOLD analysis project Ga0315268, IMG submission 204535) | Sediment microbial communities from Yellowstone Lake, YNP, Wyoming, USA - C1_top | ecosystem: Environmental > Aquatic > Freshwater > Lake > Sediment | place: USA: Wyoming | collected 2017-08-01
AACCCTGCAGAAGTTGACTGGCTTCGAAGAAAAGTCTTTTTGAAAACAGCAGAAGCCGAATTTTAATCATAATATAATAATATCATAATTATCTTGAAAATGATGAAAAGTTTTTTCTCAGGAAAGGAATTGTGGCGCATTATTGGCAAAGATAACAGCAATATAAAAAAGCTCGGGCGCGAGCTTAATGTAAAGATTGATATTGACAAGCAAGGCAATATTGAAATTAAGAACATTAAGAATGACAGTTTTATTGAATATATTGCGCTAAAGATAATAGATGCTCTTGCGCTTGGATTTGACATCGAGACAGCTTTATTGCTGAAAGATGAGAAATATTCCCTTGTAAAGATAAACATTCATAGTTATGTCAAGGAATCAAGGCAGAAACAAGTTACAGGCATAGTCATAGGCACAAAAGGGATGACAAAAAAAATTATGGAAGAGCTTACAGAGTGCGAGATTGTCATTGCAGAACATAACATAGGCATCATAGGCAAAAACGAGAATGCAGAGCTTGCCAACGAAGCCATTATCATGCTGCTTCGGGGCGCAAAGCAAGGCGCTGTTTACAGGTTCTTGGAAAAAAGCCAACCTCGCATTAGAGCGATTCACGAGGAACAAGTCGAAGAGCTGATTAAAAAATAAATATTTATAAAACTCCTTGCTTTGATTCTTTTAAGCCTCGGTAGCTCAGTCGGTAGAGCAACTGACTGTTAATCAGTGGGTCGAAGGTTCGAGTCCTTCCCGAGGCGTTTCATGATAAAAAAATGTTTTCAGAAATATTCTTGGCTATTGTAAATTTTTTCGCTTTGATCGTGAATGCGCTCGGCTATCTGGGCGTGTTCATCTTGATGACAATTGAAAGTAGCTTTATACCGTTGCCAAGCGAGATTGTCTTGCCTCCTGCTGGCGTGCTAGTAGCCCAAGGACAGATGTTAGGATGGCTTGTTTTTATAGCCGCTGTTTTAGGCAGCTTGGCTGGCGCACTTATCAACTATTTCCTTGCCAAGCATTTTGGCAGAAGAATTGTTGATATACTAATAAGAAGATACGGCAAGATATTGTTCTTGACAAAAGAAAGATTGCTGAAAACAGAACGCTATTTCAATGAACATGGCGAAATCACGATTTTTGTCTCGAGGCTCTTGCCAGGCATAAGACATCTTATATCTATTCCAGCGGGCTATTCAAAGATGAACTTGTTGAAGTTCTGCCTTTACACTGTCTTGGGCGCAGCGATATGGTGCGCGGTCTTGATAGTTGTCGGCTATCTTTATGCTAGCAATCTCGCTGCCATCAATCCTGTCCTCGACAAGATAGGCTTGCTGCTCCTGATTTTTGTTATATTGCTCATTGTCTTGTATATCTTGATAAAGAGGAAAAAGAAGATAAGCATTTGAGCGTGGCAAAAAACTTTTTAAAAGCATATTGGCTTTATTTTATATCGGGCCCGTAGCTCAGTCTGGTTTAGAGCACTACGCTGATATTGTTACAGCCTATCAAGGGGTGATGAATTTGGAGCACCTTGTGCTTCACTGTAACTAGCTAAGTCTTCGGACTTCAGAAACGTAGGGGTCTTGTGTTCAAATCACAACGGGCCCATTTTCCGTCCATCGAACAACACTGTCGGAGGGATAGCAAGAACTATCTAAAAGCTCCATATCTAAATGCCATCCATATAAGTTGTAGAGCAACTCCAACAAGTAAAAGAGGAGTCCACCAACTACAAAATTCAGGTATTTGTGTGAATCCGCAAAGAATCCATCCCAAAATACCTGCCAAAATCAATATTGATGGCGGATTTTTGGCTATGAATTGCATTACTACTTCAAGAGGCATTTTATCACCTCCAATTGATTTCTTCTTTTATTTTTCTTATTGTTTGTCGAGACCTCAAGAAATCACGAGGTTATCTGCGCTCGACAACTCGCAGTACCTCTTTTTTATATTAAATAATCTGAAGTATTTAATTATTTTTATTCAAGAAACTTTTATAAATGTTTATTTGTTTAGCCCTTTATGGCAAATCCTTATGCAATCAAGCCTATAATTCCTAAAGTAGATTTTGGCTTTAATCAAGAAAAAACAGCAACAAAGAGGAGAAAGCATTCTCGTGCTGTGGACATAGCTATTTGGAAAAAGCACAAAGGGATATGCGCTATTTGTCGCGAGTATGCAGATTTTGACAAAGGAGAAGTAGACCACATTATTCCTTTAGCGAAAGGCGGGGGTGATACCCCAAGCAATTGGCAATGGCTCTGTCATAGATGCAACAATCTCAAGGGAAGCAAAAGGACGAATGCTCAAGTTAAAAAAATTCTCGGCTTAAAAGTCAAGAAAAAAGCCAAGAAGGTAAAAAAGAAAAGAGCTACTAAATCTAAAGGTGAAAGAGGAATGTTTGAATCCCCAGAATTGCCCAAAATTGAAATGCCCAGAATAGAGATGCCAAGACTTTGAAAAGTTCAAAGGGCTAAAAAAGGACAGCGGGCCCATTCAAAAAAAGAGGAAAAGAAAGAGAAAAGAGGATAGAAAAAAGATATGGATAAAGAAAAAAACAGAGGATTTTTTCGCTTCGCCCTTGTTCTGATAATCATATTGCTGTTTGTAATCACTTTTTCTTTCATAATGATAGGCAAAATCCAAGTACCTTTGCCTATTGTAAAGCAATCCCCGTTTTTTTCACACTTTATTACAGGCCAGGATGTCTATGGACATGTTTTTATAGAAATATTGCCGCAATGCACATTTGACTTAGGCAATGGTTGGACACTGTTCTCGCTATGCGCTGACCCTGATAATAAGACGGTAGATGGAGTCGCAAGCAACACAAGCTACAGATATGTCATGCGCTGGAACACGACGCGAATGGAATGGGACATATACTCGCCGAGATCTGCTGACAAGCCTTTTGAGAATTTCACGACTAATGAATCTTATTTCATATTGCTATACTCACCATATGACCTTTCTGTTTACGGGCCTGCGAATCCTGACATGAACATAACAATGGTCCAAGGCTGGGACGCGCCTTCATGGCCTTATCTCTTCAGTACAAATGTAACAAAATATTTTGATGACACAAAACATCGCTATATGATGAAATGGGACAACCCTATACAAGAGTTCATCATTTACTCACCAAGGGCAGCTGACAAACCTTTCGAAAAGATATTTAAGGCAGAAGGACAAATGATATATGCTTATAACAATCACACCTTAATATATAATAAAACAGATTTGCAAGATCCTTAAATCCCTTAAAAATAAAAATGAAGATAAAAAAAGAGGTCATATTGGTCATTGCACTAGTAATACTTTTTTTCAGCCTTAATGTTGAAAATGCCAAAGCTGATATTTTCATGGGAACTTGCGAGGGCTATGTGAAATGGCTTAATGGAAGCTTGGTTACCGGCGCGAATGTTACTGTAACAGTCCAAGGCTGTACAACTCCCCCAGCAAATTGCCAGAGAAGCGCTCTGACAGATTCAGGAGGCTATTATGTCATAGCGAACTTGAACTTGCCTCCTTACGGCAATGTTTCTGGGACTGCTGTCAAGGGTTCTGCATACGGTACTAACACTGCACAGGCAGATGCGTATCAAGCAGCTTTCATGAACATAACATTATGCGAATCACCCAGCCAAGCCACCCTTGTTCCAGTGGCTGACTCGCACTATCCTAACATAACTTTCTGGTTCAACTGGACAAGTGGCTCGTCACCTTACTCGACTTTTGACCAATGGTTCTGGCTTAGCTCTTGGCAGACTGCAACATCACCACAGAGCAAGACAAACTTGGCATTTGCAAATTACACTTGGGGCGCGAGAACATGTCTAAGCTCTTTGCCTTCATGTTGCTCACAGCCTGCTTATGACAGTTTTCTTGTTTATAACAACAAGCCATGCAGGCCAATTTTACAAGACCAGCCAGACACAACAAACAACACAGTAACATTAAACTGGAGTTATAATACAACAGCCCCTTGCCCTGATGCAGACAATGATAGCGTTTATTTCAATTTCCAGATAGATGGTAATATAACGACTAATGCGACGCCGCCAAAAACCATAACAGGCCTTGGGGGCGGAGCTCATTTATGGGGCGCGCAAGTATGCGACCCATGGGAATGCAGTAACTGGGTGTTTGATTCTTTCAACATATACAATACAGCATGCCCGACGCCGAATCTTACAATACAAGACAATACGTGTTTGAATCAAGCAACACTGCGCTGGACTTCAGCTTCCATAGACCCTGATGGCGACCCTTGTTTTGACGAGTTCAGGTTCGGCAGCATAATCCAAAGCCCAGCAACATCGCCGCAGAATGTTATCATGACAAATACTTCTGTTTATGAATGGGCAGTAAGAAGCTGTGACAACAAAGGTGCATGCTCTCCATGGAATCAGAGCGAATTCATCTATTGTACCTGCGGCGGAAATGTAACAGAGGGCGGCAAGGGTGGAAAAGGTTACGAATGTGTATCAAGAATATTGCCTTCTGGCTATGAGATAGTGGTTTCAAAGCCAAAAGAGATTCATCCAGGAAGCAAATTCGACCTGGAGATTAATCTGAAATATTTTGAGGATATATCAGACTTGAAAGTAGAAGCAGAGACACCACCAGGCATAATGGTAGAATCATTAACATATGGCCCAGTCCAGGCAAATCAGGAGATAAACTTCAAGCTTAAGACAGAAATCTCGAATAGCATAAAAGAAGACAAGTATTTCATTTTCATTAAAGGTTACGATGGCGACAAGATAATAACAAACAAGCCAGTCGAGCTCAATATAGTCATGCCTCCTGTAACCCAGCTAATAGGCATAGAAGTGCCTTTGATGCCTTGCTGCACTATCCTCGGCATAGTCCTATTGATTATAGCCATCATAATATTGGTATGGTTGCTCAGGAAAATCTATAAGGAATATATCAAAAACAAAGGTCCTGGCAAGATGATTAGCCACATAAAAAAGGAATTGTAATTCTTAAGCATGAAAAAGAAAACAAGGAAGAAAGTTAAGATAAAAGCAAGAAAGACAGAAAAAACTAACAAAAGGATATGGTTAGTAATAGTTTTGCTTGCAGTAATTGCCATTGTCTTGCTTGCAACAATACTCATTTTCATCTATTCCAACAACAAAACATTCGAGCTATCAGATAAACAAAAAGATAATATTGAATTCCAAGTCAAGAAGCCTTTGCTCAGTTCAACATATGCCACAACTTACCTGCCTGCTGTTGACGACAAGGGCAATGGTGTTTTGACGCTCTTAGTAGTTGAATCAATGCCAGGCTCTGGGCGCACACTTGTAGACATAGATAATCTGCTTTTCTGGGGGGACACGCAGAACAGCATAAGAATGGCCAAGAGAGTAGCGCAGAACATAACAAATGTTGATATAAACGATTATAATATAATTTACAATATTTATGCTAACGCTTCTGTCATAGGCGGCGAAAGCGCAGGTGCAGCCCTGACTATTGCAACAATAGCTGCCTTGGAAAACCAAACATTAAGAGATGATGTCATAATAACAGGCACAATTAATCATGACGGTACTATAGGCCCTGTCCAAGGGATATTGCCCAAGGCAAAAGCAGCTAGGGCAAATAACGCTACCTTATTCTTAGTACCTATGCTCGAAAGCCGGGAGATAACATACGAATCTAGGAAACATTGTGAAAAATTCGGCCAGCAGGAATTCTGCACAACAGAGCAAGTGCCAAGGCAAGTCAATATAAGCGAAGAAGCGAACATAACAGTCACAGAAGTCGCCACAATCCAGGATGCTCTGCAATATTTCTTCAAAGAATAAGAGAAAAAAAGTGCCTGAAGGAAAATGCGCATCAATAAGTTAATATAACAAGATAACTGCTGTCAGAAATTTAATATTTAATCTTAACTATCTAAACCTGCGTTATATACCAACCGAACCTATCTTCTGTGATTCCTTGTGCAATCAACTGTTCAAAATTAGGATTGCCACTGAACTTCTTTGTATTTTCTATTGCCTTGTCATAAAGTTCTTTTGCATAAACTCCTTGATCATCTGCCTTATTGAAATCATAACCATATCCGATTATATGTCTTACCTGAAATTTTACCTTATGTGGCAAATCAACCATTAACTTGCCCATGTCCTTAAGAAGCATTGCACCCATCTCATCATTTCCTTCGCTAAATTGCTTGAATGCATCGTCATGAGAATTCTGATGAATAGATATTGCCATCAAAACAGCTTCAAGCAATGCCGGATGTGATACATGTACCATTTTATTCGTTGCTAGTTAATGAGTTTATGGGCTTGCTTATCTGCTGTATTCTATTCTTACGCCAGCTGTAGTGTCTTCTCTCTCGAATCTTACATTGTATATATCGCCATCAAACTTTTCAATTGGTTTGCCTTTCTTGTCCCTGCGATATCCCTTGAAGACTCCTGTTCCTACCAAGTTTCTGTGGCCTGTTGCTATCAACGATTCCATTACACTCTGTTCAAATCTAATCTCGCTACCTAATGCCCCAACCTGGCCTGCAAGATTGTCCTGTTTGCCGGATAATACAGTGTATTGTTCAAAATCGTCTTCGTCATGCGCTGTCAGCTGACCGCTTAATCTGCGATAGTCCTTGTGTGCACTCTTAGATGCTGAACATATGCTAGATAGTACTGAGTCTCTCGCGCCTGTTACTGTTGTAGTTACTGTTGTATCTAGATGTCCCTGTGAAGCTTGAATCCCGTCAAGAACTTCAGTTGCCGCTGTATCTATGTTTCTCTTGGTTGTCTTTGTGTTATAGCAAGTGCCGATAAAGGTAGATGCAATAAGTGCTCCGCCTAGAATCAACGTTCCCCATAACCAGCCTTTATCTGTTCTCATTTTATTTTTCTTAGATTTATTGTAATTTTATAGTGATTACCAACTTTTAAGACATAGGGTATTTATAAATCTTTTGTATGAATAGCAAAACAATCATGCCAAGAGCATTCGACACTGTGGGAGATATCGCTATTATCAATATCCCTGGAAACCTAAAAAAAAGCAAGACTATAGCTAGAAACTTGTTGAAAAATCACAAAAACATCCATGCAGTTTATTCTCGGGGCAAGATACATGGCAGATTGAGAGTGCCTAGCTTGAAATGGCTCTCAGGAAACAAGAAAACAGAAACAACATATAAGGAAAACGGATGCTTGATGAAACTTGACATAAAGACGTGCTATTTCTCGCCTCGCTTAGGGACAGATAGGCTTGAGATAGCCAAGAAAGTAAAACGGGGTGAAAAAATCTTAGTCATGTTCTCTGGAGTAGCGCCTTATGCTCTTGTAATAGCAAAGCACAGCAAAGCCAGCAAGATATATTGCATAGAGATAAGCAAAATAGCCTCGAAATATGCTCAAGATAACGTGAAACTGAACAAGTTCAAAAATATCACGATAATCCAAGGCGATATCAAGAAAAAAGTGCCTAGATTAAAAATAAAGTTTGACAGGATAGTCATGGCGCGGGCCCAGCTTAAAGACACATTCTTGGAGCAAGCTTTCCTCGCTGCAAAGAAAGGCACAATTATACATTTCTATGATTTCATTGCAGAGAAAGATTTTCCTCGTGTCTCAATCCAAAAGATACAGACAGCCGCGAAAAAGTCGAGAAAGAAAGTCAAGATAATGGCGTACAAGAAAGTTCGAGAGATAGCGCCCTACAAATATCATGCAAGAGTTGATTTCAAAATCATATAATTTTTAAACTGAACGAGTATAATATCAAGATGAACGAGAGTGAAAAAAAGCCGGATGAGAAAGAGCACAAGCCGGCAGAAGAGAAGAATAAATCGAAATTCATGAAAGTGTGGGACTTTTTATGGAACAGCAACAGCATATGGGCCTGGATACTGGACCTTGCCATCATCTTTCTTGTTGTCAAGTTCATTATTTTTCCTGTATTCGGTCTAGCCTTAGGTACTTCTTTACCTTTTGTAATTATTGAATCAGGAAGCATGGAACATCAAGGAAGTTTTGACCAATGGTTCGCGGTCCATGGCCAATGGTACATAGACAATAATATATCACGAGAGACATTAACATCATGGAAATGGCAGGATGGCTTGGACAAGGGCGACATAATAATAGTCCAAGGTCTCAAGGATTTTAACTATGAGCGTGGTGATGTCATCATTTTTAAAACCAGTTATCAAAGCACGCCCATAATCCACAGGGTCATAGACAAGCAAAACAATAATGGTTCGACTGTCTTTATTACAAAAGGTGACCATAATGACGGCCAGCTCCCTTACGAGCATGATGTTAAGGAAGAACAGATAGTCGGGAGAGCAGTCGGCAGAATACCCAAGCTCGGATGGATCAAGCTGTTTTTTGTAAACTTGTTCAGATAAATATGCTATGACTATTGAGTTTTAATTTTTTTATAGCAAGATTTTTAAACCAAGAAGAGATAAAGGAGTAATGCAATTTTGTCCTAAATGCGGCTCAGTTCTTGTACAGAAAAAAACGAGGTGGTGTTGCGTTAAATGCGGCCACTGCTCTAAAGAAAAGGTTAAGATAACATCAAGCGAGAAACTAAAGGAAGGCACAAGAATTAATGTATTGCACGAGAAAGATTCTAATGTATGGCCTGTTGTCACAGAAACATGTCCGAAGTGCGGCAACAATAAGGCATATTACTGGACTGCGCAGATGCGCGCTTCAGATGAAGCCGAGACAAGATTCTTCAAATGCGTCAAGTGCAAGCACCAGTGGCGTGACTACTCTTAATTTTTAACCTTTTTTTTGTTTTAATTTATATCCTTTAATCCTGCCATTTTCTATAAACGGTTCATAATATCTAAAGAAAAACTTATCTTTCTTAATGTCAACCACTTTATCTCCATTAAAATTGAGAAAATATGCGCCCCCGCTGCTGTAATTCATAATTTCGCCATTTTTATTAATAGATACAACCATTTTTCCATCGCGTAATTCTACTAGCACTCTCTTAAGATTTTGCTCAAGACTTAATCCGGGCGTTTTATCTTTTTCACTAACCGTTTTCGCGATTTCCATTAAACGAATAACTGTTGGTAAGTTCTCGGCCATCTTTTCTTTACTTTATTTTGCTTTTAATACTTTATTGCCTTTCAACATATATTTTAAGAACAGAAAATAAACAAATTTATAAATTAAAATTATCTATCTGTATCATGGGCCCGTAGCTCAGCTCGGTAGAGCACCTGACTCTTAATCAGGGTGTCGGGCGTTCGAATCGCCTCGGGCTCACTTATCATTAATCCATCATAATGAAAAATAATTACAATCTTCTCATTGAAATAAAAAAAGCAATAGATAAAAGCTTATTAATAATAGTGGAAGGCAGAAAAGACAAAAGCGCCTTGGAAGCCCTAGGATTCTTGCCTGAAAACATCTTCACCATCAATGTCCGAGGCTCTATCAACGAGTTCATCGAAAAGATGGCAGAAAAGAGAAAAGAGACAATAATCTTGACAGATTTCGACAGGACAGGCAAGAAGCTATATTATCAGATAAAAAAAGAACTTGTAAGGCAAGGCATCCGAGTAAATGATTCTTTAAGACTCGCGGTAATGAAACAAAGGATAAGCCATATAGAAGGCCTTGCTACATTTCTAAATAAAAACAGTTATCTCTAGAAAAACGCTGGCTATTTATCCCTATTTCTTCTTATTTCCGTTGCCGTTAATGTTGTTCATGCACGCGCTACAGACAAATGAGTTCTTGAACTTTGAAAGCACATCATATGCGCCACATTCTTCGCACACTCCTTCCTTGACCCATTTTTTCTCTTCGCTCCTCATTTTTTTCAAGTTCGCTTCATTCATTGCTCTAGTGTCTTGCAGCATAAACCACTGCCTAAAGTCTTCCATTGCCATACTGTCTTCGTCAAAATTTTTTCTTTTCATTTTATTCATTCGGCCTCAGCCAATAAAACTTATCCCAAAAACAGTATATATAACTATTCCATATAAAACATATACCATATATATTTTGGAATATTTTATTATTAAACATGAAAAAACAAAACGATAATAACAACGATATCGAGAGAATTATTGTCCTAAAACATAGAAATCTTTAAAAATATGGTATTGTATAGACAGTATATACCTGCAAGGGTAAAATAGGGGGAAGGCTAGGGGATGGAAGCGAGAAAGATAATCCGTTTTGGAAATTCGTCTCATGTAGTCTCTATTCCAAAATCATGGATTCAAGAGAACAAGTTGAAAAAAGGTGATCTTGTTTATTTGGAAAAAAATTCTAACGGCGAGCTGATTTTGTGGCCAAGAGAAAAAGAGGAAGAAAGGAATAAAAAAGTAGTAATAGAGGTGAATGGGAAAGAGAACAGAGACATTGGCAGGGAGGTAATCGCAGCATACATACATGGACATGATAATATCACGATTAAAACATCGAATGTTAAACAGGACCTTCTGGATTTGAAGAAAAATTTAAAAAATTTGATGGGTGTGGAAGTTTTAGAAAAAAACTCGCATGAAATTGTTATTGCGAACATCTTGGATATCAAAAGTATATCTCTTGCAGACACTTTAAGGAGGATGGATAATAATGCGAGATCAATGCTGGAGGACCTTGAAATATGTTTAAAAAATAAAAAAATAACCCAGAAACAATTTAGCGAGATATACGAGACAGATTATGATATAAACAAGTTCTATTTCTTGTTCTGGAGGATTACTATAAGCAGCTTGAAAGAGCCGCATCTGTTAAGCAAATTAAAGGTAGATTCTGTACAGCTTATGAATTTATGGTGGCTCGCAATGAATCTGGAGAAGATGTCGGATGAGTTGAAAAGGATAGCAAGAATATTTTTAGAGACAAAACTCGAAAATGATGGCGATAAATTATTGAAAGTATTTCTTAGCATTAAGAAAGCCTATCTCGACGCTATTAACAGCTATCACAAAAAAAACATCTCACTGGCGTATAGCGTTGCTTCAAGAAAAACAGACATTATAGAAAGCTGTAATGAGATTATCGCAAAAAGCAGAAAGCCTGCAATAAGCATGATAGCTGAGCGCCTTAAGGCAACCCAGAGCGAGATAAATCACATAGCTAAATGCACGATATATTTCGGACAAAATGAACAAGACTAACGGTGGAATAATAACAAAGGATGAAGCTATATATTTCATCCCTAGGAAAGAGATAGGAATAGAAGTAGATTCCCCTGTCTTAGGCACTAAGTCTCGAATAAGTAAACTTTCTATTCTTAAACATCCATTGTACGTGGTAAAGGAATATCTAGATAGTGCAAAAGATCTTTCTGGCATAGAGGGAGAAGATGCAGCCATGGCCGCGTATAAACTTGAAAAAACCGTTTTAACTACTATTCCAAGATCAGAGATGAACAGGGTTGTGGATGGAAAAACAATCCAAGTTTTTCCTAAATTGTCTCGTTCAGATGATAATAAAAAACGCCTACTCTTAGAATATATTCCATATCCAACACTAATAGAAAAAATGGAAGGTGGTGGCACCCCAGGAAGATTAGAATTAATAGATTTCTCTCTTGATACATGGATTATTTTATGCGATAGGCTTGCTAAATATAAAGATGCAATAGAATCAAAATTAGGACATCCTATTAAAAAAGTGACTATGCAAGAAGAATTTGAGAAATTCTTGAGATATACAGATTTAATTTTTGGCAAGGATAATGTCTCAACTGGCAAGATAAAAGATTCATTTTATGGGTTGTTTACTAGAGCTCTAGCAAATACAACTGTTATCCATGGCAGTTATTATCCTGACCATATCCGATTAAATGGAGAGAAGAGCGTTAATCTTGATGCCGGGGGCATAAGGATAGGTCCTCTTGAGATGGATATTGGTTATATGCTAACAGATTTGGCTTATTTATTCAATGATATCCAAGTTCCTGTCAAACATATTGTTAGTGACTATCCTACAAGAGTTGAAGAATTTCCCCAGCTCCCAAAAAGCGTTTCAGAAGAAAGTATTGCTTTATTCGTATTACTCGGCAGTCTGAAGAAAGCAGCCGGAATAAAGCTAAGGAAAAATCATGAGGAGATGCCAAGGGCAAAAAACTTGATAGAGAATATATCTAAAATAACGGTCTTTGGTTCTGAAGACTTAAGCATATTAACTAAAGTTTTACAAGATGCGAAAGAAGCCAAGGAATCTAAATAATTTTTATTCTTCCCACTCGCCTTCTTCACCTTTTCTGCATGTCGCGCATAAGTATCTGCCACTTACTTTGTACAGCAAGTCGTAAACGCCACACTCTTGGCAAGGACCTTCTTTAACCCAGCGATATTCATCAACAGCCTTGATTCTCTTGAACTTTTCCTCTTCCTCTGCTATTTTTATGTTCTGGCTAGCTATGTCGAACAAGTCGGGCTGTATCTTCAGTATGTCTTTTTCAGTCAGCAAGCCTATGACATTGCTATCAGCTAAAACAGGAAGCCATCTCACTTTCTTTATTTTCATCAACTGCATCGCTTCAGAGATATCCTTACTTGGATTTATGCCTATAACCTTTTTTGTCATTATCTTAGCCACATTTGTCTTTTTCAAGTCAATGCCCTTGGCAACAGCTAACAAGATGTCACCTTCTGTCATTATTCCCTTAAGCTTCTGGCCGTCGCTTACAATTAAAGAGCCAACGCCTTTCTTTGCCATTATCTTCGCGCATTCAACAACATTTAGGCTAGAGCCGACAGAAACAAATCTCTTCGTCATCACATCACCAACTTTTACACCCACCTTCATAATAAAATGTCGTGCGTTTATTTTAAATACTTTATGTTATTGTAGAAATAAGAACAATTAAAATAAGGATAATTATATAGAAATATTTTTAAACGCCATCAGCGAGAATTATATATTAAAGGGTAAGGGGCTATTAAACTAAAGTATAATCATTTTTCATAAAAATGGCTGACAAACAACCTATCTATATTTTGCCTGAAAATGTCCAGCGAATGCTCGGCAGAGATGCACAGAGAAATAACATAATGGCCGCTCGCTTAGTAGCAGATACTGTCAAGACAACTCTAGGCCCTAAGGGCATGGACAAAATGTTAGTTGATTCTATCGGCGATATAACAGTTACAAATGACGGCGTGACTATTTTGGATGAAATGGAGATAGAACATCCTGCTGCAAAGATGATGGTCGAAGTCGCGAAAACACAAGAAAGCGAGGTTGGAGACGGCACGACAACTGCTGTTGTCATCGCAGGCAAACTTCTTGAAAACGCCGAAAGGCTTCTTGACGAGAAGATACATCCAACTGTCATAGCCCGAGGTTATAGAATTGCAAGCGAGAAAGCTCAGGAAATTTCAAAAGAACTCGCTTCAAAAATAGGGCCAGAGCAAGAAACATTGCTGAAACAAATAGTCATGACAGCGATGACAGGCAAAGGCGCCGAAGCAGCCAAGGAAAAACTTAGCGATATAGTGGTAAAGGCAATTAAGCAAGTCATGATAAAGGATGAAGATGGTATTTCAATTGACAAGGATAATATAAAGCTTGAAAAGAAAAAAGGCGAGGGCATAGAAGACACTGAGCTTATTAGCGGCATTGTCATAGACAAAGAACGCGTAAGCTTGGACATGCCTTCTCAAATCAAGAATGCGAAAATTGCTCTTCTTGATATTGCGCTCGAGATAAAAGGTCCAGAGACAGACACAAAAATACAGGTAACAGCACCCGAACAACTGCAAGCTTTCATGGACCAAGAAGATAAAATCTTAAGAGACATGGTTGACAAGCTAAAGAAAGCAGGAGCAAATGTCGTCTTGTGCCAGAAAGGCATTGATGATGTTGCCCAATACTATCTTGCCAAAGCAAGAATTTTTGCAGCAAGAAGAGTGAAAAAAAGTGACATGGAGCTTCTTGCGAAAGCAACTGGCGCAAAGATTATGAGCAACTTGAGCGAGCTCACAACGAATGAACTAGGCAAGGCAAAGCTAGTCAAAGAAGTCAAGGAAGGCTTAGAAGAGGGCATGACCTATGTGACAGGGTGTGAAAATCCAAAGGCCCTGACAATTTTAATCCGCGGCGGCACAGAACATGTCATTGACGAACTTGAGCGCGCAATAAAGGATGGTATAGGTGATATTTCTGTCTCGCTTGAAAAAGGCCTTGTCGTTGCAGGCGGAGGCGCATTTGAAATAGAATTAGCTCGAAGATTGAAACAATTCTCTCAGACAATCAAGGGCCGGGAGCAACTCGCAGTTTATGCATTTGCCGAAGCTCTTGAATCTATTCCAAGAACCTTAGCTGAAAATGCTGGCTTAGATCCTATTGATATTTTGACAGAACTAAAAACAAGACACGACAGGAATGAGATTACATGCGGCTTAGATTTGACAACTGTCTCAGGCGAGATATGCGATACTGTCAAAAAAGGCATTATAGAGCCGCTAGAGATAAAAAACCAAGCCCTAAAAAGCGCTAGCGAAGTCGCAATGATGATATTGCGCATTGATGATGTCATTGCCTCGAGTTCAAGTTCAGCTAAGATGCCACAGATGCCCGGCTCCGAGGAATATTAATAAGCTTTATAAATAGTTTTTTCTTCTATAAATTAATAAAAAGAGGCAATGTAGATGAACAGGAAACTCGTCCTTTTGGTTGCACTGATAGCACTAGCATTCTTTATTCTCAGCGTGGCAAATGTCAGCGCAGATTGTGTCAGCGACCCCCACAGATATAGTTTCAGATGCGGCGACAGAGTCAATGAATCATGCACAATGGACCATGACGAGAGACCATCAGGAAACTGTTTTATTATAGTAGAAAAGAATCTGGTTTTAGACTGTGCTGGCTACAGGATGGAGAGTAATGGTTCAGGTATAGGAATTGAGATTAAGGATGGACTGAGCAATGTTACAGTAAAAAATTGTTATATTGCTAGTTTTAACCAGGGCTTTTATATAAAACTAGACTCTAATGTCACTCTATTTAACAATTCTGTCAGAAGGAACATGGCAGAAGGAATAGACATCACTTCATGCAATTATACGAATATCACAAACAACATAGTCTATGAGAACGGCGATGAAGGCATTTATCTTGAATATGGCTTAAAAAACACATTAAAAAATAATACAGTTTATAGCAACGGAATAGGTTTAAATTTATACAGTACAGCTAATGACACTGTAACAGAGAATACAGTTCATAATAATAATGAAGATGGTTTCAAACTATTCAGCGCAAACTATAGTAATCTAACTTCCAATGTAGTATATGAAAATGAACTGGATTTCCACTTAAAACCATGCTTTCGCTGCAGCCTAATTAATAACACAGCCCATAATTCTAGAGGTGGATTTTATTTGGAATCGAATTCAAGTTATAATATTCTATACCACAACATAGCTTACAACGAGTCATCAAGCACAGGCTTTGTCATCGCTTTTGGCAATTATAATAATTTAACAAACAACAAGGCTTACAATTCAAACAACGGGTTTGGGCTAACAACAAATCCTGCAAGTAGTGGTCCTACAAACAACAACCTATTGATGAATAATGAAGCATATAATAATGATGGTGATGGCTTCTCTCTTTCTTCATTCAGCTTGGGTATAACAAGCAATAATACTTTATTTAACAACTCAGCTCATGATAACAATAATGGTTTTACATTATCTGGATCATCAAATACCAATTACAATAACTTTACAGGTAACACAGCTCATGACAACGATTACCAAGGTTTCTGGATAATGGGCAATCGTGCCCAATACACCACTCTTGTAAATAACGTTGCCTACAGCAACTCGCGATCAGGCGAGCCTTCTGCAGGATTTGTTATCTCTAGCATTAATACAATGATGGTAAACAACAGCGCCCGGGGCAATCTTGGAGGAATCGCAATAACCTTTGCCGAGAATGTAACTATGACAATGAATACTATGGATAGTAATAATTTCTACAACTTCGCGCTATGGGGCAATACAGACGCCCAGCACAATCATAGTATCTCAGGTGATAACATGGCAGACGGCAAGCCGATCTTCTACTTGAAAAATGGCAATAATAGGAGTATCTCAATAATAGACCCTGCCACGTTCTATTGCATCTGGTGCGATGGTTATTATCTAAGAAACATGGACATCTCACATGAAGCCTTCGGAGTTTATTTCTGGAACTCTAATAACTCGGGAGTTGACAACATAACAGCAACTTACACTTACAATCTAATCAGGCTCGGGCATAGCTCAAACAACACTTTCAATAACATTGTCATGGGCGCGAACTATGTCTATGACTTCGAGTCTAGCATAGGCTTCTCAAACTGGACACTATATGCTGAGAGAGATTCTTTGAACAATGTCTTTAATAATTTCAGTTTTGGCACGACAACAGCAAACTTCATAGCAAGTGACATAGTCATGAGACAAGCTCCTAAAATAATCCCTCCATCTAGATATGTCGCACTTAACAGAAACTTGGAAGCAGAAGACAACTCAGGAAGCGGTTCAGGAACACCATTATTGTTCTTGAACATAAGCTACACTGATAGCGATATTGAGAGTACAAAAGAATCAAGCTTATTCATAGCAAGGAACAATGGCACATGGGAAAGAAATACAAGTGCTTTTGCCAATCCATTCGGTATAAATGCTGCAGAAAACTATGTTTATGCCAACATTACTAGTTTTGGCAGTGACTTTGGCATTCTTGGAATATCTGAAGAAGAAAGACATGGTGGCGGTGGTGGAGGTAGCAGCTATATTCATCCTGTTTGCGGCGACGGAGTTTGTGATGCAAGGCGCGAGAGCTACTTGATTTGCCCTCAAGACTGTAAAGCTCCCCAGAACCCACCGACAAATGTAACACATGACTGCGGCGACTTGAACTCCCGCGGATGTGAATACACTGCAGAAGCAAAAGATATTATCAAGTTCAAGATAAAGGGCCAACAGCACACGTTACAAATAGACGGCATCAATGGCAACCAAGTCACATTGTTTATATGGTCTGAACCTCTGCAAGCCACAATAAACAGCGGCGAAACCAAGGAATTCGACCTCGACAGCAACGGCCAAGCTGATTTCATGATAACCTTAGACAATGTTCTTGATGGCAAGGCCAAGCTATTGCTCAAGGCATTGACAGAGCAACAAGCACAACCATCCCAGCCAGTCCAACCGCAACTAAAGCAAGTACCGCCATTGCTGTGGATAGTCCTCGCATGCTTAATCGTGATAATAATAGCCATAGTCCTCTTGCAAAAAAGAAACAAGCACCTAAGGCGGTGGGGTCACAAGGTATAACTATAAAATTTAAATATCCTTTTTTTCTTATCATATAAAGCGCGAGTAGTATAGTGGTTAGTATACGACGTTGCCAACGTTGTGACACGGGTCCGAATCCCGTCTCGCGCATGTTTTTATTACATTCTCTGCGATACAATAATCTTTAAAAATCATGTTTTGCTTTAGGTGAACATCTTGAGGAATAGGAATACTATGACAGGAGAAATTTTGACAGGCCATTACTTTCCCTACTGTCAAATCTGCAAACACGACGGCAGTTGTGAATTAAAACATTATGAATTCTTAGGTATTAAACCAAAAGGAGAAATTGACAGAACAGCATATCAAGGTCATGAAGATATCGAGTGGCATTTGACTGCATTTCAAGGCAGTGATTCTAGAGGCAATAGGGGTGCTTGTACAGGGCGAATACATGCTACTGGTTCAATTTTTTATCCATTAGCCTGTGGGTGTGGTACTGTTATCTCTTCGCTAACATTTTCAACTGCATTGGGAGCTATGCTTTGCCAAAAATATGAATTTGATGGAAGTAGAGTACCGGAAAAAGTCGCTGAAGCGAGAGAAAAAGGAAAGCGTTGGCATAAATCATGGCTTAGCCTTTTGTTAAAAGAAATCTTGGATAACACTCATAATTCTGGTTATGATTCGGTTATGCGAAGATAATTTCTAACAAAACCTTTATAAACAGTCTTCTCACTGATAAGTTATGACAGAAACAATACATGCACAAACGCATACGCGAAAAGCATCACAAGAATTATATTTCGAATTGAAGGGACTAAAGACGAGCTTGAAGAGCCATCTAGCTAAACTAGAAGGAATGCTCTATGATTCTCCTCCCCCAAGAATGAGAAAAAATATGTCAAATTTGCAAGGAAATGCGTATGTAGCACTCAAGGATATTAGCTATTACGTCGAGCATTTTACTAACTATGATCCCGAAGAATTGGCTGCGCGAATGAGGGAGATTATAGATGGTATTGTTGAGGTAGAGAAGGAATATAATGGTCATAAATCAAAACACAAAGCCCAGTAAATTAAGTAACTGGCGAGTGAAAAACAAAGTATAAATATTTCTAAAGCTTAGAAATTTTGAGCAGTGGGGCAATCCCTAAGACAATCTTTTCCTACGGGAACTGGTTTGGAAAAAGAATTTTATAGAAGTATAAAATTCAAAATTGGGCTTAGACATTGCTCATCTTTTTTTAAAATATCTTCATAGAAATGATTAAAAACTCTTTTTGTCTATTAAAATCATATAATCAACTTATAAAAAAAGGAGGTTAAAGCATGGTTTTTAAGAAAGCAAAAAAGAAAGCTGCGAAATTCAAGGCTAAATTCAGGAAAGCCCCCAGTTTTGGTGTAAAGCAGTTAGTTATAGGAGTTGAGGATGACATTCGCGACCTAATAAACTTGGTCGAAGTTTTGAACAAGGAAGAACTAGAGATAGGCGAAGGAAAAAAAGTTGAGGATGACGCAGCTCGCGAGATAATTGACAAGCTGAAGAAGATAGCCTTCAAGCTCGGCACAGCTGTTTAATTAATATCTCCAATAACTTCCAATATTAATTCTGAAATAAGAAATCCTAAACAGTTTGATGACTTAATTACCTATTATTATCTCTATTTTGTATATTTCTCTCATCCATTAATATCTTGAATGGAATAAGAAATCCGGGATAATTTAATACTTATCTATAAATCTATTTCTTGTCTAACTCTGTCTGCTGTTTTCCTTGCCTGTACAAGAGGTTCAGGAAGCTTGTGCGGCTGTTTAATGCACTTCTTAACCATCTCAACCGCACTCTTTAGCGAAATCATATGGCCTACTGAGATAAACAAAGGCCTTGAGCCCTCGTGTGTGACAATCCTTGTTGCTATAATCTTGTTCCTTAACACAACATTATCTTTCTCTTCCTTGCCAATAAGGATGTTCTTGCTCACTCCAATGACGGGCTTGTTTACGCTAAGTCCCAAGTGGCTTGCAAGTCCAAAGCCTCTTGGATGCGCAACACCATGAGCCTCGATAAAGATAATGTCAGGCTGCTCCTCAAGCTTGTCATAAGCTACAAGGATGGCAGGAAGCTCTCTGTAAGCTCTATAGCTGGGGATATAGGGAAATTTTATCTTCTTTATGGCGTACTTGTCTTCAATGCATTCAAGATCCTCGTCCAAGACTGCGATAGTCGCCAGAATCTCTTTAGTCTTGTCTAAAACTTCTGTATGTATACCTGCAAATCTTGAAGAAAGCTTGAAATCAAAGGCATTTTGCATAGA
>Ga0315268_10002782_pt1 | contig 19581 bp, 16 predicted proteins | sample C1_top_MG_FD_204535 | JGI IMG/M metagenome (GOLD analysis project Ga0315268, IMG submission 204535) | Sediment microbial communities from Yellowstone Lake, YNP, Wyoming, USA - C1_top | ecosystem: Environmental > Aquatic > Freshwater > Lake > Sediment | place: USA: Wyoming | collected 2017-08-01
GGACATAGGCTGAACATTCACGCCGTTCTTTATTCCATGAATAGTTCCCTCTCTCATGCAAACTTCAGCTAAGAGAGATTTTCCAGTGCCGCTGGAACCTTTCAGGATGAAGAATTTCGGCGGCGGAGCGTTTCGGAAAACTTCCCGTACATATGAATCTCTCACGACATGGAAACTGATGCTTGACATAATCTGCTGGTATTCATTGTCTCTTCCAACCAGTTGCTCACGAGTCTTTGGAAACTTCTCATCTATGGCGCGCATCAACTTTCGAAGTTTACGCGGTGTGAGTCTTGCGTTACGCCATAGCCGATAGTTCTTGGTTGTGAAATAGAGTGGGACGCGCAGTAGCTTTCTTGCAACCGGTCGTCTTACCCACCAATGCTTGAACTCACCTGGTTCAGTCTTCTGCATCAATGAGATCGTACCAATCCTTCCATTTCGCTATCCCGTAGACGACTCCAATCAACAAGAATATTCCAAACGAGAACTCAAGCGATGTGACAGCCAAAGGTAAAACTCGCTGAAGCGTAACTCCAGGTCTAAGAATCCCCACATATGCCAAAGTTGCACCAGTAATAACTACTATTAGTATAAGGTTCAGAAGAAACGCAAAGAACAGCGTCCGAAGTATCAATGCTACCGTATCTTGTCGCGTCCACTTCTCCTGTCTTAGAGTCTGCAGATCCTTTAAGTTAAGGAAGCCCGTAATAACAAAGAGAAGGGTTACAAAGGCGTACAGCGCAATCTCGAACGTTGGAACCACGTCGAGATAAGTCATGATCTAAAGATCTTTCCTCCATAAGAGCGACCCAAACCAGTCTCAAAAACATTTTGGTGAAGAGACAGTGACCGAGTGGGACACAACTGATACAGAGACTAGTGAGCAACGGTCTGCACAACGTGATCTGAAGGATTAATCACAGAAGAACTGACTACAACAAAGCGAAACGTAGCGCTTATACGGTGATCAATGTGCAACGTATGTGACTACCGGATTGTGGAATCGCATTGGACTCAACAAGAATACCTCTTAGACTTCCTCTTGAAGAAGCCTCCGAGATTGATACGAAGATAAGCTTCGTTGACGGAGAAAGGAATCGGCTAGTCTATCGAGGAATCGAAATACGTGAGTTGGCAGAACGCGCCAGTTATGAAGAGGTTGCTTACCTTCTCCTCTACAATGAACTACCAACTAGAACGCAACTCGACCAATTTGCACAGAAGATGGCAACCAACCGAAGAATACCTGCGGGCCTAGTGACTCTGATAGGATCTCTTCCCCACTCAGCACCTCCTATGGATGTTCTTAGAACGGCAATCTCGGCTATGGCAGTATTCGATTCAAAAGCGAAGGAACTTGGTCGAGATGCTCTCTTGGATATAGCTATCGAGATGATCGCTCAGACACCGACGATCATAACCACTCATAATCATGTCAGGAACGGGCACTTGCCAATTGAACCAGACAAGAAACTTGGGCATTCAGCCAACTTTCTCTATATGCTCAAGGGAATCCAACCCGATGAAGAAGCCGCAAAAGCTTTGGATATGTGCTGGGTTCTCCACGCTGATCATGGTTTGAACGCTTCAACTTTTGCCGCAAGAGTAACAGCTTCAGCCTTATCTGACATGTACGCGGCTCTGACAACGGCGATTGGAACATTGAAAGGAACAATTCATGGGGGAGCGAATCAAGCAGTGATGGAAACACTCCTCAAGATCAGGGATGAACAGAATGTTGATGAGTTTGTGAGAGACGCACTCAGAAACGCGAAGAAGATTCCGGGCTTCGGTCATAGGATCTACAAAGGAGATGATCCGAGGGTAGCCTATCTGCGCAAGCTATCCGAAACGATGTGCAAGAAGACAAACAACCAACATTGGTTTGAGCTTTCGAAGAAGCTGCAGGATGCAGTCTTCAGAGAGAAGGGACTTCACCCAAATATGGACTTCTATGCGGCCACGCTCTATTACGCCCTCGGAGTCCCAGTTGATATGTTTACTACAATGTTCGCCTGTAGCAGAATGGCCGGCTGGACTGCACAGATCATCGAACAGTATGAAATGAACAGACTGATACGACCCGCAGGCCAGTACACTGGAGCTCTCAACCGAAAATATATTCCCGTTGAAATGAGGGAACAGAATCCTGGGATGAACCTAGAGAGCCATTGTTATAGTGAAGGATGCTGACCCGCAAGAGAGAAGGCGACAGACGCCGCGATTGAACGAAATGAGCTCAGCATCGGAAAAAGATTAGACTCTCTCAACGCCGAAACCAAGTTCAAGACCATTATCTTTCCAAGTAAACTCAGGGACAGTCCGCCGAAGCTTTGGAAACCTTTGGTTCAATGCACTAACCACAATGGGAAGTGCTATGGTGAGGTCGCAGTAACATACCGCCATCTTTGCCCTTGGTCCAATCTTCCCCCAACTCTGTGCCTCTTCGAACGTGCACCCACTTAGACCACCCCAGATGGGCATATCGGTCGTTATCTGTATCGCGGAATCGTGGCTTCTGTCATGTCTTGTCTGGTAACTAGCTATCACAGCAGTCTGTTGGATAAAGTTCTTTGGAACCCCTCCACCTAGATAGATTACGCTTGTCTTAGGCGCCTTCTCTGTGATCTTTGAACTCTCATGAACATCCTTCAGACTATCCACCCGTATCGAGCGGCCCGCTCTATTCGCAAACATGATGGAGAATCCTAGAGAACTGTCGCCAAGCGCTGGACAGAATATTGGAACTCTCGCATTGTAGGCACTCAATATTATCGAGTCTTTCTCCCTAGCTTTTTCCTGAAGCATCTTTCCCAATTGGAAGAGAATCTCTCTAGATGAATATGGATAATTGTCAACGAGCATCGAAGTGAATTTCTTCTGGATCCAAACGTCAAGCCTATAGAATTTGTTTTCATCCGCGAAGATGTCGTAGATTCTGTCGATCCTGTTCTTCCTGAGTTGAACATCATTTGTATGGGCAGAGCCTAGATAGTGGTGACCGCCAAGAGCCTCAAAACAGTCATGATACAGATTGGCACCTGTACTTACTAAAACGTCTATCATGCGTCTCCTAATCAGATGCGAAATTATTCTTCTCATACCCGCCGGAACCATTGCGCCCGCAAGTCCAAGCCATATCACATTGTTCTCCTTTTTCAACATCTTCGACCAAACATCAACGACCCCCGCCAACATCCTTCCTTGAAATCCAATGTAACGCATACTCTCCATTAGGCCACTAACGTCTTTCGATGCTTCCACTTTAGGCGGGATAGTTGGTTGCTTCAGTAACTTGCTTCTCATTACGATCCACCAATTCTACGAGATATTAAGCGAAGAAGATTGTGCCAAGAAGACTCTCTTCCTTGGGTCATCTTCGATTCCGGACAGAAACATATTCTTGATGGAAACCGAATTATTTCTCTGCATAAATTGTTCCATCTGTTCGAGAAGTTACGTCACTTCGAGGATAATACATTAACGGTGTCCTAACTTTCCAGAATTTCGAGTGTTCTGAGTGTTCAGAAATCAGTGAGATTGCAACGCGATGTCATGACATTTCAAGTGACGTGACGGTCGCAAGCAATAGCGCTCCAGTCTGAGATGCGAAGGTTAAAGGACAATCGTTGCTTTTTTATCCTTCTTTCATTTTGGGCCGATTACCACCGGCGAGTTTGCTAGATATCCGATAGTGCAGGAATCCCAAGCAAATCGAAACAATTCCTATGGCCCACGACTTCCATTCTAAGAACAGCATAAGCATTACACAGGAAATGTATTTCTGTTCCAAAGCTCAGCGTCCAACATCGACGTTTAGATGCGTCTGCTCTCTTATGTGTGCTTGAGCCTGCCGCCCCTAGTCATCTTTCTTAGATCCAGAATTCTGTCAACTTCTTCCTTGGAAATACCTTCTCCAATCATAACTTGACGAATCGTCCTGTTCTCTTCCTGTGCCTTCTTTACTATTCTCGCCGCTCGATCGTAGCCGATCGATGGTGCGATAGCCGTAGCCAATGCATAACTCTTCTCCGCGAGTTCCATACACCGTTGTCGGTTCGCTCTTATCCCCGATACACATTTGTCAGCCAGATTACTAGCGGCGTTAGCTTCAATTCCGATTGATTGGAGCAGGTTGAATGCAACCAGCGGCATCATGGTATTCAGCTCCAGCGTTCCAGATTGTCCTCCAATAGTTATGGTCAAGTCATTCCCAATGATCTGTGCACATACCATGTTTACAGATTCAGGTATTACTGGATTGACTTTTCCCGGCATTATGCTAGAGCCAGGTTGAACTGCAGGCAGTTCGATTTCACCTATCCCTGTGGCTGGTCCAGAACTTAACAAGCGAAGGTCGTTCGCTATCTTCATCAGGCTGACTGCTACAGTTCGCACGGCTCCACTTGCCTCCACCGCCGCATCCCGACTTTGAAGAGCTTCGAACTTGTTCTTTGAAGGGACAAACTTCAGTCCAGTGATGTTATTGATTCTTTCGATAACCAATTTTTCAAAATCTGGGGGGGCGTTCAAACCCGTTCCGATGGCGGTTCCACCTATCGCAAGTTCTAACAATGAAACCTTAGCTTTCTCGATCCTTTCAATCCCGTGGGAGATCATGCTGGCATATCCACTAAACTCCTGGCCTAGGGTGATTGGAACAGCATCCTGTAGATGCGTCCTTCCAGGCTTCACGACATCGGTGAACTCTTGAACCTTCTTCTCAAGTGCCAGAACGAGTGCCTTGAGAGCTGGTAGAAGGCGGGTAACTAACGCCTCTACAGCTGATATGTGAATCGCTGTTGGGAACACATCATTTGAGGATTGACTCATATTCACGTGATCATTGGGATGGACAAGCCCCCTATCGCCTTTGGTTCCACCTAGAAGCTCTATGGCACGGTTAGCTATCACCTCGTTCGCGTTCATGTTCGTTGAGGTGCCTGATCCAGTCTGAAATACATCGACAACAAACTGCTCGTCAAGTTTCGCATCAATGACCTCTTGCGCTGCTTGAGCGATTGCTCGCCCTATTCTCTCATCTAGCAAAGCCAGCTGCATATTCGTGTCGGCCGCGGCTCTCTTGATGATTCCAAGCGCTCTGATGAAGCCTCTGGGAAAAACTAGGTCAGATATCTGAAAGTTCTCTAATGCCCTTTGAGTTTGAGCCCCGTAATATGCCTTCGCTGGAACTTTGAGGCTTCCCATCGTATCGTATTCGATCCTATATGATTCACTCATTAGGCTGCGCCTCACCTTGAATAAAGAGTAGACTATTTCGGTTAAGATTCTCTTTTAGTTTAGCGCGCTACGCTTAAGTAGATATCGTAGATTACCTGTAGTAAGGAGTAGAGAACTTTGAGCATGCCTCATCCCAAACATGAGAAACATCTATGCAAACTCTGGGCAGATACATATAACGTCGATGAAATAAGAGCACTTGTCAAGAATCCACAGTTCATCTGCAAGAGCTGCGGCCGAGCAGCAACGAAACAAGAGAATCTATGCGATCCAACACCACTCTAGTCTTAGCTCCGTTTCCTCAATTTTTTTCATGCAGTCGCCATATGTGAGCCAAGATTCCGTCGGATCACGGTAGCGATGGCAGTATCATGACCCTCGTTGCCCTCGACACGTAATGACATATGGGCCAAGGGCTCCTTACCAAGAAAAAACAGAAGATCAGGAAGAGTAAGAAGTAGACTCAAAGTATCAGGTTTTCATCAGCCTGTGAACTTGCGACTGTAATGAACATCGCTTGACAGAAGAATTGTTGCAGCATGAAAAGTCTTTTATACATGCTGTAGAGGTCATCGTAGACCCATAACTGGAAAGTATGATCGAAAAGAGGAATGGCGACTGATGAGCAACGAGAAACTAATGGAAGATATCAAACAATCAATAATCAACTACGATCCTGAAGCGGCAACTAAGATAGCCAAGGATGCCATAGCTAAGGGGGTAGATCCCCTGAAAACCTTGGAAGCGGCTTCCGAAGGAATCAAGATTATGGGAGAAAAGTTTCATAACCAAGAGATCTTTCTACCTCAGCTAACTATGGCTGCTGACGCAATGGTTGCTGTCGAAAAAATAGTTGAACAGAATCTACCCAAAGGAAAACTCTCCCAGAAAAAGAAAGTGATATTGGGGACGATAATAGGGGACCTGCATGACATCGGCAAAAATATCGTTTTTGCTATGCTTACGGGCGCCGGTTTTGAAGTACATGATATAGGGAAGGATGTTTCCGTCGAGAAATTCTTGGAAACGGCGAAGGAAGTGAAAGCAGACATCATAGCAGTCTCGGCTTTGATGACGACTACAATGGATGGCCAAAGGAAATTAATCGAGGAGTTAAAGCGAACTAATCTGAGAAACAAGTACAAGGTCCTAATAGGGGGTGGCTGCACGACTCAGGAATGGGCGGACAAAATTGGAGCAGACGGATACGGCAGAGACGCCAAAGCAGCAGTCGACGTAGCCATGAAAAGTCTTAGACTGAAATAAGGGCAGGTATTAGATCATGAAGACTACGCAACTTAAAGTTCTCGACGAGAACGAAATTCAACAGATTCATCAAGGCACATTAACTGTCCTGGAAAAAACAGGAATTTACGTGAATGAAGAGGAAGCTCGCAAGATCCTGAAAGAGCACGGCGCTAAAGTAGACGACAGCAAGAAACGTGTGTGGATTCCCCCAAGCTTACTTGAGGATGGCATAAAGAAGGCTCCAAGAGAATTTACGATTCACGCACGTGACCCCAAACTCACTCTAAAGATAGACTGTGAGAAGATATACTTCGAACCCATGATCGGAAGACTCAACATTCTGGATGCCAGCACATGGAAGAGAAGAAGGACCACCCTCAAAGACCTAGAGAATCTTATGAAGATTGCAAACGCGATGCCAAACTTCAACTTACTTCACAGCGGAGCCATGATGCCACATATTGAAGGAGTTCCAGATCCAATAGCCCACGTGTATGGATATTTCACGGCTATCAAGAATGCGCAGAAGGTCGTCAAAGGCACAGGCCGAGGAACAAGCAAGGCGCAAGACTGCATTAGAATGGCAGCCGTATTAGCCGGTGGAATGGACAAACTGAAAAAGGAAACATGGCTTTTCACCACATGTAATACTATATCCCCGCTGCAACTTGACAAACCTCAGGTAGAGGGAATTATTGAATACGCCCGTGCCAATCAAGCCGTCGATGTAACGGCAGAAGTTCAATCCGGAGCAACTAGTCCAGTAACCTTCGCTGGATCTCTCATAGTTCAAAACTGCGAGGTTTTGACAGGCATACTAATCTCGCAACTGACAAAAGCTGGGGCACCTGTGTTCTACGGAACCTGCGGCGGAGTCATGGACATGAGACTCGCGGACATAGCGTTGGGAGGCGTCGAGTCAGGACTCATCAACATCGCTTCAGCTCAACTAGCTCACCACTATCACATACCTTGCAGAGGCACAGCAGCAACAACAGAATCTAAAGCACTGGACATGCAAGCCGGATATGAAAAGGCCGTCACTCTACTGATGGCTGCAATGGGCGGAGCTAACACGATATTCTATCCCGGCGTAATGGATCACGCGCTAACCATAAGCCTAGAATCATATGTAATCGACAACGAGATATGTGGAATGGTTAACCGAGCCCTCAAAGGCATAACAGTGGATCAAGCACACCTAGCCGTCGACATAATAGACAAAGTTGGGCCAATGGGACACTTCCTCGGCCAGAAACACACAATGCAGTTCCTCAAAGACGAACATTACTTCCCCACCATAAGCGACAGAAGAATCAGGGAAGAATGGGAAAAAGATGGATCCAAAGAACTTAAAGAAGTAGCCAAGGAACGAGTCCAACAGATCCTTAAGGAACACGTTCCTCTCGAAGTCGAACCGGACAAACTCAAACAACTAAGCCAGATCATCAAAGAAGTCGAGAAAAGAGAAGGCGTGTCCTGCCCACCCTGAAAACAAATTACCCATCCCGCGCTCCAAGTTGCGTGGGATCACCAGTTTTTTATTCCTTAAGTTTTCGCAGTTTTCGTGGTTATATATATCTCGGCGCAGTTTTCGTTTAGGAATATCACGCATGGGCAATAGACTTGTTAGGCTTCTTCGCGTTCTTCAAGTTTCAATATAACCATCATCCGAAAACCAGTGTAGTCGTGAAATAGTCCCGCAAATGGTTAGGGACAGATACCTACAAATAACTATCCTCTGGCTCTTGCGGAACCCAAAGAACCAAAATCAGTTCTCAGAGGATAAAACGACTGTTATCGCCCCAAAAAAGAAAAGAGAAATGAATCTAGGTTACCCGTTTTTGAACGGTTGTCCTAGACCCACATTGGGTTAGTCCAGAGCTTAAGCTTCTGACCGATTCCCTCGCGTTTAGCCCGCTCATATACAAGAGAAGCTACAGCTACGTCCTCATGTGCCATGCCAATCGGAGAGAAGAAAATTCTTTCGTTGTCGTTCTCTCTACCTTTCTTCTTTCCTGCAACTATTTCGTCCAAGTTCGCGTAGATGTCCTTGTCTTTTATTTTGCCTTCATCATACATCCGAGCTAGAATGGGCGTCTTCCTATGCTTCACAATTTCCCAGTCATCAGCAACTATTTTGTCTGAGTGGAGAACTACATCATACTCTTCCTCTATGTAAGAACCCATGTGTATGAACGTAATTCCCTTCTTCAGCCACGCGTCCTTTACAATCGGTTCGTCGGCAACGGTAACAGTGTCAATGACATCCGCGCCCTCTACGGCCTCCTTCGGAGTATCAACGGCCTTTGTGCGTACTCCTGTCAGTTTCTCAATATCCTTGAGCACGACGGCAGCCCTGCCTTTCAGAACATCATAACCTCGAATTTCTTTGAGTTTTGGCAACGCGACTTTTAGCGCCATAGCCTGAGTCCTCGCCTGGACGCCCATGCCTATTATTGCAGCAACCTCAGAGTCTTTTCTGGCAAGATATTTCGCTCCAACGCCTCCTCCAATTGCGCCGGTGCGCATGGCACTCATTAGTGTTCCGTCCATTATTGCAAGTGGCATTCCTGTTTGAGTATCATTTAGAATCATGAAAGCATTGGCTCGAGGGAGCTTATACTTGATCGGATTATTAGGGAATCCAGGTATCCATTTTATTCCTGCAATTTCCCAGTCTCCACCGATGTAAGCTGCCAATCCATTTATGCGTCCACGCTCTCTCTCACTTGGCGGAAGCACCATCACTATCTTGTTAGGGATTATTACCTTACCCTCGTTCAATAGTTTGAAGGCCCTTTCCATGCCATCCATAACCATTTTCATGTCGAGTCCACCGGCAGCCACAACATCTTCTTGAGAAAGGTATAGGAATTCTACACTAGACATTCGATTTATCACCCACAATTCTTAAATTGGCATACGCACTCCTCCCGAACGATTCTTAAGGCTTTCGGTGTTGTACTGAATGTCGAGTCGATATCCTGTGGGCAACTAGCGTCTTGAAATCAAGTCTCTTGACTTCTGACCTTCCAAATATGATTCGTTTTTCTCGATTGGTTGAGTTGACGGCAATGAAACAATAATCACAAGAGATTGTCAATTGGAGACAACATTGAAGTGATGATAGTCTAGGACTGCATCAATGATGGCGCATGTATGATGACTTGTCCAATTAAGGCGATTTTCCTCATGGGCAGGTGCAATCCAGCGTCTCCAAGGTCCGTTATGATTTCGAACCTGCGTTATGAAATTCCAAGAATCTAATTCAACGTGGGACAAAGACCACGTCAAAAATACTTTTCAACATTTACTTTGGATAGAGCTAGGTAAGAATTCTTGCAGAAGCTCCCAATATGAGGTCTGGACTCCAAGTCTCTCTTCAGACGTACAAGATCTTTCACAGTGTCTACGTCATACCATTTGTTGAGTAGAGAGACTGTGGTTCCCTTTTTCACGACCTTCCTTACTGTTAGCTCTACAACTTCTGATGTGCTCCATGGAATATTCCTGAAGAGTTTTGGCATGCTTGATCTTAGGCCGATCAGATAGTATCCTCCATCTTCGCATGGACCTATGACGACATCAAACGCGTCCAATCGCTGCAGAGCCTCACGTATAAGTCTGGATGGTAGATTCGGTGTATCACTATCTAACAACACCACTTTCTTGAAACCTTGATGGAAGAGGTTGCCGGAAATGTTGGCAAGCCTCTTCCCCAGATCAGCGCCAACTTGGCGGATCAGAGTAAATTCCTGAGGCACGATATCTTTGAAAGCAGTTTCCGCTGTTTCAGGAGTATAGGCCAAGAACAGATGCGCCCCAACTATGCTTCTTGTCTGCTCAATCTTGTCAAGAAGAAAATTCTTGTAGAGTTCGGAAGCCGTCTCGGGGTCCAATGGAGGAACCAATCGAGTCTTCACCTCGTTCGGGATAGGCGCCTTTGCCATAATTACGATTGCATTCATCCAAAGTTCATCTCTGTAACAAAGACTCAACTCTGATTACGAGATTTCTGTCTTGATACAAAGGAAATAGTTTTGCAGTTCTTATGAAGGTCTTCCAGATCTTCTTGACATTTCATAATTTGAAACTTAGTCTCTTACTCAAAGACCGACCGAAATACGTATTGATGCTAGCAGGGTTCACCAATGAATCATTGTTATGTGTAGTTTCGTGGGTTAATCCAACACTTAGGATCTTCGGCCAACATGTCTCCAGTTTCATAGTATGCTGTGGCTCTGCATCCCCAACACACCGAGTTGTGTTCGCAGACACTGCAGTATCCCGGCATGTTCTTTGGATCTCTTAGATGGGTTAAGAGTAGCTCATCTCTATGTTCTTCAACTATTTCTTCCAAGGGGGATTCGTAGACGTTTCCGAATCCCTTCCGTATGACCGAGCATGGGGTTACGTCTCCATCGATTGTCACGCATATCATCCCTCCGCAATAGAATTTGTTGGCGTCCATCGTGCTCATTGAAAGGGTTGACTTAGAATAGTTCGCATCGTCTCTAGTTTCGCAAGCGTCTCTTATCTCTTGGATTGTGGGTATCCATTCGGGGTGATTCTCAGCGAGTCCAGCCATACACATTTGAGTTAGACATGTTCTCATGCCCTTCTTCTCGAAAAAGTATCTCATCGTCTTCTTGACGTCTTTTCCTGCCACAAGCTTCGTGAAAGTTATACAGTTGATCATATTTTCAGGTTTTTTCCCTAGAGATTGGACATTATCAACTCCTTTCAGTATAGCATCTATCTTCTTCTTTGGGTTCACGGTATGGAGCTTTGCGTAAATCTTCTCGTCGAGACTATCAAGATGTACAGAGATGAATCCACCTTCGGAGACTTCGACCGTCTTTCTCGCTACCTCAACATTCTCTAGGGGCATGCCACTGGTCCAAATGTTGTTCCTTAAACCTAGATCCATAGCGTATTTCATTAGATCATACCAGTCGTTTCTGAGAAGGGGATCGCCTCCCAGCCAGTCTATGGCTCTAACCTGCATCTTAGCAGCTGAATCCAATACTCGGACAACATCTCTTTTTGGAAATTCTCTTACGTGTGTATCTTCAGCTGAAGCGTAGCAGTATAGGCAACCTTGAGGGCAGCTTAGGGTAGACTCTATCTGAACACTGTAAACTTTGCATTGCTTGAAATACTCAATCTCTTCTGCATAATCCGGGTGAAAGCATCCGTACTGTATGATCGATCTACTATCAGTCACAAGATCCGCCTCAAATATGTCAAGCGAAAACCGAATCAGTGGCGCTACGATTGCTGTTTGCGTAGCTTCTTAACATTACGCGCGTCCGCCCAACCTTTATAGCTCTTTCCGTTTACGCCCGATGATCAGCCGAGGATTGAAGACCCCATCTCTGTATGACTAGTAGAACTCTTGGCGCGGCATCTCGCACCTGTAACGAAAGATTTGCGTGTGATGGAATCTTGCACAAGTCATAGCACCTTTCGTTTGGCTTTATTGCGTAAACAGTCGTCATGTCTCGATCGAGTTTGCAGAAGGGAATCAGATGTCTTTAGCTGGACCGATTCGGAGATGCGGACTGTGGAAAGAACCTTATGGAACATACAGCTCAATAGACGAATCAAAATGAAGTACAACGCAGAATGGCGTTTGAAAGATACCGCAAATGGATCGAGGGTTTGGTAGAAAAGGCTGTCAAATGGAGGAATCCCTGAGAAGACCTTGATTAAAGCCAAGATAGCGGTAATAATTCCAGCACTCAACGAGGAGAAAAGCATAGAGCTAGTTGTCAGAGATATACCGAAGAACTTGGTCTCAGAGATTGTAGTTGTTGATAACGGCAGTACGGACAGCACAGCAATCAAAGCGAGAACGATTGGCGCGAAGGTAGTAGAGGAACCAAGGCAGGGCTACGGTAGAGCCTGCAAAGCCGGAATTAGATATCTCGAGACGGCCCCCCCATCAATCGTGGTTTTTCTCGATGCTGATTACAGTGATTATCCTGCAGACATGCGCCACCTCGTTCAACCAATAATTGATGACAATGCCGACCTGGTGTTAGGTTCTAGATTGAAACAGAAAGCCGATGATGATTCTCTTGAATTGCATGTGACCGCTGCGAATAGATTCTTTTCGAAACTCATTAACCTACTTTACGGCATCAATTTGACTGATTTGGGACCTTTCAGGGCGATAAGATGGGATGTCCTCACACAGTTGAACATGTGCACTGAGACTTATGGGTGGAGTTCCGAGATGATCGTGAAGGCTGCCAAGAAAAAATTCAATATTGTGGAAATTCCAATGAAATATCGCAGAAGAATAGGGAAGTCTAAAATATCGGGAAGCTTCAGAGGAAGTTTGAAAGCAGCACTTCATATTCTTTATAATATCATAAAATATCGCTTTTGAAGGGAATGAGAAGAGATGGGGAAAGAAAGGCTTATTGAGATTCTAAACGATCTTGTCGCAGTTGAAATAGCGGCTGTAACAGAATATCAACAGCACGCTTACTTGTCTGAGAATCCTAAGATAAGGGATTTGATGGAAGACCTCTCGATGGATGAGATGTCTCATATCGAGTGGTGTTCGAGGGAGGTAGTTCGTTTAGGCGGGCTCCCTACGGTCATCCCTAAGGAAGTGAAGCATGCTGAGAAGACTTTTGAAGCCCTTGCGAAACGTGACATAGAAGTCGAAGCCGAAGCCATGGAACGTCTTAAGGAATACATGAAGGTGGCTGAAGAAGAGGGCGACCGAAGGATTCAGAAACTGTTTAAAGACATCTATGCGGATGAGGCTACCCATTACGACGTACTTAACGATCTGTTGCATCCACCGAAATCAGTCTTAGGAAGAATCAAAATTAATACTATAAACATTGGAACTGGCTTGATCTTAACGGGTTTGTTCTGGCTATACTTCTGGGTATTCCAATGGTTCGAAGCTTTTGTTGAGGATCCAAGATGGGCGCACAACTTCGCCTATCCTCTTATTCTAATTACCGTCGGGATCGCCTATCACGGAAAGAAATTGTCAACTGATCTTGTGGCGCTTGTTTCAGCATTCATGATAATTCCGACGGAAAGTGGCGTCTTGTCGGGGCTGCAAAGCACATATACAGTCATAGTGCTTCTAATAATCCTGCTACTGTTCCTGATAGCGGAGAGAAGTAGAAAACAGGAGCTTATGTTTTTCCAGCACCGTTGGAGACGATGGTTCAAGAAACATTTTCTAACTTTTGCATTTCTATTTCTGATGCATATGGCGTTCATCTACTGGTTTACAAGAGCTTTCTTTGGAGAACCTATGCCGGCAAATCTGCCCAACGAGTCGCCTTTCAATCCAGCAGATTGGGGCACAGCCGCATACAATGTACTCGTGTTGCCCCTAGGGCTCATAGGGATGGCGGAGAGGTTCAGAGGAACTCTCAGAAGAACCGTTACTTCAACGAAACTTGGGTACTGGTGGTCTCTCATGATAATCGTTGTAGGAATCACTGTGCTTGGTGTGGTTTCGAGGGCTTGGCAAATGGTCGGGGTCCCGCTAGCAGCGGCTTTGCTGATTCTAGTCGTTTCGATCATTGCATATAAGCGCAAGTAATTCAATGCTTCAGGTGAACTGAAGTCGTAATTGAGAGCGCAGCTATTTTTGTGATACAGTTTGTGACTATGCTCATTGTACCTTCCAGTATTGGGAAACCAATCAAGGCCCATACAATGAATCCCCAAAGAAACACTGCCAATGAAACGTAGAGGGCCTTATTGCGCAACCAGTAACCGATGCCGCTTGGTACCATAATTAGCTGAGAAAACCCTGCGATGATGTAGTAGGGGATTACCTTGCAACACAGGGTGCCCATATCTCAGCAGAGCGAATTTCTGCTTAACCACATAAGCTTGCATAAAATCAAGTCAGACAATTACGAATTATGCTAATCCATGGAAAGTTCCTTTCGCATGCTTGAACAACCTACGTAATATCCTATAATCGCGAATACCGGAACGAACCAAATAATGTAAGCCGCCCAAAATTGAACCTGTGAGAGGGGGTAGAACTGTTGGAGATAATTGACTACAACGATGCCAGTAAAAGCGACACCAATCCAAGTTCTTAAATCAGTTTTTGTCAATGAAACCAGAGCTACTAGCCATGTTGCATACCAAGGATACACTGCCGGCATCATAAGATAGAACAAGGCTAATATCAGGATTGAACAATCGACTGTATTGATTGCCCGAGATAAACGAACCCTACCAAGTACAGCCAGATAAATAGTTATGAAAGTCGCGTATGACATAATCTTGGCAATGAATAACTCTCTAGGACCACTGAAGTTCCCGACGAAGACTATGAGTCGGGATAACGCTGATTCAAATCTCCAATTGGCAACAAAATTAGCCATCGATCTTATGAAACCGAAGCCAGAGCTCAGATAGAATGGCAGAACGAGGATAGCTGTTACCAAAGTAGCCGAAATTGCCGCCTTCCAAAGAGAGCTTGATTTTCGCCTTCGGAAATGCTTCCAGAAAAGGGGAATTATTACAGCGGGAATCCATTTTGTTAGGAAACTTAACGTTAGCAACGTTGCTGAACTCGGAAGAGACAGAGTAAAGAGATAGTAGATACTTAGGAGCAAGAAGAAGATTGCTAACGCGTCAACATGACCACTGTTAGAGAACTCCACGATCACCAACGGGTTCCACAGGTAGATTAAGGCTCCAGAATATGCCTGAAACGTATCACCCCCGGACTTCATAATAATCGCAACGATTAGAAGTCCATTTAGAAGGTCGATGATACCTACCAAAGACTTCAAACCTAACATACTGTTTCCGAACAGTAAGTAACTTGTTGCAAAGAAAAGTTGGCCTAGAGGTGGGTAGATTGTAAATTCATTCTTGTGGTCGTAAGCTTCAAAGTAGCTCACATTCTTGAACCTGTCAAGTTCTTCTGACGCCGGTACATACTTGTATGGGTCAACCCCATTACCCAAGAGCATTCCATCCCACATGTACCTGAGAATGTCGGTACTAAGAGAGGTCACAGAGACAATCATGAGAATCCTGAAGAAAATCGGGAAAAGCAGCAATAGAACATGGAGCGTCCGACTGGACTCACTCGAAGAATATCTCCTATAGAAGAAAATAGTGAAGAGGTAAAGTACGAATAAAAGAGCATAATTTCCCATAAATGCGACTATCGCTTTGCCAAGATTTCCAATATAATATAGATTACAATAAACAATCAGTTGTAGGCTTCCTAGGACTGAGAGCAGAAGCAGATCCCGATATCTTCTCGTGCTGAGGGGCATCGTGTGGAGCGGGTTCATAATTTAACTCACGAATTTGTCCCGCGACGCCGATTTCTCAGGTTGGCGTAGACCCTCCAGATGGTACGTTGGCTCTTAGACTCCATGCACGCAGTCTCCTCAAATCGGCTAATCTTATATGATCCGGGCGAAATTAACTTAAGGTCTTCGTGACTCTTGAAGGTGAAGCCATGCCAGTAGAGGATAGTGTAGATAACGAAAACATCTGCAAGAATTATTGCGGAAGCTGCCCAAGCTATCCCAAATCCGGAGAATGGTTCTTCTGTGCAAGAAAAAAGAGTGCTAAGAGCGCTGAGAGAGAAGGATGTCTATGTCCTGGATGCGATGTGTACGAGAAATACAATTTGAGTTCAATGTACTACTGTGATACAGGCGCCGCAGAGTAAGATTCCAAGCTAACATTGCTTCATGCAAGTCAGACTCGACGCATATCTGATCTAGTCATTTTTTTCTCCGAATTTGCGGACGCCGTTCAAAGGTTTTCTCAAGGTGTCCAAAGAATCTATCGTTGAGTGACGATTATGAGGAGAGGCACTATTATCATTAGCATCGCCCATACAAAGCCTAACTTTGAAACTTCTATCCTTCCAACCTTCTTTACATATCTTTCCATTACGGCAATAGGCGTCAACACCAAAAGCATCAGATCGAACGCAGCTGTGGGCCAGTCTGCAACTCTGCTTTCTACAGGGAGATAGTTCAAGAATGGTTGCGGGTTGTACCATCTGACTAGAAAGAAGATTAGGGCCATGTGCGCAAGTCCTATGTACGCGAAATTTAGAAAGTGTATCTTGAGCCACGCCTTCAACCTGGGCCTCGGATTCATGAGTTCAACTTCACGTCGCCTTTCAGCCAGATACAGTATGATATTGATGACTAGTAGGATGCTTGCAGCCAATGTTGCTTCAATCCCTGACCAAAATGCCAGAAATGTCGGAATCGTTAGAAAAGACGCGAAAACCGCAACCAGTTGACTTGACAGTTTGCGAAAATGGTAGGCTAATCCAACAATAATGAAGACTATTGGCATCGCGAAATTGTGACCCCAGCGGGGGTCCGCTTGGTAGAAAGGAAACGCCGGTCCAATCCAGAATATAAACCATAGTACGCCTTGTATCAGGATCCCGGACCCGGCTGTCATAACTTTATTTATCCAGGAGTTCAATCATCACACTGGCTCATATCTCTAGATTCGCTGAACATATGAGAGTTTCTACCAAGCCTCAATAATACTTATCATAATGTTTGGATCAACTTTGATCTCCATAATCACTCCGTTGCTCAATGAAGAGGGTTATGTGAAACCGTTTCTAGATCATCTCGGGGACTTGGAAGGGAATTTTGAATTGATATTCGTGGACGGTGGAAGCTCGGATCAAACCCTAGAAGAGGTTGAAAGAAACATTCGAGAATTTGATTTTGAAATAAACCTGTTGAAAGCCGACCGTGGAAGAGCTGTTCAACTGAACAGAGGCGCCGAGAATGCTGACGGCAATATCGTACTATTTCTCCATGTGGACTGTTTCTTGCCGAAGTATGCTTTGAAGCTCATTGAAAGAGGAATTCTGAAGAATGGAGTGGTTGGAGGAGGGTTCACACACGCTTTCTTGAACGCTGACTTATTTTTGAGAATCGTAAGTATCTTCGGGAACCTGCGCTCACGATTAACTAAGACATTTTTCGGCGATTTTGGCATATTCTTCAGGAAAGATGTCTTTCAAAAGATTGGAGGATATGACGATTTGCCCTTTCTCGAAGATGTTGAGATTTGCAGGAGAGCCAAGAGACATGGCAATCTAATTAACATAGACTGCCACATTTTCACCTCCACCCGCAGGTACATAAGCAAAGGAAGGCTGAGACTAACAGTAATGTATATTCTAGCATGTCTCATCAACCTCATAGGGTTCAGACCCAGATTCTTTGTGAACTATATAGTCGATAGATGAAGCTAAGCAGAATAGATTCAAAACCAATAATTCGATGGCAGACGATAAAAAGGGAATGTAATAATGAACGAACTGCATAGAAATCAAAATGACAAGAAAGAGATTCTGAAAAACCTGATTAAGAGATTGCATGAGGGGGTAAACCCTGAAGAGGTGAAAAAAGAATTCAAAGAAGCGGTGGGAGACATCACACCAATCAGTATAGCGCAAGCAGAAGAGGAACTTGTAAACGAGGGGGTACCCGTGGAAGAGGTTCACAGACTCTGCGACGTTCATCTCGCCATATTCAGGGACTCACTTGAAAAAGAAACACCTTTGGCACCTGCGGGACATCCTATCCATATTCTTATGGAAGAACATAAGACGCTGTTAGGTTTTCTGGATGAACTGACAAGTCTTTCTCGCAGAATAGATGAAGCAAAAGTCTTGGATCCCGCGAGCAAAGATATGAAACGACTAAGTGATATTGTGGGGCAATTTAAGGGATCGGAAAGTCATTATTTGCGTGAGGAGAATGTTCTCTTTCCATACCTTGAGAAACATGGTATTACGCAGCCCCCGGCAATTATGTGGACTGAACATAACAAGATAAGAGACATAGAGAAGAATCTTTACAGACTCGTTGATACAAACATCAAAATAGTCTATGAGGAATTCGCGAAACAATTAGTGGCAGTAGTGACATCAATGACCGACATGCTCTCAAGTCATTACTACAAGGAGAATAATGTTCTCTTCCCAACTTCCCTGAAGGTGGTGGAAGAAAAGGAATGGATAGACATAAGGCAACAATTTGACGAGCTTGGCTACTGTCCCTTCACTCCTGAACCAGCAAGGATAAGATTTAAGGAGATGGCAGGTCCGCCTTTTAGGCCCGAGACGAAAGACATGATCTCATTTGAAACCGGTTCACTGTCAAATGAAGAGATTGAAGCGATCTTCGACACTCTACCAGTGGAGGTTACTTTCATAGACAGAGACGATAAGCTTCGATATTTCAGTCAGTCTAAAGAGATGATCTTCGTGAGAACAAAGGCGGCAATCGGTCTTAAAGTTCAGCAATGCCACCCTCAAAAAAGCTTACACGTTGTCAATAAGATACTGGAAGACTTCAGGAGCGGCCGTAGAGATGTGGCCAAATTCTGGATCAACTTCAAGGGTAAACTGGTGTACATTCGATATTATCCTGTTCGAAACAAGAATGGAGATTACTTGGGGTGCTTAGAAGTAACACAGGACGTTTCGGATATAAAGAAGCTTGAAGGTGAAAGAAGGTTATTGGACACAACATAACAAGGCGTAGTCAGGAATCCTCTCTACGTCAGTTCTACAATTGTCTTCCCAAGGTTGTAATCATCATTACTTTGAAACAGACTCTGAATTCCTTCTTTGTGCGTTCAAACAGTTGTTATGTTCATCTTCATAAGGAGCGATGACCCTGAGGACCTCTTACATAATTGGCTGACTATTCACGTATTTCCCAGACAAGCATTATATGAGTAATATGTCGATATTTCGCTGAGATTGTCATAGATGATGAGCCACAAAAAGCCCGTCTCTAGGAAGATGATTCTAGCTGTCATAGTGATTGTTATTGTTCTTGCAGGAGTCGGATACTATTACTACATGCCAGCTGGCACAGCATTCCACAGAGTACCTAATGGCGGGACCTTCGTATATCAAACTCCAGATGAAGCCGACTCTTTGGACCCAGCATGGGACTATGAAGTGGCTGGAGGAGCGGTACTAGAGCTTGTATACGATAGATTACTCTACTTTGACAGAGGCAGCCTCAAAATAGTCCCTGAATTAGCTGAGAGATA